>Ga0209415_10006487_pt1 | contig 20757 bp, 16 predicted proteins | sample PeaSoiSIISIP2007_FD_187696 | JGI IMG/M metagenome (GOLD analysis project Ga0209415, IMG submission 187696) | Peat soil microbial communities from Weissenstadt, Germany - SII-SIP-2007 (SPAdes) (version 2) | ecosystem: Environmental > Terrestrial > Soil > Wetlands > Peat | place: Germany...
GTGACATTCTTGGCTCTATTAATGGTTGGTGGTATGTGTACGAAAACTTAGACCAATAATAAATGTTAATGACGCCATCTCTATTCTTACGGATGCTAAATCGGACAAATATTCAGGAGAGTTGTTCATAATGAAGGTTATGTTTATAAGCCATCCGAACGATCACCGGCAGAAACCCGATTTTCCTCCGATCGGAATAGCCTATCTTGGTGCCGTAGTCAGCAAGCATGGTCATGAGGTGCTTCTTGTTGACGGCGGTTTGACGGGTATTGAGAATATCGTCCATCAAGCAAAGAAATTCGCTCCCGATTTCATTGGCGTTACATGTTGGACGATCAATCGGGGTACCGTGTGGAAGCTTTGCTTGCTCCTGAAGAAGATCGTGCCCGACACATTTCTTGCTGTTGGAGGACCACACGCCAGCTTTTACCCGGAACACATCCTTGTAAAAACCCATGCAACAGCGGTTGTCATCGGAGAGGGTGAAGAAACCGTATGTGAACTTCTGGATACTCTGGGAAATGGCGGTGACCTCGCACGGGTGAAGGGAATCGCCTATAGGAAGAAAAATGGTGAAGTAGCGCGGACAGAACCAAGGCTCCAGATCGAACAACTCGACTCGATTCCCTTTCCCCATTATGCGGGTTTCAAGGATTTCAGCTTTCACAGGTATGCGGGCTTAGCTGGTCTACCTAGGCCGACGGCGGCCGTCATAACGTCGCGGGGTTGTGTGTTCGACTGTACTTACTGTGGTTCCGTCAATTTCTGGGGCAAAAAGTGGCGTGCTCGTTCCGCTGAGAATGTCCTTGATGAGCTTCACTATCTTGTGAAGGGTATCGGTGTCCGTTCTATATATATTTTTGATGACAATTTCCCTGTTAACAAAAAGAGGGCTATGGACATATGTCAGGGTATTATCGACAGGAAACTGGATATTAAGTGGGCTTGCTGTAGCCATGTAAAAATGATGAATGCGGAGCTATTGGAGGTCATGAAAAAGAGCGGGTGTGTCAGCATCGACTTTGGTGTTGAAAGCGGTAGTGATGTCATCCTAAAGAATATCAATAAGAATCAGAAGCGCGAAGATATCGAACGGGTTTTCGCGCTTGTCCAAAATTTCGGGATCAATCCCCGAGCCTATCTCATGGTCGGCAATAAAGGTGAGTCAATCGACACGATAGATGAAACGATTGAAATGGCTGGATTCATTAAACCTCATTCATCGATAGGTGCGACCCTCCTCTGGCTTTTGCCAGGTACGCGAGTTTACCGTGAAGCCTGTGAGAACGGATTCATCAGTGATGATTACTGGCTCAAGTCTGACGACGTACCATACAATTTACAAGAATATACTTATCGTGAACTATTTGGACTCCGACAGAGATTGATGCGCGGCATAGCACGAAAAAAAGGTGGAATTTCTCCGATGCTCAGCTTTTATCTGAAGAGTATTTATTACCGATATCCGTTTCTTTCGCGAATGCGGTCACTGATACCAGATTGGCTGAGATGACGCCAATCAAGGTAGTGGAATGAATTCTATAGAAATATTTATGAATTTACAAAGGTGGTTTCCGGTTACTATTGTGATGCGCCTTCCTCGTTTATTGATCGAGTTCTTGACTATGAGTGAAGTGTTGAATGCAATACAATGTTGCATTGAACCTTCGTCGTGTGTTCGCAGTGTCTTCAACCCCAGATTTATTCTATCAGCAAGGCAAGGGGTCTAAGAATGGAGAGCACTCGACAGGGGCGAACTAGGCTGTATATTGAGATAACAACGCTTGTTATTGCTATGGCACTAGCATACCTCGCACTAAAGCTTACTGCAAGCAAGGAGATCGATCTTCAGAACCTCGCTAAAGGAGAGGAAAATACATCGAGAATAGAACTGTATAAAGGTAAGCCTTATACCGCCTTCACTGTGACGGATATTAAGGCACTTATAAAGCAGCGTGCAGCGGCCGATGGAGAGAACAAGAGAATTCTCTGGCTCGGGTTTTCTCAACTTCATTATATTAACCAGTACCGCAAAGGCGATCATTTGTCACCATATTGGCTGAGGAATGCATGGAGCAATCCAGATGCTCTTGAACCACTTGGCTGTTCTCTCCCGAATGCCAATATACAAGAATACCTCATTTTGAGCCGTTATGCGGTAGATCGCATTCCTGTGAACATGGTTATTGTATCGCTAGTCTTCGATAAATTAAGAGAGGATGGATTGCGGCAAGAATTCTCGGAGATCCTGACATCGGACACAACAGCAGAGATTCGTCAGAGTTCAAAAACTGCGGATAACATTATACAGCGTTTTAAGGCCTCTGGTGAGGGCGCAGTAGGGGGAGAAGATGTTTTGGCTGACACGTGGCAGCTCTCCATGGAACAATGGATGAATGACAAGTTGTCTGCCATAAGTAAGCTTTGGTCTGATCGCCGGCAGATTGAAGGTAATGTATTTGTAGTGCTATATAATCTCCGGAACTGGGCCTTTGGTATTAAGCCGACAACAGTGAGGAAGGTTATACCGGCCCGATATGAGCGTAACATGGATGCATTGCGTGATATGCTCGACGATCTTCAGCAGCGGTCGATACCCATACTCCTTTATATAGTTCCCATACGGCAGGATAAGCCTATCCCTTATGAAAATGATCGTTATATACAATGGCAGATCGATGTGGCTGCGATGGCACACCAGTATGGAGCGCGACTCGTTAATCTTGAAAAACTTGTACCTGGAGAACTGTGGGGATCCTATACGGGAAATGAACTTGACTTTATGCATTTTCAGGGCGAGGGTCATCGTCTCGTGGCAGAAGCGCTTTTCCCTCACGTAAAAGAGATGCTTAAAGGCGGAACGCAGTAATGTTCTTCAATTCTTTAAGTTATATTGCGTTTTTGTTTCTCGCCGTCGTCATCTACTGGCTCGTCCCAATGAAGATCGGACGCTGGTGGCTACTTCTGGCGAGCATTATCTTCTATGGGTTCTGGAAAGTTGAGTTCCTTGGACTCATCATATTTTCGGCGTTTGTCGATTATTACGTTTCATTGAAGATCCATGACGCAGCTATTCCTAGAATTAGGAAATTCTGGCTTATAACCAGTATTATTATCAATATTGGATTGCTTCTGTATTTCAAATATGCCTACTTTATTGTAGATAATATCTCAAATGCGGGCAACCTTATTCATAAAGATTGGCGTATTTCATTAGGAAGGATAATCCTGCCGCTTGGTATCAGTTTTTACACATTTGTATCTCTAAGTTATACGATAGACATCTATCGGAGGTTGTTGGATCCTGTGCGAGATTTCGGGCTATATCTCGCATATGTAATGTTCTGGCCACATATGATCGCGGGACCTATTCTGCGTGGACACGAACTCATTACTCAGCTTAAACGAGGCCACCGATTTAGTGCAGAAAACGTTGTTATCGGCGTTAAGAAGATTATTACAGGCTTGTTTTTCAAAGTGGCACTGGCCGACCAGTTGGCACCGCTTGTAAACAGTGCTTTTAGCACGAACACTGCAAGCCTAGGTGGGATTGATGTATGGACGATGGCTTTTGGTTTTGGTTTACAGATATATTTTGACTTCGCAGGTTACAGCCTTATAGCCATAGGATCGGCACGCCTTGTTGGGATACAATTCCCTGAAAATTTTAACTGGCCTTATCTTGCAACCTCCCCACGCGATTTCTGGAAACGGTGGCACATCACTCTATCTTCCTGGGTGCGGGACTATCTTTATCTACCGTTTAGTGGCGAGCGTTACCGCGATCGCTCCGACGGTGGGATTGATGTGCAAGTGGCTAGCAATCGTATTTCAGCCTACCGACTCGTGTTTGCATTGTTTATGTCTTGGTTTATTATGGGATTATGGCATGGTGCGAGATGGACATTTGCATTCTGGGGGATATGGCATGCAACGGTCATCTACGGATACCGTCTAATGAAGGGACGTTTTACCATAAAGAACACTAGAACATCGGCCACTGTTGGATGGCTTGTGACACTACCATTAGTTATGCTTGGGTGGATACCATTTCGTGCTGAGACACTTACTCAAACTTTTTCGTTATATAATAAAATAATTCAACCACAAAACTATATGCATCTAGCGTTTCGTGAAACTTTCTACCTGATTGTTTTCCTCCTGATGGTCGGTATGTTGTGCCTTGCTTACGTATCCAATGCTGGTCATTCACTCCTGCACAATGTTTGGGTACATCGCATTTCTGAAGTCATAGGGTTAGCCGTCATGATGTTCATGGTATTCGTGTTTTTGAAACAGGTTAATCAGTTCATATATTTCCAGTTCTAGAGGTGTACCAATATGGTTATTCTCGGCCTCAATGCCTATCACGGCGACTCATCGGCCTGCCTGATTGTCAACGGGCGGCTGGTGGCTGCTGCGGAAGAAGAGCGGTTCCGACGAATCAAACACTGGGCAGGCCTCCCGACTGAAGCGATAAAATACTGCTTACAGGCCGGCGGACTTGCTATCGGTCACGTCGACCACATCGCCGTTAATCGCAATCCCAGCGCTCACCTGTTTAAGAAGGCGCTGTTTGCTGTATCCAATCGTCCCAGCCTTGCGGCAATAAAGGATCGACTCATCAATTCCAGTAAGGTATCGGACATTAAGACTGCTTTATGCTCTGAATTCAAAACACAGAACTCTCAATTCAAAGCTACGATTCACAACATTGAACACCACCGAGCTCACCTGGGCAGCTCGTTTTTCGTTTCCCCTTTCGACGCTGCCGCAGTGGTATCGGTCGACGGCTTTGGCGATTTTGTCAGCACCATGTGGGGCAAGGGCAGCGGCAACAGGATCACGGTCAGTGACCAAGTTACGTTTCCGCACTCCCTCGGTTTGTTTTACCTGGCAATGACCCAATATCTGGGTTTCCCCCATTATGGTGACGAATACAAGGTGATGGGGCTGGCGCCCTATGGCAAACCGACTGAGATGGAGAAAATGCGGCGAATTATTCAGCTGAAACCGAAAGGGCTCTTTAAGCTGGAGCTGGATTATTTTCTGCACCACTCTGAAGGGGTCTCCATGGTCTGGAATAATGGCGAACCGAAGATCGGTGCTGTTTATTCGGCCAAGCTGACAGAATTGTTAGGGCCGCCGCGCGGAAAGGATGAACCACTGACCCAGTATCACAAAAATCTGGCGGCTTCTCTGCAGGAGATGTACGAAGAGGCGTTTTTCCATTTGCTTGAGCATGTCTATAAGAAAACAAAGTCACCATATCTTTGTCTGGCCGGTGGTTGTGCTATGAATTCGGTTGCAAACGGCAAGGTATTCGAAAAGAGCCCATTCAAAGACCTTTACATTCAATCGGCTGCAGGTGACGGTGGCGGTGCGATTGGAGCTGCTTTCTATGTCTGGAATGAGGAGCAGGGTAATCCGCGTTCGTTTGTGATGAATCACGCCTATCTTGGGCCGGAGTTTAATAATAACGAAATTGGTTCTGAGTTGAAAGTTTCAAGTTCTGAATTAGAAAGACAACAGTGCACGGTTGAAAAAATAGAAGATGAAGGAGAGCTTTGTAGCATGACGGCTGCCCGCGTCGCGGAAGGCAAAGTAATTGGCTGGTTTCAGGGGCGTATGGAGTGGGGGCCGCGTGCGCTCGGCAATCGTTCTATCGTCTGTGATCCGCGTCGCACAGATATGAAGGACATCCTGAACCTGAAGATCAAGCGGCGTGAGTCATTTCGTCCGTTTGCGCCGTCGATCATCCGCGAGGCTGTGGGTGCATGGTTCGAGACTGACTATGACGTGCCGTTTATGCTGCAAGTTTACCAGATCCGGGAAGGGAAGCGCACATTGATACCGGCGGTTACCCACGTGAATGGTTCCGGCAGACTGCAGACCGTTACCGAGGAGCAGAATCCGCGTTACTATCATCTGATTAAAGCATTTGAAAAAATATCCGGCATACCCATCGTGCTCAACACATCCTTTAATGAGAACGAACCCGTGGTCTGTTCTCCACAGGAAGCGCTGCATTGCTTTTTACGGACGAAGATGGATGTGCTGGTATTGAATAATTTTTTTATTGAAAGAACGGAACAAGGATAACTGACATCATGTCTTCATCAATTTCTATAATCACCGTCACCCGCAACTCCGCAGCGACAATCGGCGATTGTCTGACTAGTATCCTGAAACAGACAGTTCCCGCCGAGCATATCATCGTCGATGGCGCCTCCATAGACAACACACTGGAGATAGTCCGCAAGCTTTCTCCAAAGGCTCACATAATCTCCGAGCCGGACAACGGCGTCTATGATGCCATGAACAAGGGCATTCGACTTGCTACGGGAGATGTGGTGGGGATCCTCAACGCTGATGATTTCTATGCCGGGCCGCAGGTCCTTGAAACGGTTCTTGCACTATTCCGAAAGAGCGGCACTGATATGCTGTTTGCTGATCTAGTGTATGTGCGGGCTAATGATCTGGAAAAGGTTGTGCGCTATTACTCGGGCGCTGGTTTTACGCCGGAACGTTTTGCTTGGGGATGGATGCCGCCCCATCCCACTGTGTTCGTTCGAAAAAAACTATACGAGCAGTACGGCCTATTCAAGATTGATTACAGGATTGCGGCAGATTACGAACTAACAGCCCGTTTACTGGCTCGCCATAAGGTGCAATATGTTTATCTACCCGAAGTGCTTGTAAGAATGCGAACCGGCGGCATCAGCACACGGAACCTGAAGAGCAACTGGATTTTGAACCGTGAAATAATGCGGGCCTGTGCTGAGAACGGCATCAAAACAAATTACTTGAAGGTTTATTCCAAATACTTTCGCAAAATATTGCAGTTGTTTGAGAGGCCGAAGTGAAGGTTTTAATTACCGGTGCGACCGGTTTTGTGGGGACAGCCCTTGCCAATCGAATGCATCGCGAAGGTTTTCGAGTGCGCGGCACCGTCCGAAATCTATCAGAAAAAGAATTTCTTCCCCAAGGCGCAGAAGTTGCTCCTATTGGTTCAATTGGCCCGGACATCCCATGGGCATCCACGTTAGAGGGAGTGGATATAGTCGTTCATCTTGCAGCTAGGACGCATGTGACGCGTGGATTAGTCCAGGAACCACTAAAGGCCTACCGGTTGATCAACGTGGCGAGTACAGAACAGTTGGCTCGTGTTGCAGCTGCTTCTGGCGTCAAGCGTTTTGTCTTTCTGAGCAGTGTGAAGGTAAATGGGGAAGGCAAGGAAAAACCTTACACTGAACTGGATCTGCCAGCCCCGGAAGACCCATATGGAATCAGCAAGTGGGAAGCGGAGCTGGCACTGAACCGAATTGCCGCTGAGACTGGTATAGAGCTTGTTATCGTTCGTCCTCCGCTCGTCTATGGCGCCGGAGTGAAGGCCAATTTTCTTGAACTAGTCAATGTTGTAAAGCGCGGTATCCCGCTTCCTTTTGCGGGTATAGAAAACCGTCGCAGTTTTATATATCTGGAGAACCTGGTGGATGCCATTATTGCTTGCAGTATCCGGCCTGAGGCATCGGGAATGACCTATTTGGTGAGCGATGGCACCGATGTTTCGACTCCGGAACTGATTCGTCGAATAGCAGGAGCCTTCGACAGATCAGCCAGATTATTCTCAGTTTCTCCCCAACTCATGAAATTGGCAGGCAAATTTCTCAGCAAAACGTCTGCAGTTGAACGTCTTTTAGGATCGCTCACCATCGATATCTCAAAAATTCAGCGTGAACTTGGTTGGAAAGCGCCTCATACAATGGAGTATGGACTGCAGGAAACTGCTGAATGGTTTAAAAAGCAGTTTTGAGCTTTAAAATGAAACGATTATTCGATTTCATATTGGCATTAGTTTTTGTGAACATTTCAGCTATCCCGATGCTGGTTATTGCTATTCTAGTAAAATTGACATCACATGGCCCTGTTCTGTATTGGTCAGATAGAGTGGGGAAGAACAACTCTATTTTCAGGATGCCCAAATTCCGCACCATGAGGACCGACACACCCGCATTAGCCACCCATCTCCTCTCTGATCCAGGCCAGCATCTAACGCCTATTGGTAAATCTCTCCGCAAATCTAGTCTTGATGAGTTGCCGCAGCTCTTGAGCATCATAAAAGGGGATATGAGTTTTGTTGGCCCCCGGCCTGCACTTTTTAACCAGGACGATCTGATCAACCTGAGAACTCAAAGGGGCATCCATAAGCTTGTTCCTGGTTTGACTGGATGGGCGCAGATCAACGGGAGAGATGATCTTCCCATTCCAGTCAAAGTAAATTTCGATGAATACTATCTGAAGCGCCGCACATTTTTCTTTGATCTCAAAATAATCTTATTGACCTTTTTAAAAGTAGTAAGGAGGGAAGGGGTCACACATTAGAAGCATTTTCGAGTTTTAGCTCTTAGTTTTGAATACTATGGTGGAGAACAAATTAAGTTTTTTTGGATTCAATCAGGTATGTTGCTTGAGAGATGTTTTATTACGTTCGCCCATGCAAGATGTTAAGCCGAAACTCTTTATATGTAAGCTCGCCGTAGATACAACAATTTATTCTTATTGCACCCGAGATATGATATAATGTTTCGTCGGTATTATTATTTTTTTATTAAAATAATTCAGTATGCCTGCAAAATACCGAAGAGCTATAAAAGGTCGAACCAGTAACAATAATCAATCTGGGGAAAATTCGTTACACGATGAAAGGTGAGCATGTCCGTCGATTTGCACCGAATACGCTTCAAGCAGTTTCTACTATTGGTTTTCGATGCAGCGCTTGTATCGCTTGCCCTCTATCTTTCCTACTTCTTGCGGTTCAATGCCCTAGATTTAAGAGGTTATTTAAACCAATTTTTAGATAGCCTTCCTCTGGTTATAGCCGTTCGTCTCATTCTATTTTACACCTCTGGACTATACCGCGGAATGTGGCGGTTTGTCGGTGTTCGGGACCTTCTGACCATCATTAAAACTACGACGATTGGTTCCATTGTCATCCTCAGCATCTTGTTTTTCACGGGTTCTCTCAGAGCGTACCCTCGATCAATCTTTGTAAGCAGCTGGTTGATTGTCATCGTGTTTATCGGCGGCAGCCGCCTGGCCTACCGGCTTTACCGAGAATCTTCCCTCAACTTTGCCAATACCTTTGACAGCAAGACGTTAAAAAATGTACTTATTGTCGGCGCAGGCAGCACGGGAGAGCTTATCCTTCGTGAAATACTGAATCACTATCGGTCGATGTACCATCCTGTAGGCTTGGTCGACGATGATCGGACCAAACGGAATCAGACCATACACGGGTTCCCGGTACTTGGCAATACACGTGACATATCGCGTATTGTAAAAAAGTACGGCGTCGAGACGATCTTTATCGCAATCCCCGCTGCTTCTGCGAAAGCCAAAAGGAGAATCCTTGTAACCTGTAAACGATCAGGAATCGCAATCAAAACCCTTCCTGCGGTTGGCGATCTGCTAACTGGAAACGTAAAAGTGAGCGCACTCCGAGATTTTCAAATCGAGGACCTGCTTGGCAGGGAACCAGTGAGGCTGGATACAGCAGCAATCGCTGAGTTTTTACGGGACAAAATCGTGTTGATCACCGGGGCTGGGGGATCGATCGGCTCCGAGCTCTGTCGACAGGTGGCTTATTTCTCGCCTAAGCGGCTTGTTCTCTTCGAACGCACGGAGTTCAATCTTTACCAGATTGAGATGAATTTGCATGAACTGTTTCCGGAGCTGGATGTCTGTGTCGTGATCGGTGATGTCCTTAATCCGAACAGTGTGGAGCGGACTCTTGCCCGATACATGCCTGATGTGATTTTCCACGCCGCTGCATATAAACATGTGCCGCTCATGGAGATGAACCCCGCCGAAGCGCTCAGGAACAACACTTTGGGGACCCTGATTGTGGCGGACATGGCGAGGCGTTTCGGCGTCGAAAAATTCGTCATGGTGTCAACTGACAAGGCTGTACGTCCAACGAACATCATGGGTGTGAGCAAGCGCATCGCGGAACTGGTCTGTGAGGGACTGAACAAATTAAGTAATACACAATACGTTACCGTTCGTTTCGGCAATGTCTTGAACAGCGTGGGAAGCGTCATCCCGCTTTTTAAAAGACAGATAGAAAAGGGCGGCCCAATCACCGTAACCCATCGGGAGATTTATCGGTATTTCATGACGATCCCCGAGTCTGTTCAACTCATTATGCAAGCAGGAGCAATGGGGCAGGGAGGAGAAATATTCATCCTCGAGATGGGGGAGCCGGTGAAGATCGTTGACCTTGCTCGGGACATGATAAGGCTCTCGGGCCTTGAACCGGAACAGGACATCAAAATAGAATTCACAGGGCTCAGGCTGGGGGAAAAACTTTATGAGGAACTGTTGACCGACGGAGAAGAGATTAAGGCAACACTTCATGAAAAGATAAAAGTAGCGAGCCGGGAAGAGGTAGATGGGAATACGCTCCTGACCCGACTGAATGAGTTATTCCATAACCTGCAGGTAAACGGTTTCAGCCAGGATATAATAAATAGAATAAAAGAGATTGTGCCCGAGTTCCAGCCCGAGAACGGCGGCCCAACAACGTTGCCGGAAACTCCCGGCAAAAGCGACTATGAGGCGTCCCCCTATCATGCTGGTAACCAGAATCGGTGATACTGAACATTGTCTATCTTCCATTGAAGGCCACGCCGGTATCCCAAAAGCCTTTTTTTAGAACAGCTCACCGCTTTATAGTTTGATTTTGAAGTACTCCTTTGTTATACTGACGCAAATTATTTATATACTTCAGCAATATCCCGATTGCTGAAATCCGTAATCAGATCGGACTTAAATATGGTGTTTATGAAAAAAATCCTTTGCGTGCTGTTTTGCACGATCTCCCTATTTCCAGTGAAAGGTGCGCTTGCCCAACAAGCACAGCAAGATACTTCACAGCAAGAAGCAGCAGGTAATGCTGTCCAGGAAATGCAGCAAAGCGATCCACGGGTCGTACAGGCCATTACAAACGCTATCCAGCAGGGTAATTTGGAAGGGGCAAAAAAAATCTACGAGAACTACCAGAAGAGCCAACCCCAATCACAGGCAACCACATCCGTGACCACGGTCCCGCTAGAACCGTCCAAGCCGTCCCTATTCGAGCTCACGCTGTCCAGTAATGTCACCACGACACCGAAACAAATTACTCAATTTGGCTACGATCTCTTCAATAAAACCGTTTCGACTTTCGCGCCTCAGACATCCATGGCGGTTGGACCGGATTATATCATCGGCCCCGGCGATCAGTTCACGCTGACGCTCTGGGGTACGACCGAAGGCATTTATAATCTCAAGGTCACCAAAGAAGGAGAGATAACTTTGCCGAAGGTCGGTGTGATTTCCATAGCAGGTGTTCGTTTCGGTGAACTGGAAAAAACCTTAAAACGACACTTATCGAAGTATTACAACGATTTTAATCTGAGTGTTGCCATGGGATCACTCAAGACCGTTACTGTATATGTCGTCGGTGAAGTGACAAGGCCAGGCAGTTATTCAGTTTCTTCGCTTACCACTGTCTATGGGGCACTTTTCGTTGCCGGGGGACCGACGAAACTTGGTACCTTACGAAATATTCAGGTCCTTCGTGCTGGCAAGGTTGTCAAAACGATAGATCTTTACGATTTTCTGCTTAAAGGCGACCGTAGTCAGGACATCAGGCTTCAGAATGAAGATACGGTGTTTGTGCCGATCATCGGGCCGATCGCGGGAGTGGCTGGGGCGGTGTACAGACCAGCGATCTATGAGATGAAGGGGCAGGAGGCCCTTGGGGATGTCATAAAGACCGCCGGTGGTATATTGCCGACAGCGCTCGGAGGCAGGCTACAGCTCATGCGATACGAGAATAATCAAAGAATGGCCATTCTGGATATCAAGCTTGATAATTCTCAAATCGGTTCTGCCGTCTCGTCAGATACCTTCCCTGAGAAGGTCCAGAATATGGACGCGATCAGCATTAAGCCAGTTTATGATAAAGTCTGGGAAACGGTGAAGTTGAGCGGTACGGTTCAGCATCCCGGCGAATTTCAATGGCGGCCGGATCTGAGGTTGAAGGAGATCATCGACCAAGGAGGGCTCCTTCCCATATCGGATCTTACGAGGGCGGAAATTATTCGTTTGAACAATAATTACTCGAACCGCGAAATTCTCCCTGTCGACCTCGCCAGTCTTCTGAAGGGCGATGCAACCCAGAATGTTTTGCTCCAGCCCCAGGACGAGATCAGAGTATACACCAGGTACCGGGAGGCTGAAAAAGTCACTGTAAACGGAGAGGTCGTTCGACCGGGCGCATACGAAATTAGGGATGGAGAACGGCTTAGCGATCTGTTGCACAGGGTAGGCGGGGTCACTGCCGAAGGCTATATGTATGGAGCGGTGTTCAAGCGTAAAAGTGTCATGAACAGCGAATCGAAGAATGCGCAGTCATTCATAACAAAAATGCAGCAGCAGATGTTGATAACTGCGGCAGGCAGCGCTTCGACGGCCGTCACTGCAGAAGAGTCTAATATTTCAAAATCAGAGCTCGCGCTGAACCAAAGCCTCCTGAGCAATCTGAAAACAATGTTGGAGCAGAATCAGGGGCGTGTGGCAATCACCATCACTGCGAACATTGACGAGTGGGCTGGGTCCAAGGAAGACCTTATTCTCCAGGATGGAGATTCGCTGGATATTCCCAAGCGGCCCCAGGAAGTGCTAGTCCTCGGAGAAGTCTATAGCCCGGGTGGGCAGATCTATTTACCTGGTATGACAGTTAAGGATTATCTCACGCGAACCGGCGGTTTTACAAAGAATGCAGACCCGAAAGAAGTGTTTGTTGTCCAAGCCGATGGTTTTGCTTATGGAGCCGACTCTCCGACTGTAGGGGATATTGAAAAGGCGCAACTAAAGGCAGGAGATGCTGTTTTTGTGCCCCAGAAGATTGACCGATACGCCAATGTGCGGACTTTGAAAGATATCATCGATATTCTGTTCAAGACCGCGGTGATATTTGCTACGATACATATTCTTTTTTAATAACGTGTAAAGGTATTTTGTCCATGGAAGAACCAATTCGCAAAAATGAAATGGACCTGATCGATTACTGGGACATTATCTGGCGCAGGAAGATAATGCTGATCACCCTGTTTTTGGTGTCGGTAATTGGAACCGCCATTATCAGTTCATTGCTTCCCAAGTATTATAAATCTGAGGCCATGATCCTCGCAATAGCTCCGGAATCCGGAGGGCTTAGCGCTGCTTTGTCAGCCAGCCCGCTTGCTGGTGCGCTCGCAGGCTCTATCGGCGGGCTTACAACCCCAGCTGACAAAATCCTTGTATTCCTGAAAAGCCGAACTATCGCCGATATGGTGATCAAGAAGTTTGATCTTGTCCATGTGTTCAATAAAGACAAGTGGGATGCAAAAACGGGTAGCTGGAAAAATCCGGATAAGCCACCACTCTTAGAAGATGCAGTCAAAAAACTCGGGAAAGAAGTTACTTCTTTCAAAAAAAGCAGGGAAGGTACAGTAGCGATTACCGTTGAATGGAAAGATCCTAAACTTGCCGCCGATTTGGCGAATTATTATATTGTCGCGCTAGCCGAATTCATGAAGGATAAGTCTGTTAATACGACAGTACAGATCATTGATCCCGCAATCCCTGCGGAAAAAAAGTCATCACCCAAGATAATCCTGAACGTGCTCCTCGCAGGCTTCCTAAGCTTGTTTGTCGGGATTTTTCTCGCTCTCATTCTGGATTCCCGGTCTAAGAAAAAACACGCATGAGTTTTTTGATAGAGAGCAGTTAGTCCCGATATTAACGCACATGAAATACTGCCGGACAAGGGCTGACAATTATAAACCATTTATTGCCTGTAGAATCATTGAAAGAATAAATGTTATCTAGGAGACCTTGCAACTCCCAATGGTATGAAGCTCGACGATTTGCTCTGTTATCGGAAGGGTCTGACTGTGAGCTTTATTGAGAATGCAGCAGCCACACACAGTCTACTTTAATCGTGCGGCATGGAAGACTTTCACAATCCCCCGCCAGTGCGAGATCAATGATATTCTCGCCCGTAAAATTTATACCATGATCTTGAAGTGCCTGAGCCAGCGAAGCCTGAATGACTTCCCTCCTTACTACGGATAAGTGCGCTTTGAACACCAAAGATTGTCTTTCAATAAATCAGGGCTAATAACCCAGATGACCCTATTCTGTTCTACCTTTGTTATCCTGCATTAGCACATGCTTCAACTTGTCTCGATCTGACCGACGACACTTATGCCCTTCTTGCCCGGCTGGAAGCTGAAGGTGTAATTCAATTCGGTCCGCTCACAACCAAGCTTATCGGCCGGACAGAGACGTTGAGACTGCTGAGCAAAGAAAAAATCAGAGGAATGTAGCCCGTTCAGAGACGCGACCGCGATCAGGAAAATTCTCGTAGAAACTATGGAATGGGGCGCTACCGAACTTCCGCCATGAGAGCGAGACAACTCCGCGACGGTAACAAGTCTTGCGGTCAAACCCGTGAATATCCGAATTGTCAATCGTCACCGTATGGGTTCTGTCCCTGATTATGCCCTGGAGCAATAACTGATATCACCTCTTTTAAACAAAGGGCAGGGAAAACTACTTTCTCCTTGACAAGTGTCAGCCATGTTAGTTGTAGGAAATGCCGACTCGACCATAGCTTGAAAGTTGAAGATTTCATTTCGGAAATAAGCATCAGGGTCCCTGACAATTCGATGGTTTTGTACTACCAAGTATCCGTACTACCGAGAATCCATTGACAGGCATTGCGAAAAGGCATAGGATGCACATGATTTTTCTTCAATCAAGCATGACTGTTTTTGAAGCATCCCCGTCCATCCACCGTGTTACATTCGTGATGCAGCGCGTCAAACTTGAAATACCATGCAGTTAATGGCATCGGATAAGACATGGCTGGTTTATGGTGAAAATTCCAATAAATAGTTTTTCGGAATGATACCATGGGGGATTCTTTGTTGAAGAACATTAGGATATTCTTATCTATTATATTCTCTATCTCTTTCTCAGTTCATTATGCAGCAGCGTCCACTTATGTTGATATTGAAGATGTTGATATATACAATACACTTTCCCTGCTCGATGCAGAAGGCGTTCTCCCCGATGCCCTGCTCTCTACAAAGCCCTTAAGCCGCCAGGAAGTCGTCAGACTCGTGAACGAGGCGGAAATAAATGCTGCAGGGCGAAGCGAATTCATCAAGGGTCTGGTTCAAGCCCTTAAGCAGAGGGTCAAACTGGAAGAAGGGAATTTCAAGCCCATTGATTCGGTCTATGGTGAATTCGTTAATACCAATGCCGACGTTTTGGCACCGTCTTATACAGGTGAACGTGAAAAAGAACAGGCCTTTAATGCCAATAATGACGGCGACCTTTATGATCGCGGTTCCAATTATCGTGTTGGATTAACCTCACGCCTGGAAGACCTGGGGCCGGTCTCGATCTACCTCAATCCCGAGTTCCGGGCATCCGATACCACTCAAATTGGGGTCCTGAAAAAAGGGTACGGGGTCCTCGACTTTTCATGGATCGATATTGTCATAGGCAAGGATTCCCAGTGGTGGGGACCGGGATATAGCGGCGCGCTTCTCCTTTCCAACAATGCAGAGCCCTTAACCATGATTAAGTTCACCAGTCCACATCCACTGGTCCTGCCTTGGATATTCAAATACCTAGGTCCCTTTCAGTATGATATCTTTGCAGCAAGACTTAATAATAATAGTAACAGAGTTCCCCCATCCAATTTGTGGGGTATGCGCATCGATTTCAAACCCCTCCCGATAATTGAAATAGGGTTTGAACGTACAGAACAGATAAGCGGTCCACAGGGGCTGAATACGTGGGCTGATAGCGTTATAGGGATAGCTCAACACCAAAATATTGATAACACCGATGGGAGGGCTGGGTATGACCTGAAACTAACATTGCCGTTCAGGCTGCAGCCCCTGCAGGTATATCTTGAGGCGGATGCGGAAGATAATGTCCATATTATACCATCCCAATGGGCCTACCTTTCAGGCATCTATTTGCCGAGAATGCTCAGCTTCGAGAGGGTCGGTGTGCGTGCGGAATATGCAACGACTCATATGTATAATCACCCAGGACCAGTATGGTACACGCACCCGATCACTGGTGGCTACACGTACAATGACATGGTCATAGGGCACCATATGGGATCGGACTCAGAGGATCTTTTCCTGGAACTTTCTTACCGCATGCCCGATGTGCACACAGACCTTTTTTTGTCCTATGATCAGGAAATACATAACATTTCCGGACCCGTGCTCGAACACACAAAAGAATTCAAAATAACAGGGAAAAGCCGGATAGCAGGGAATGTCGATTTCACCCTCTCGAGTGGTTATGGCTGGATTTATAATCCCGGCAACGTGGCCGGGACAACAGACAATGTGTACGAAGTAGCAAGCGAAGTGAGGTATTGGTTTTAGGCAACTTGAACTGATCGTCTCAATTTGGACCGTTTGTTCTCAAGCTCTTACCTCATAAGACAGCGGTGACAATATTTTTCTCTGTCGTTCAAAGGGATGTAAAGAGAAGGAGCAGGCAATCGTGAACTGGTTCATCGCTCGGCAGGAAGAAGGTCTTGTAAAAAATGCAGGAAAGGGCTGACGGAATCAGGATACGCCTTCAGCTTCTTTGTTGTGCTTTTTTAAGGTTTCAAGCTAAGATGCCTCGCAGCTCTGCTGCGGGGTTCCCTCTTCCCGCGGAAACCCCCCTTGAGGACAACTATGTCCGATTGGGGTACGGGCATTATGAAAATTGGAAGGCGAAAATGTTTCTTTTCCTTGACGAAACTACCGGACTTATGGAATAATACAAAAAATCATCTGTCATTACGCATCTCTCAGGGGATTTATTAATTTAATTTCCGTTATAATAGAACAATTGCCAACCTTTTACCAAGAGAGGAAATAGACCATGGGGAAGAGACTCGGGATTTTTTTGCATGCTGTTGGGATTGGTCTCATGATGATGGTGGCACTGTCCGGTTGCGGCTCTTCCGGAAACGGTATAATCTCCGGCGGTACTAGTTCGCTCTACATCGTTGGCAATCCGAGCACCACCGCAATCGTAGATAACTTATATAGTTTCACGCCGTTTGTTAACGGAACTGATACCAATAACTTGACATTCAGCATCACAACCGTTTCACCGGCGACACTCCCGGCCTGGCTGACGTTCAACACGAAAACCGGTACGCTAAGTGGAACTCCCGGAGCTTCGGATGTGGGCGTCATATCGGGTATCGTCATTAGCGTCAGTAACGGCATCAATACCGCGTCGCTTCCCGTTTTTAAATTGACAGTAACAGTCACCGGCAGTACCGGCAGTTCAGGCGGTGGCGGGTAATAATAAGGTTGAGAACAGGCAATTTGAACAAAAGAGGAAGCTTATGGCTTCCTCTTTTGTTTATTCATTCCTAATTTTCCTTTCAATTGTGATACTATAGCCACGATCCGTTTAGTCAAAAGAGCCAAACGCAAAAGTGTCTTTTATGAAATCATTCATATCTCGAACTCCCTCCAATCAAGAAACTGCCATGCGCCTCGTTGTCTCTCATTGCATCGCGCTTTGGCTTGTCCTCCTGATGACTGCCGCGTTCGCTAATGCCGGGGAATTTCCAAACGCGATTTCCCTGCAGGGATTCACCGGCCTTTTGAATACCCCGAATGCCGAACTGACAGAGGAAGGGAGTGTGAATGCGCTCTATTCCAACCAGATAGAGCCTCAATGGCGCGACCTGACGCCCCGCGAAGATAATTACCTCTTTTCTGTCGGTTTTTTTTCATTTGCGGAGTTTGGCGGGCGGTTGACCGATGTTCCGGCCGCTGATGTACGAGACCTGTCCGCGAATTTCAAGATTAAAGTCCCTTTCATTCCCCAAGGCTATTATCTGCCTGATATCGCTATCGGCATGCAGGATGTGGGAGGCGGATCCACGTATTTTCAGACAAAATACATAGTCGCATCGGAAGAGTTATGGCGGTTCCGCTTCAGCCTCGGCGCGGGAACGGGGCCGGAACGGATGAAGGGGGTGTTTGGCGGCGCGGAGTTTAAGGCATTCGATTGGTTTTACCTGATCGGAGAGAACGATGGGAAGGATACCAATGTGGGTGCCAGACTGGTCGCGCCGGAGTTATTTGGATATCCCCTGGGCCTGCAGATTACCGCAAAGACGTCCCTCGATTACCGGCCGGGAAACATTCAATTCGGAGTCGGCCTCCAATTTCCCCTGGGAAATGAACATCTGGACAGGTCTCCGTTTCCTGAAAAAACCAACGGAGTGATACCAACGAGTCCGGAAGCAAATATAACTGTCGGTTCGTTGCCGAATGAACAGGAGAAGATGGCCCAGACACCTTCCGCGGCGGCCCCGGCGGGAGTTACCGGTAAAAATATCGCCCCAGGCGCAGATTTACAACGTGTACGGGAGAAGCTCACGGCCGAGGGTTTTCAGAATGTCAGGGTCGGCACGAAAGGCGAAGCGCTTCTGGTCGTGGAATATGAGAACAACCGGTACAATTACAACGAACTCGACGGCCTCGGTGTTGTAATCGGCATTATTGCGGATACCCTGCCAAGAGATTATGAGACTTTCAGGGTGATCATAAAAAAACAGGATATTAGAGTGCTGGAACTAAGCGCTCCGCTCAGTGATTTCAGGGCTTTTCTCCATGATCCGGGAAAATACCGGGAGCTGAACGACCACCTGCGGATTACCGAGTACGTTGAACAAGACGAAGGTGTGGACTACGTTGCCGGTCCGGCCAATTCCTCATGGCTCGACTCGAGCCTCGTCGTGTACCCGGGCTTGAAAACCTTTGTATCCACCGAAGTCGGAACCTTTGATTATTTGCTCTCGGCTAAACTCGATTATTTTTTCAATGTCTGGAAAGGCGCGGTCGTGAATGCGCGCTGGGACATCCCGCTTGCCTGGAGTGAAAACTTTGACAACGGCAAGGCGTTCAGGAGTGACCGGGCAGGCAGCCAGCTTGATCGCCTGATGGTGTTCCAGGCGATCAAAGTCGCTCCCGGCGTGATGGTTAACCTCGGCGGCGGGATGATCATGCCTGATTACCATGGCACGCTGAATGAAGCCATGTGGACGCCAGGCGATGGGACCCACCGGTTCATGATTAAACAAGCCTATGCAACAAGTTCTAACATTCAGGACCAGCCGCAAAAGTGCGAATTATACCTGGGATCATACCGGTACTATTTCAGCCCGCTGAATCTCTATCTCGAGGGTACCGTAGGACGATTCTTCGATAATGACGAAGGTTTTCGCATCGAGATGAAGAGATTTTTCGGTGACACAGCCTTATCGGTATACTATGCGAATTCACAGACAACTTCCGGGGATCGTGTGCAGATCGGGGGGGTGATGATAGCCTTGCCCCTGACCCCCAGACGAGACATGAAGCCCGGCATTCTGCAGTTGGAGGGAAATAATGATTGGAGTTATGCTCAGGAAACGAAAATCGTGGCGCCCGGTGAGTCCAACTCGATCACGACGTCCACGGGTGTTGACCCGGTGCTTCCCTACAATCTCGAGCGGGTCTTCTACAACCGTGATCGCCTGAATGAGTCTTACATCAGAGAGCATCTTTTGAGACTGAGAGACGCGTACAGTACATATGGGGGGCAGTGAAAGCACGAGTGAAGCCGGTCATGAAAGGCAGTCAAACCGAGCAAAGAAAATGCCCCGAAAAAGCTGCCCGGGGCATTTTCTTATGCGGACTCCCGTCCGCCGTGAGCGTTAAAAATGAGTGGCCACGCCGAATTGCATGCTGAAATAGCTGTCCGAAATGAGGTGCGCGAGGCCGAGAGCGAAAACACTTACCTTGGGGTTCACGAAAAATTCGATGCCCGCCCCGGGCGCAATGCCAACATTCACTTCGCTTTCTCTCTGATTTCCGGCTGTATCAAAATTATCAATGCTTGTTTCCAGCCCGGCTTGCCCGAATGCTCTCAACCTATCCACGATCGGCACATAGTAACGGGCGCTCAATATGAAAGGAACACGTGTGTATGTACCAGTGCCCCAGGGAAAGTCGTTCTTGAACTGGTAAATAGAGAAATCAAACCGCGCCTGGAGATTGCTGTCGATTGAGCTTAGCGTATAACCGGCGCCGAAGTTAATGCCGAAGCCGCCGTCGTAGTCTCCGGGACCGGTCGCCGGAGCCAGCGATGCGTCGAATTCATAAGTACCCGTTTCATATGCTCCCTCGGAACCGGCGGATTTAGCATAGGACATTGTTCCCATGGAGAGGGTGAAGAATGCCATAAGCAGCGTAAAGACTGTTTTTTTCATGTATGTTCCTCCTTCTGGGTTTTACTTGGCTTCTGATAAAATGGTCTTGTATGTTGAGGCTGCACCGACAGACCCAAGCATCACCGGCATCATTTATACAATACTACACGTACCGCTGTCAAGGCCGATCTTTCCGCGTACCGCCGGGTATTGGACGGCACAGCATTACCGATTGCCGTACTTAAATAAATGGGTATCCGGATTTTGCGGTTGATAGTTGGAAGACCCGGCTGTAAGGTATTTACTATCTTCATTCATACATTTGCATTTTATGTAAATCTTTGCTATATTATTACGCATGGGCATGATTAAAACCTATAGGCTTCAGCACTCCGCGAATCCCGGGAAAATAAAAAAAG
>Ga0209415_10006488_pt1 | contig 20757 bp, 23 predicted proteins | sample PeaSoiSIISIP2007_FD_187696 | JGI IMG/M metagenome (GOLD analysis project Ga0209415, IMG submission 187696) | Peat soil microbial communities from Weissenstadt, Germany - SII-SIP-2007 (SPAdes) (version 2) | ecosystem: Environmental > Terrestrial > Soil > Wetlands > Peat | place: Germany...
CCTCGAAGCGAGCCGCGACTTCATCTTCCGCAACACGTTCAAGGACATCGAGTACTCACTCAAGCACCTCGGCGACGAGTGCGGCACGCGCTTCGAGTTCGAGTGCTACGACGTCGGCCACCTGTACAACCTCGCGCACTTCCTCGACCGCAAGCTCGTGAAGCCGCCGCTTTTCGTGCAGACGATCTTCGGCATTCTCGGCGGCATCGGTCCCGAGCCTGAAAACCTCATGCACATGAAACGCACCGCCGACCAGCTCTTCGGCGATCAGTACCTGTGGTCGATTCTCGGCGCGGGGCGCCACCAGATGGGCCTCGTCACGATGGGCGCGCTGATGGGCGGCAACGTTCGCGTGGGGCTCGAGGACAGCATCTACGTGGGGAAAGGACAGCTCGCGAAGAGCAACGCGGAGCAGGTCGCGAAGATCCGCCGCATACTCGAAGAGCTGTCGCTCGAGGTCGCGACACCGGCCGAAGCGCGCAAGATGCTGCATTTGAAGGGCGCGGCGAACGTCGCGTTTTAATCAGGGAGGAACGCAGACATGGTGCTGACACCCATACGCCGCGTCATCACCGGCAACGACGGGCAAGGCCGCTCGAAAGTCGCCTGGGACGGAGCGGCTCCCGGCACGCACGAATCAAATTTCAAGGGCAGGGGCCACACCGACTTCTGGGTCTGGCGCCAGACGCCGCCGCCGCTCGACGGCAAAGAGGACGCGGGCACGTGGAACGACGAATTCCCGTGCCCGGTGGGCGGAGGGCATCTGCGCGTCGTGCATTGGCTCGCGAAAACGAAAGAGTCGCCGCCCAACGAGGCGTACAAGTCGCCGGAACAGCACGGGCGCACGTGGGACCGCGGCGGCGGCAACCACTACAACCGCTCGTTCATGCACAAGACCAAGTCGCTCGACTACGGAATCCTGCTCTCGGGCGAGCGCGTCATGGAGCTCGACGACTGCAAGCTCACGCTCAAGCCCGGCGATATCGTGATCGACGTCGGCGCGTGGCATCTGTGGGACAGCTCGAGGGCGGGCTGCATGATGGCTTTCGACATGTTCGACGCCGAATTCGCCGACGGCCCGGCGGGCACGGTGCAGAGCAACGACAAACCGATGCGCCCGCCGACGAATCTCAAGCTTCCGCCCGGCGTGAAACCGCAGCGGCGGATCATCGCGGCCGACCGCGAAGCAGGAAAGTCTAGCCTCATTCTGGATGCGCCTTCACCCGACGTGCGCACCGATCCCGCGCGGCCCGGCTTCGCGCTGCAGCGCATGTGGGTCGTCGAGAGCTTTCCGGCCAGACTCGTCTACGAGACGCTGTATCTGCCGCACGTGCTGGTGCCGCCGGCGAAAGGTTCCGTGCTGAACGTGTTCACGTTTCCGCCCGATGCGGCGTGGAAGGGCAAGGTCGGCGAGCGCGAAGTGAAAGCCTATTTCCAATCGGTGGGCGCGCCAAATGCATCGAAGCACTCGGCGCGGGCGCCGCACCCTTACATGCAGTGCACGCGCACGCTCGATTTCTGCATCGTGCTCGAAGGGGAGATCGTGCTCGTGCTCGACACGCAGGAAGTGACGGTGAAGCAGGGCGAATTCGTGATCCAGCGCGGCACCAGTCACGCGTGGAGCAATCGCTCCGGCAAGCCCGCTGTTGTCGCGATCGCATCGCACGACGCGAAATAGGACCGCAGAGGAGGAATCCGGATGAAACTTCATGTGGCGCTGATCGTGCTGAGCGGCGTCATTTGCTCGTGGCCGGATGGAATCCGGGCACAGCCGTTTGCGTCGAAACCGGTGCGCTGGGTGGTGCCGAGCTCCTCCGGCGGCGGCGCCGATACCGTCACGCGCCTCGTCGCGAGCGCGCTGCCGGCCGTCATCGGTCAGCGCGTGATCGTCGATAACCGGGCGGGCGCAAGCGGCAACATCGGCGCGGAGATCGTGGCGAAGTCGCCGCCTGACGGCTACACGTGGATCATGATCAACAACGCGCAGGCCGCGAACGTGAGCCTGTACAGGAACCTGCCGTACGATCTCCTGCGCGATTTCGCGCCCGTTACGCAGGTGGACTCGTCACCGCACGTCATCGTCGTGCACCCGTCGCTGCCCGTGAAATCGGTGGCCGAGCTGGTGAAGCTCGCGAAAGCGCGGCCGGGAAAGCTCGACTACGCGTCCGCGGGTCTCGGCACGGTGACGTTTCTCGCGGCGGAGCTCTTCAAGGCCGACGCGGGCATCAGCTTGAACCACGTTCCGTACAAGGGCGGCGGCGAGTCGCTGCTCTCGATCATCTCCGGCGAAACCGCGGTCTACTTTTCACCGCTGGTCGTGGCCATGCCGCACATGCGCGAAGGGCGGCTGCGCGCGCTGGCGGTGACTTCGAAGAAGAGGATCGCGCTCGTCCCGGACCTTCCGACCGTCGCGGAATCCGGCTATCCCAAATACGAATTCAATCTCTGGAACGGCCTGCTGGTGCCGGCGAAGACGCCGAAGGAGACGATTGCGGCGATCCATAAAGCCGTGATCACCGCGCTGAATACGCCGGAAGTGAACAAGCGTCTGGTGGAGATGAGCTCGACGGTGGTCGCCAACCAGCCGGAAGAGTTCGGCGCGTTCGTCAAGTCCGAGATCGAGAGCATCGCGGGGGTCGTGACGAAGCTCAACCTGACCGCTGACTCGCTCAAGTAACCGCGGCGCGCTAAATCGCGTCGCACACCGCTGACGTGACGATTTCGGTCGTCGCTTCGCCGCCGAGATCGGGCGTGTGGATTTTCTTCGCGGTAACAGTCTCGACCGCCTTCATCAGCCGCGCGCCGGCTTCTTTTTCGCCGAGGTGTTCCAGCATCATCGCCGCGGTCCAGAAGGTCGCAACGGGATTCGCGATGCCTTTGCCCGCGATGTCGAACGCCGAGCCGTGGATGGGCTCGAACATCGACGGGAATTTGCGCTCGGGATTGAGGTTCGCTGTCGGCGCGATGCCGAGACTGCCGGAAAGCGCCGCCGCGAGGTCGGACAGGATGTCGGCATGCAGGTTGGTCGCGACTATCGTGTCGAGAGTGCGCGGCTTGCCGACCATCAGCGTGGTCACCGCGTCGACCAGCACGCGCTGCGTTTGGACGTCCGGATAGTCTTTCGCGACTTCGTAGAAGATTTCGTCCCACATCACCATGCCGTGGCGCTGCGCGTTGGACTTGGTGACGAGCGTCAGATGCTTGCGCGGGCGCTTTTTTGCAAGCTCGAACGCGAAGCGGTGGATGCGCGCCACGCCGTTGCGCGTGAATACTGACGTTTCAGTCGCGAGTTCCTCGGGCAGGCCGCGGTGCACGCGGCCGCCGCTGCCTGAATATTCGCCTTCCGAATTCTCGCGGATGATCACCCAGTCGATGCCTTCGCCGCCCTTGAGCGGGCTCGTGACGCCGGGCAGCACGCGCGCCGGCCGCACGTTCGCGTACTGATCGAAACCCTGGCAGATCGGCAGCCGCAGTCCCCACAGCGAAACGTGGTCGGGCACGTCGGGCGCGCCGACCGCGCCGAAGAAAATCGCATCGAACTTCTTGAGCTGCTCGAGCCCGCCTTCGGGGATGTAATAACCGCGCTTCTTGTAATAATCGCTGCTCCACGGAAAATGCTCGACGTCGAGCTTGAAGCCGCGGTCGCGTTCGGCGAGTACGCCAAGTGCTTTGAGGCCGGCGGCGATGACTTCCGTTCCGATGCCGTCGCCGGGGATGGCGGCGATTTTGTATGAGCGCATATGGTCGTGCGGTGATGAGTGATGGGTTATGAGTGATGGGCGAAAGGCGAAGGGTAGCGGCTCACCGCCTGTTTGTCATCCTCCACGGCCGCCTCAGCGTGTAAAATCCGGTTTTGCCATCCCGGTCCGTCCTTTGAAAATTCTCGCGCTCGAAACATCGACCGAATTGTGTTCCGCCGCGCTGTGGCTCGACGGCACGGTCGACGCGCGCGAAGCTGACGCGGGCCAGCGCCACTCCGAACTGCTGCTGCCGATGATCGATTCGCTGCTCGCTCAGCACGACCTCGCCGTGCGCGACCTCGACGGCATCGCGTTCGGCGCGGGGCCGGGATCGTTTACCGGGCTGCGCATTGCGTGCGGCGTCGCTCAGGGCATCGCGTTCGGTGCGGAGCTGCCGGTGGTCGGCGTCGGCACATTGCTTGCGCTCGCCGCAGCGTCGCGTGCCGAGCGCGTCGTATGCTGCCTCGATGCGCGCATGGGCGAGGTTTATCACGCTGCGTATGAAAAGCGCGGCGACGTGTGGCATGCCGTGCGCGAACCCAGCCTGTGCAAGCCCGGCGCAGTGCCGGATTTGCCCGCGGGCAAGTGGACCGGTTGCGGCAGCGGCTTTGCCGCGTATCGCGCCGCGCTCGAGAGCCGCTACGCCGGCCGGCTCGAGCGCGTGATCGGGGGTCTCGCGCCGCACGCGAAGGAAATCGCGGTGCTGGCGGCGGCCGAATTCGAGCGCGGCAACGCGGTAGCCGCCGAGCATGCGGCGCCGCTTTATGTGCGCAACAAAATCGCGCTGCCGATCAGCGAGCGCAGCAAAGGCACGCTGCGGACAGGCGACGAACGATGAGCGAGTTTCCTGTCATTCCCGCGCACGCGGGAAGCCAGAGTGTTGATTCAACGCATGTTCATTTCCTGGACTCCCGCCTGCGCGGGAGCGACGATTATTTTTGCGTCAGCCTGCTCGGGATGAGGTCAACGTGAGCGCATTGCTCGACAATCTGCCGCTATACCGCCACATGACGGCCGACGATGTCGACACCGTGACCGCGATCGAGAACAAAATCTATCCGCACCCGTGGACGCGCGGCAATTTCAGCGATTCGCTCAACGCCGGCTACCACTGCTGGATCATGGAGCTCGGCGGGGAAATCGTCGGCTACGGCGTGATCATGATCGCGGTGGGCGAGGCGCACCTGCTCAACATGAGCATTGCCGCGGAATGGCAGCGCCGCGGGCTCGGGCGCGAGCTGCTCAAGTTCGTGGTGAAGCTCGCGCGCGATTTTCTCGCGCACAAGATTTACCTCGAGGTGCGGCCGTCGAACATCGCCGGACGCAGGCTGTATGCGAGCGCGGGTTTCAGCGAGATCGCGACGCGGCGCGGTTATTATCCGGCGACGCGCGGGCGCGAAGACGCCGTGATCATGGAACTCGAATTGAAATGACTTCCCGCCGCGATGAAATCCTGAAGGAGCTCGGCCTGTGGCCGGTGTGGCGCCTGCGCACGGCGGCGGTGACGCAGACCGAGCCGGCAGTGCCGCCACCGCCGCAACCCGTTGCACGGGTAGCAGGAAGCGCGCCGGCGCCGGTCAAACCAAGGGTCGTTCGCGCAGCGGCGCAAGTCGCCCCGGCGCTGCCGCTCGATGCGCGTTCCGCCGAAATCGCGCAGATGGATTGGCCTCAGCTCAAAGCGGGCGTCGCCGGCTGCACCGCCTGCCCGCTGCACAAGGAGCGCAACAAAACCGTGTTCGGCATCGGCGACGAACGCGCCGAGTGGCTGTTCATCGGCGAAGGGCCGGGTGCGGACGAAGACGCGAAAGGCGAGCCGTTCGTCGGGCAGGCGGGAAAGCTCCTCGACAACATGCTCGCCGCGATCAAATTGAAGCGCGGGGGAAACGTCTACATTGCGAACGTCGTCAAATGCCGGCCTCCCGGCAACCGCAATCCGGAAGCGGCCGAAGCCGCGCAATGCGAACCTTATCTGCACCGCCAGATCGCGCTGATCCAGCCGAAGCTGATCGTCGCGCTCGGCAAAGTCGCGGCGGTCAACCTGCTGCGGCGCGAGGCAACGATCGCGAGCCTGCGCGGCAAAGTGCTCGAATACCAGGGCATACCGCTGATCATTACCTACCATCCGGCATATCTGCTGCGCAGCCTGTCCGACAAGGCCAAGGCATGGGAGGATCTGTGCTTTGCGGTCGAGACCATGCGGGGCTTGCAAAGCGGGCAGACCGCCTCCACCTAGGCGGTGCCGTGCTACTTGAAAAGGAGAGGCCATGACACGAATATTCGCCGCGCTCACATTACTGGTTGCAACGCTGGGTCTCGGTGGTTGCGGCTACAACACGATGCAGGCCGGGGACCAGCAGATCAAGGCGGCTTGGGCCGAGGTGGTCAATCAGTACCAGCGGCGCGCCGACCTCATTCCCAACCTCGTCGAAACCGTGAAGGGCTTCGCCAGCCAGGAGCAGACGGTGCTGCTGGGCGTCACCAACGCGCGCGCCAAGGTGGGCTCGATCCAGGCGACCCCCGAGCTCGTCAACGATCCCGCGGCGTTCCAGAAATTCACGGCGGCGCAGGGCGAGCTCACTTCCGCGCTGTCGCGCCTGATGGTGGTGGTGGAAAGATATCCCGAGCTCAAGTCCGACCGCAATTTCCGCGACCTGCAGGCGCAGCTCGAAGGCACCGAGAACCGCATCACGGTGGCGCGCAACCGCTACATCAAGTCGGTGCAGGAGTACAACACGACGGTCGTGCAGTTCCCGACCAATCTCACCGCGATGATCTTCGGCTTCAAGGAGAAGCCGCAGTTCACCGTCGAGAACGAGCAGGCGATCGCCACGCCGCCGAAAGTCGATTTCAGCAAACCTGCCGCGCCGGCGCCTGCTCCGGTTCCCGCGCAGGGCAAGTAAGCCTATGCGGCAGGGCTCGTTACGGCACGCGCGGCCGCGGGCTCTGCTCGCGGCTTGCGCGCTGCTCGCCTCGACGCTCGCGCTTGCCGACGTCGCGATACCGCCACTCAAGGCCCGCGTCACCGATCTCACCGCCACACTTTCCTCCCAGCAACAGGCAGCGCTCGAGCAGACGCTCGCCGCTTTCGAAGCTCGCAAAGGCAGCCAGGTCGCGGTGCTCATCGTGCCGACGACGAAACCCGAGGAGATCGAGCAGTATTCGATCCGTGTCTTCGATCAGTGGAAGCTCGGCCGCAAGGGCATCGACGACGGCGTGCTGCTGCTCGTCGCAACGAACGACCACCGGCTGAGGATCGAGGTCGGTTACGGTCTCGAAGGCGTGCTCAACGACGCGACTGCCAAGCGCATCGTCGAGGAAGACATCGCGCCGCGCTTCAAGCAGGCCGATTTCTACGGCGGCATCAGCGCCGGCGTTGCGCGCATCATCAACGTCATCGACGGCGAGCCGCTGCCGCCGCCGAAAAGCCGTCCGCAGCCGGGCGGCGGGATCGATATCAATTCGCTGCTGTTCATCGGATTTATCCTGGTGTTTGTCGTCGGCAGCGTATTGCGCGCGATTTTCGGCAGATTTGTCGGCGCCGGCATCATCGGCGCGATCGCCGGTGTTATCGCGTGGACCATGGGCGGCGTGCTGTTGATCGGGATCGTCGTTGCGTTCATTGCGTTCATTTTTTCGCTGCTTGGCGGCACGCGCGGCTGGAGCGGCGGCGGTTTCGGCGGCGGTGGGTTCGGCAGCGGCGGATTCGGCGGCGGGTTCAGCGGCGGGGGCGGTTTCGGCGGCGGTGGCGGCGCCTCAGGGAGCTGGTGACATGAAACTCAAACGCGTTCTCAAACACCTGTTCGCGCCGCACTGGATCGCCAGCCGCGCGTTCCCGCGTCGCACACTTGCTGCGATCGAGGACGCGATCCGCGCGTCCGAAAAATCACACGATGGCGAATTGCGCTTTGCGGTGGAAGCGGGCCTGCACCCGCTGGAGCTGTGGCGTGGGCTGTCGGCGCGCCATCGTGCGCACGAAGTGTTCTCGGGGCTGCGCGTGTGGGACACCGAGCACAACAGCGGCGTGCTGATCTACGTGCAGCTCGTCGACCGCTCGATCGAGATCGTCGCCGACCGCGGCGTGAGCACGAAGGTGCCGCAGCACGACTGGGACGCGATCTGCCGCCGCATGGAAACCGCGTTCAGGGAAAACCGGTTCGAGCAGGGCGCGCTGAAAGCGATCGAGGAAATCACCGCGCTGCTGGCGAGGCACTTCCCGCCGCGCGCCGGCAAGCGCGACGAGCTGCCGGACAAGCCGGTGGTGTTGTAGCTATCCCACCCACGCGTGCTCAAGCACGTCGAGCCGCAGGTTTTGCGCGAATTTCCCGCCGTTGGCTTCGATCGCGAGCGTGACGACGCGCACGCCGGGCGTCGCAAACGCGATCTCGTGGTCGAACACGCCCGGCAGCGCGACGCGTTTTTCAACGATGACCTTGCCCGCCTGATCGCCGAGCGTGCAGCGCGCCTCACCCGTGCCGGCGAGCAGCGCCTGGATGCGGAACGGCTCGTGCACGCAGCGGCGATAGACCGCCGGATCGCGGAGGACGTTGTATTGCAGGTTGTTGAGCTTGATCTGCCTGACCAGTTTCCGCGTGTCCATTCCCTTATCCCGGCGCTTCTCTTAGAATGCTCATATTAGCAGTTCCTAATGTCCGGAGTGTAATGGCGCAAGGCCCGCTTGCCGCAACCCTCGAGCAGGTCGACGGCGAGTTGAGCGTCCTCGAACGCCGCATCGCGGCGCGGGAAGATTTGCCGCTTGCACAGACCGTCGAGCGCGCGCTTGAACTCGTCACGCGGCTGATCGTGGCCTGTATCGCGGACCAGGGCGGCAAGCAGGCGCCAAGCCCGGAGGCCGACGTGCTGGCCGCGTTCAAGGTGCTGGTGAAGGGCGAGCCGACCTGGCACGCGATCCGCGATAACTGCCGGGAACTCGTGTATTACCGCAACTGTATTAATATGGGAAGAACGGATGCATTGCCGGCGGCGCCGGCGAAGATGGCGGTGCGCACCGCGCGCCACATTTGCCTGTATATCAGGACGCGCTGCATCCGCGAAGCAAAGCAGACGCACCGGATTTTGGCGAGGACGATTGAATGAAGACAGTGTTGAATCGCGTGCGCGGCGTCGAGCGTGACATCATCCAGCTGCCGCAGGCAAGCGACGTTGCCCCGTACTACGAACCGCAGGGCAACGAGATCGCGATTTTCGAGGCGGCCTACCGCAAGCGGCTGCCGGTGATGCTGAAAGGCCCGACGGGCTGCGGCAAGACGCGTTTCCTCGAGCACATGGCGTGGCAGTTGAAGCGCCCGCTGGTCACCGTGTCGTGCCACGAGGACCTGACGAGTTCCGACCTCGTGGGCCGCTTCCTGCTCGAAGGCTCGGAGACGGTGTGGCAGGACGGCCCGCTCACGCGCGCGGTCAAGGCCGGCGCAATCTGCTACCTCGACGAGATCGTCGAGGCGCGCACCGACTCGACGGTCGTGATCCACTCGCTGACCGATCACCGGCGGCGCCTCACGATCGAAAAGAAAGGCCAGGAAATCGAAGCGCACGAGGATTTTCTGCTGGTGGTTTCGTACAACCCGGGCTACCAGACGGTACTGAAGGACTTGAAGCCCTCGACCAAGCAGCGCTTCATCGCGATCACTTTCGATTTTCCGCAGGAAGAGGTCGAACGCAAGATCATCGCCAACGAGGTGCCGGGGGTCGATCCCGGGATCGTCACCAAGCTGGTCGCCGCCGGGCGCAAGGCGCGCCTGCTCAAAGATCACGGCCTCGAGGAAGCAACCTCGACCCGCGCTTTGGTGTATGCGGCAAACATGATCAACGCCGGACTCGACCCGGTCAACGCGTGCCAGGTGGCGATGGTGAATCCGCTCACCGACGATATCGAATTGGCGGAAGCGCTGATGGAAATCGTCAAGGCGCATTTTGCGGAATGAGCCGGCATCCGCGGCATGGCGTTCGGGCGCGGCGTGATTGGACGTTCACCAGTTAATTGAGAGTTACGGCTACTACGCCGTTTTTGCCGGTGCATTGTTCGAAGGCGAGACGGTACTGGTGATGGCGGGGTTTGCCGTGCATGTCGGTTATTTACAGCTGCCGCCAGCGATTGCGTGTGCCGCGCTGGGCGGGTTTCTTGGCGATCAATTTTATTTTTATCTCGGCCGCCGCCATCGCGAATTCCTGCTCAGGCGTTTCAGCACGCTGCGGCAGCAACAGGCGCGAGTGAACCGGCTGCTCGCCCGCTACGACGCCCTCCTGATACCGGCGGTGCGTTTTTTATACGGTCTTCGCACTGCGGGGCCTGCATTGATCGGTATGAGCAAGATTGCGGCGTGGCGCTTTGCGCTGCTCAACCTGGCCGGTGCGACAGTGTGGGCATTGCTTGTCATTGGTGCGGGTTATGCGTTCGGGCAAGGGCTGGAAACAGCGCTCGGCCGCCTGCACAAGCACCACAGGCTGCTGGTGTTCGCCGCAATCGCCGCTGCCGGTGCGGCATACTGGATCTGCCGGTTCGCGCTGCGCCGCCGCTGACATGCATACTTATCGATGACGACATCAACGACAGTCCAGGATTCGCTGCGCAAGCTGAGCGATACGAGCTTCGTCGCCCATCGCGAAGCGCTCGATGTGCTGCCGGCGCTGCAGCATCATGGCGATGAGACCGTGCTGCGCTGGCTCGACGCCGCGCAACGGCTGTTCGACCACGACCGCGATGCGGGCAAGGCCTTCATCCGCGGCAGCCGCGACGCCGAAAAAATCTCCGAGACCGTGCTGCCGTGGACCGAGCAGGCGCTCGCGTTCCTGCAGTGGCCCGCGCCGGCGCCGGTCGTCGAAGGCTTCATGAAGAATCTGCCGCGCGCGTTCGGCACGCTCGGCCACGCGGGTGAGCGGCGGTGGGCCGAAATCGGCTTCAGCTGGTGCGGCCGCCATGCCGACAGCGGCCGCGCCTATTTCACGACGCCGGTGCTCGACCTCGCGTGCCGCCAGGGCATCACCGGCATCGAGCAGTTGTGCGAGCCGATGGAAGAGCTGTTCGAGTCGCGCAAGCTGGTGCTCTCGACTTATCTGGCCGGCGCGATCCGCGTGCGCAACCTGCTCGGCGCACAGGCGATATTGCCGTGGGCGTCGCGCGGCGCGGACATCATGCAGTCGGGCCGCGCGCGCGGCGAGGCGTATTTCCGGCTGGAGAGCGAAGAAAGCCTGTCGGTGCTGCTCGATCATCTGCCGGGTTTCCGCATGGGCGAGCGCAACCGGCTGCTTACGCTGCTGCTCGACATCTGGTACGAACGCACGTTCGAATTGAAGGAAAGCACCTGGTCGCCGGAGAAAGGCCGGCCGTTCGTCGAGACCGACGGGCGCAGCGTGTTCATCCCCGCGGTGATGCCGGATCGCGACGAGGCGATTCTTGCGGTATTGCACGCGGCAGGTCACCTCGCGTTCGGCAGCTTCGACCGCGACGCGCTGCAGGCCGCATTCCGCCAGGCCGGCGTCGAGTTGCCGGCGTCGGGGCTGATCGCGTGGGCGCCGCTGTTCGAACGATACGGCGACGATGCGCTGCGTTTTCAGCTGGTGTTCGATGCGTGCGAAGACCTGCGCATCGACAGCCGCGTGCAGCGCCTGGTGCCGAATTATCTGGCACGGTTGCTCGCGACCGGATTGTCGCACCGCCTGCGCCCGGCCGAGGCGCTGCCGTATTACGACTGGGCGCTGATGACGGTGCGCGGCGCGCTCGCTTCCGCGCGCGGCGAGCCGAGCGATTTCGACCCGCGCCTGCGACGGCTGCTCGAGCCGGATGCGACGATCGCCGATGCGTTTCGGATAGCCAACGAGCTTTACCGCGAAACCGGATTGGCGCCGGTCACCGACCTCGAGATTTTTCAGGGCGCGTACTTGCCGGGACGCGCGCCGAATGCGGCGCGCTCGGCGCACGCGCAGACGCAACAGGAGCAGCCGCAGCAGACGCAGGCCGGCGCCGACGGACAGGACCAGGAAAGCGACGACGGCGAGCAAGGACAGGACGACCAGCAAAACGCCGACAGCGGCGGCGAGCAAAGCGGCGACCGCGAGAAAATGGTCGCAGCCGAAGGCAAAAGCGCGGGCTCGAGCAAACAATCGCTGCAGCGCACGCAGACTCAGGAGCAGGGCGGCCAGGCGGGCGACAAAGGGCGGCCTTACCCGGAATGGGACTATCGCGAGGGGCGTTACAAGCGCAACTGGAGCTGGGTGCAGGAAAAACCGCTCGGCGAGTCGAACCTCGCCGAGGCGAACCGGCTGACCTCGCAGTACGCGGTGGCGCTGAAGCGCCTGAAGAAAGCGATCCAGGCGCAGAAGCCGACGCGGCTCGCGCCGCGGCTGCGGCAATTCGACGGCGACGACATCGATCTCAATGCCGTCGTCGGCTACGTCGCCGAGCAGCGCGCCGGCATGTCGCCGCAGCCGGCAATCTACCGCCGGCGCGAACTCAAGCAGCGCGACGTCTCGGTGACGCTGCTTGCCGACATGTCGACTTCGATCATGCAGCATTTGCCCGAAGGCGGCGGGCGGCTCGTCGACCGCGTGCGCGCCGGCGTGCTGCTGTTCGCCGAGAGCATGGAGGAAGTCGGCGACGCCTACTCGATCGCCGGGTTCTGCTCCAAGTACCGCGATAACGTGAGCTACTACACGATCAAGGATTTTGACGAGCCGCTCACGCCGCAGATCAAGAGCGTGATCGGCGGCATGTCGGGGCGGCTCGCGACGCGCATGGGCGCGGCGATCCGACATGCGACCGCGCGTTTCGCCGGCGTCGAGAGCCGGCGCCGCCTGCTGCTGATACTGTCCGACGGCCGGCCCGAGGACTACGACGACGGCGGCGACCGGCGCTATCTGCACGAGGATACGCGCATGGCGGTCAAAGAGGCGGTCGCACGCGGCGTGCATCCGTACTGCATCACGGTCGACACCATGGCCAACCAGTATCTGCCGCAGATTTTCGGGCGCGGGCATTACCTCGTGCTCGACCACATCAACAGCCTGCCCAACAAGCTGCCCGAGATTTATTTACGGCTGCGCCGCTGAAAGACATTCCCCGGGCTGCCCCCGGGAATAGATCCCGTATAAACTATCGCCATGGCAACCGACAACATCGTCGAGATCAGCAAGCTGCGCTTCGGCTACGCGGGGCGCGAGTTGCTGAAGGACATCAACCTCACGATCCCGCGCGAAAAGTGATCGGGGGGCCTGAGTTTCGAATTTAGTGCTGTGCGCCGGTCGGGATTTGCGGCAGGTGGCCCTCGCGCACGTTGCGCTGATGGCGTTCCCGCACCAGCGTCATGGTTACCGCGACGAACAGGCCGAACAGCATTATCACGGTGTAGATCGAGAATTCGAGCTTGATCAGCAGCGCGTAGACGCCGAGCAGCATCAGGATGCTCAGGTTCTCGTTGAAATTCTGCACCGCGATCGAGTGGCCGGCCCCCATCAGGATGTGGCCGCGGTGCTGCAGCAGCGCGTTCATCGGCACGACGAAAAATCCGGCGAACGCGCCGATCAACGTCATCATCGCCATCCCGACATACACGTCGCGCACGAAGATCATGCCGATGGTGATGAGGCCCATTGCGATGCCGACCGGCAGCACGTTGACAGCGCGGTGCAGCGGTATCATTTTCGCCGCGATCACCGCGCCAACGGCGATGCCGACCGCGGTGATGCCCTGCAATATGGTCGATTGCGCCAAGGTGTAGCCGAGCGCGACCTGCGCCCACTTCAGCACGATGAACTGCAGCGTCGCGCCGGCGCCCCAGAACACCGTGGTCGTGGCGAGCGAGATCTGGCCGAGCTTGTCGGCCCACAGCAGGCGCAGGCAGTGCGCGAAATCGGTGACCAGATAAACCGGGTTCTTGCGCGCGGGCCGGTGATCGATTGCAGTGCGCGGCACATAGAGATTGAAGACCGCCGCGATTACGTAAAATACGATGATCAGCGTGGTCGCGACTTCGGGCGCGGTGTCGATGCCGGTATCAATGTGCGGGATGTCGATCCGCAGCAATTGGGACGAGACCGCCTCGCTGATCAGCGCGCCGCCGAGCAGCGTGCCGAGTATGATCGAGCCGACGGTCAGCCCCTCGATCCAGCCGTTGGCGATCACCAGCTTGGGGTGCGGCAGGTATTCGGTCAGGATGCCGTATTTCGCCGGTGAGTAGGCGGCGGCGCCGAGACCGACCACACCGTAAGCGACCAGCGGGTGCACGCCGATGAGCATCATCAGGCAGCCGACCACCTTGATGGCGTTCGCGATGAACATCACCTGGCCTTTGGGCAGCGCGTCGGCGAACGTCCCGACGAACGGCGCCAGCACCACGTACGAGATCGTGAAAAAAAGCTTCAGCATCGGCGTCAGCCACGCGGGGGAATCGAGCAGCGCGAGCGTAGCGATCGCGGCGACCAGCAGCGCATTGTCGGCGAGCGACGAAAAAAACTGCGCCGCCATGATGATGTAGAAACCCAACGACATTCGGGAGAGGGGGCCCTTTGCGGGACTAGTAATTGTCAGCGAGCAGTTTTATACCACAAATTGACATCGCGCCCTATCGAGGGAGGTCAGGTTTGCGTGCAGGATCACGCAGCAGACGTTCCTGTTCGGTGAACGAAAGCGTGCGCCCGGTGCCGGCCGGGGGCCGGCTGAGCGGGTGTTCATCGTCGGTGTAACGGCCCCTGAATCCGGCCGGCGCGCCGGCGGTCTGGCCGAGATAGACCTGCATGCGCAACTGTTTGTTGAGTGCAACGACACGTCGCTCCACCCACCGGATATCGAGCAACGTCCACGCCAGCAGCACGACGGCAAGCGCGATGGCCGCGCTGGCGACGCCGTACCACAGCGCGCCTGCCGCCAGCAGCGCGGTGATGCGATACGACCACGCGCCACGCGGATCGGCGAGGTAATCGTGGTGCAGCCCGACTGGAAATACGATCAGCAGCAGCCATGCAGTGCGGCGTTTTTTGAGCAGCGCTGCCAGACGCAAATTGGCGTTTTGCAGGCCGCCGCCGCCGAGGTCCTGATTTTTCCACGCATTGCTCATGACTTGCCCGGTGAAATGTGGTTGAATACTAACCGATTTTTGAGTGAGGAGTGATGAGTGGGGAGTGATGAGTGAGGATCGGGACCATCGCCGCGAGCTATCGCGGCTGGTTTAAACCCAGCACCCATCACCCTTCACCATTCACAAAAAATGGCTGATCGCAGATTGCAGGTTTTTTATACCGTCGCCAAACAATTGAGCTTCACCAAGGCGGCGGAGCAGCTGTACATGACGCAACCCGCGGTGACGTTTCAGGTCAAGCAACTCGAGGAGCATTTCAATGCGCGCCTGTTCGAGCGCAGCCACGGCAAAATTACGCTGACGCCCGCGGGGCAGATGGTGCTTGAGTATGCCGAGCGCATTCTCGGACTGTCGGATGAGCTGGACAAGCGCGTGGGTGAACTGACCGGCGCGATCAGCGGCCCGCTGCTGCTCGGCGCGAGCACGACGATCGCCGAATTCATCCTGCCGCGAATGCTCGGCGAATTCAAGGCGCGCCATCCACAGGTGCAGACGCGCATGATGGTCGCCAATTCCGAAACGATAGAAAACCGCGTCGCCGATCACACCATCGATCTGGGGCTCATCGAATCACCGTCGCAGCTGCCGAGCCTGCAGACCGAGGTATGCTGCGACGACGAACTCGTGTTGATCTGCGCGCCGGGTTACAAGCTCGCCGGTCAGCAGGCGGTCACGCCGCAGCAGATCGCGGGCGAGCCCTATATCGGTCGCGAGAGCGGATCCGGCACTCGCGATTTCGCCGACAATTATTTCCGGCGGTCGGGCATCGCGCCCGAGGATCTCAACATCGTGATGGAACTCGGCAGCCCGGAGGCGATCAAGGGCGTGGTCGAGACCGGCATCGGCGTGGCCATCATGTCGCGCGCCACGGTGGCGAAGGAAATCAGGCTGGGCTCGGTAGTGGCGATCCCGCTCGAGCCGCGCCTGATCCGCACGCTGTCGCTGGTGTATCCGCGCGAAAAATTCCGCTCGCGGCTGCTGTCGACTTTCGTCGAATTCGTTACCCGCAAGATGCGCGAAATGGCGGGCCGGCAATGAAGCAGTTTCTGGTCGTCCAGCATACCTATTCCGAGTTTCTCGGCACGATCGAAAAGCAGCTTGAAACCCGCGACATCGGCTTTGTCTATCAGCGGCCGTTCATCGGCCAGAACCTGCCCGCCAGCGCATTGCAGTACGACGCGTTGTGGCTGCTTGGCGGCGCTCACCCGGTGACGGACCGCAGTGCGTGCCCATGGATCGATGACGAGTTGAGGCTGCTCGCGGCATTCCGGCGCGCGCGGCGCCCGGTGGTCGGCATCGGATTCGGCGCGCAGCTGGTTGCTTTGCAGGCCGGGGGCAGCACCGGCGCCGAGCCGCCGCACGATGCGTACTGGACGACTGCGCATGCGACGGATGCCGGCCGCGCCGATCCGGTTGCGCACGCGGTCGATGGCCGGCGCGTGCTGGTGATGGCGAACGGCCGCATAGAGCTGCCGGCTGCGCTGGCGCCGATCGTGGTCGATGACGCCGGCCGCTGGATCGCGCTAAAAAGCGAGGCGCTCACTTACGGTCTGCTGTTCCGTCCCGAGCATAAGCCCGGCATGCTCGAAGACATGATCATGGAGGAAGGCCGGCCGCTGCCCGAGCACATCGGCGAACTGCTGGCCGAGGCGCGCAACGAGTGGGGCGCAACCCAGCGAACCACCGACGCGGTGGTCGCGGCGCTGGTGCAGGCGCTCGATCTGATGCGCGAGCGGCGCAAGATGCCGGTGTTTGCGCTGAATCCCGTCAGTGGAGGCATGAAGGATGAGGGATGAATTTGATGCTGACGGCGTGATTGAGTTTCCGCCTTCATCCTTCCGCCTTCATCCTTGAACCATGTCCCGCCCCATCAAAGCCATCATCAAGCTCGGCGCTCTGCAGCACAATCTGGCGGTCGTGCGCAAACACGCGCCGCGCGCGGCGGTATTCGCGGTAATCAAGGCCAACGCTTATGGTCACGGCGTGATGCGCGCCGCACGCGCGCTCGCCGGCGCCGACGGCATCGCGCTGCTCGAACTCGACGCCGCGGTGCAGTTGCGCAACGAGGGATACTCGAAACGCCTCGCATTGCTCGAAGGATTGTTCGAACCCGCCGAGCTCGACGTCGCGGTCGAACACAATCTCACGATCGTGATCCATAACCAGGAGCAATTGCGCATGCTCGATGCCGCGCGCAGCGGCGCGCGCCTTGACGTCTTGCTCAAAATCAATACCGGCATGAACCGCCTCGGCTTTGCGCCGCGGGCGGCGATAGACGCCCGCGACACGTTGAAAGGACATCGCTCGGTGAAACAGCTGACGTTGATGGCGCACTTCGCCACCGCCGACGATGCGCGCGGCGTGGCGTGGCAAATGAAGTTGTTCGATGAATTCGCCGCCGGCCAGAAGCTGCAGCGTTGCCTGGCCAATTCGGCGGCGATATTTCGCTACCCTGAAACCCACGCCGACTGGGTGCGCCCCGGAATCATGCTTTACGGCTGCACGCCGTTTGCCGACGCCACGGCGCGCGAGCTTGGCATCAAGCCGGCGATGACGCTCACGAGCGAACTCATCGCCGTGCAGGATTTGCAGCCGGGCGACCGCATCGGCTACTCCGGCGCATTCGGAGCGACGCAGGCGATGCGCGTCGGCGTGGTCGCCTGCGGCTATGCCGACGGCTATCCGCGCCATGCCCCGACCGGCACGCCGATCGTGGTCGGCGGGAGCCGCACGCGCACGCTCGGCCGCGTGTCGATGGACATGCTGTGCGCTGACCTGACCGGAATTCCCGCCGCCCGGATCGGCACGCCGGTCACGCTGTGGGGCGAAGAACTGTCGGCCGACGAGGTCGCGGCTGCCGCCGGCACGGTCAGTTACGAGCTATTGTGCGCGCTCGCGCCGCGCGTGCGTGTGGTCGAAGCTTGACCGCGCGCAAACCCGCTGCGCATGGTAATGAAAATCGCAAACTTCGGGTGTATTATCGCAGCATGACCGGCGAGCATCTCACACACGAACCCCCGCTGTCGCCTGCCCAGCACGCGCACCGCGTATGGCCGTATCGGCGCACGGCGGCGATGCGCTACGGAGTGGCAGTGCTCGCGGTATTGGTGGCGTTCGCGTTTCGCTCTGCAATTTATGGCGATCTCCTTAACCGGATTGTGTTCACCTTTTTTGTACCGGCGGCGCTGGTGGCGGCGTGGTACGGAGGGCTGGGCCCAGGGGTGCTCGCGACCGTAATGGGGCTGTTGCTCGGCGACTTCTTCTTCCTGCCGCCGCGTCTGGCGTTCTGGCCCCTCGACGCCATCGGGATCAGGGGGATTATCGTGTATACGGTTACCACGGCTGTGTGCGTGGTATTGTGCGATAACCTGCACCGCCACATACGGCGGCTCGAGCACGCACTCGAGCAAGCGCGACATCAACAGCATTCCACGCCATGAACGAAGGCTCACGAATGAAATTCGCAATTTGCACTCACGGCATCGTCGTATGACCACCGTCATGCACGGCGCCACGCTGGCCCCTGCGGAGCACCCGCACCCCGAGTGGCCGTTCCAGCGCCCGCTGGCGGCGCGCTATGGGGTTGCGGTCGGTATGGTCGTGCTGGCATTTGCGCTGCGCTACTGGATTTTCGGCACGCAGGACCACCGGTTTCCGTTCATCTTCTTCGTGCCGGCGGCGATGGTAGCCGCCTGGTACGGCGGCATGGGGTCCGGCCTGCTGGCGACCGCCGCGGGGATCATGCTCGGCGACTATTTCTTTCTGTCCGAGCACGAAGCGCTCGGGGTGGTGCGTGAAAACGAGCGCCTTGCCATCGGTCTTTACGCAGTGACGACGACGCTGTGCGTGATGCTGTTCGAAAACCTGCACAACCACATCCGGCGCCTCGGGCATGCGCTCGACCGCGCGCGCCATCCTCATCACAAGCTTCCGGACATTGCGGCCGATTCAACGCCGTCGCATTAAGTTTTCCGCGACACTATGCATTGCCGAATATGCTGTTTGCCGTCCCTGCTGACGGCAGCGCGGTGCTAAGCCGATTCCGCATGGCAAAGCCGAAATCCATCTATACCTGTACCGAATGCGGCGGCCAGGCCGTCAAGTGGCAGGGCCAATGCCCGCACTGCACCGCATGGAACACGCTGGTTGAAACCATAGCTGAAACGGTGGCCGCCGGAGCCAACCGCTTCAGCGCAGTTGCCGGCAGCGGCAAGCTGCAGCGCCTGAGCGAAGTCGAAGCGCGCGAGGAAAGCCATGTGCCGACCGGCGTGGTGGAATTCGACCGCGTGCTGGGCGGCGGACTGGTTCCCGGCGCGGTGGTGCTGATCGGCGGCGATCCCGGCATCGGCAAGTCGACGCTGATGCTGCAGGCGCTGTGCGCGCTGGGCTCCCGGCTGAAGGTGCTCTACGTGAGCGGCGAGGAATCGGCGCAGCAGATCGCGCTGCGCGCGAAACGACTCGCGCTTGACGCAACCGTCCTGCACCAGATAGCCGAAATCAATCTCGAAAAAATCCTGGCGCTGCTGCAAGCCGAGAAACCCGCGGTGGCGGTGATCGATTCGATCCAGACGCTGTACTCGGAAGTGCTGCAATCGGCGCCGGGATCGGTCGCGCAGGTGCGTGAATGCGCGGCGCAACTCACGCGGCTCGCCAAGTCGAGCGGCATCACCATGATCCTGGTCGGCCACGTCACCAAGGAAGGCGCGCTTGCCGGCCCGCGCGTGCTCGAGCACATCGTCGATACCGTGCTTTATTTCGAAGGCGACACGCATTCGAGCTTCCGTTTGATCCGCGCGTTCAAAAACCGCTTCGGCGCGGTCAACGAGCTCGGCGTATTCGCGATGACCGAAAAGGGCCTCAAGGGTGTGTCGAATCCGTCTGCGCTGTTTTTGTCGCAACACGCCGAGCAGGTCGCCGGCTCGTGCGTGCTGGTGACGCAGGAAGGCACCCGACCGCTGCTGGTCGAGATCCAGGCGCTGGTCGACGACGCACATGCGCCGAGCGCGCGCCGGCTCGGCGTCGGGCTCGAGCAGAACCGTCTCGCGCTCTTGCTGGCGGTGCTGCACCGGCACGCCGGCATCGCATGCTTCGATCAGGATGTGTTCGTGAATGCGGTCGGCGGCATGAAGATCGTCGAGCCCGCCGCCGATCTCGCGGTGCTGATGGCGATCGTGTCGTCGCTCACCAATCGGCCGCTGCCGGCCAAACTGGTCGTTTTCGGCGAAGTCGGGCTCGCCGGCGAAGTGCGGCCGGTGCAGCGCGGCCAAGAGCGGCTCAAGGAAGCGGCCAAGCTCGGTTTCGCTCATGCATTGATACCGGAAGCCAACAAACCCAAACAGGCGATTCCCGGTTTGCAGGTGATCGCGGTGCGGCGCGTGGCGGATGCGGTGGCCCGCATGCGCGACGGTTTTTCGAATTGAATACGCGGTGGAAATCGCCATTTAAACAGGTTGTTGCTAAGCGCTTTTTATCCTTGTAGAGTCCGCCTCTCGAAACATGTTGCGGCGCTCATAGGGTTGATATGAATCAGTTGCTGCAACGCCGAATGGCCTGACAATAAACGACTTTGGTTCCGGAGAGAGTGCGGAGGGGATGTATGGCGCGAGTCAACCCATACAACATCGGTCTCGATAAGAATGCTGCAAATTACACACCGCTGACGCCGTTGTCGCTGCTGGCGCGCAGCGCCTATGTCTACCCCCACCGCATCGCCGTCATACATGGCGGCCGGCAGTTGACCTGGTCGGAGGTTTACACGCGCTGCCGACAGCTGGGCTCGGCGTTGAAAAAGCGCGGTATCGGCCATGGCGACACAGTCGCGGTAATGCTGCCCAATATTCCGGAGATGTATGAAGCGCATTTCGGCGTCGCGATGGCGGGCGCGGTCCTCAATACGCTCAATACGCGGCTCGATGCCGAGGCGATCGCCTTCA
>Ga0209415_10006489_pt1 | contig 20756 bp, 19 predicted proteins | sample PeaSoiSIISIP2007_FD_187696 | JGI IMG/M metagenome (GOLD analysis project Ga0209415, IMG submission 187696) | Peat soil microbial communities from Weissenstadt, Germany - SII-SIP-2007 (SPAdes) (version 2) | ecosystem: Environmental > Terrestrial > Soil > Wetlands > Peat | place: Germany...
TCAGGCTCACCGATGCCGGGCACCGCAAGGGACAGCATCAGCTGGAGCGCTGCCGGTACGTGGGACCGGCGCCGGTATCCATGGCGCAGTACGCGGAGATGGTGCGCAGACAATCGGTACGTAGCGCCGCGGCGGGGGGCGATGCTTTGGAGAAGGCAGTTGCTCACCTCGTGGTCAATCCACTGGTGCTCAGGCGCCTCGGGCCGGCGATGGTTTCCGGCCAGGCTATATTTATTTACGGGCCATCCGGCAACGGCAAGACCTCGATTGCCGAGGCCATCGGGCGTGCCTTGCCGGAGACCATCTGGATCCCCTACGCTATCTCGGTCGGCGGCCAGGTGATAAGCGTCTTCGATCCGGTCTGCCATACTGTGGCCGATGAGCCCGACCGGCACCAGGACGAGGACGCAAGATGGGTCAGGATCCAGCGCCCGCTGGTCAGCACCGGCGGCGAGCTTTCCCTGCAGATGCTTGACCTCAACTACAGTGTCACCACCGGTTACTACGAGGCGTCGTTGCAGATGAAAGCCAACAACGGCGTCTTCATCCTGGACGACTTCGGCCGCCAACAGGTGGATCCGATTGCCATTCTCAACCGCTGGCTGGTGCCACTGGAACGGCAGATCGACCACATGACGCTGCAAGGGGGGGCAAAATTCGCCATGCCCTTCGACGTGCTGGTGATCTTCTCCACCGACCTGGACCCTAAGGAACTGCTGCATGAGGCGTTCTTGCGGCGGTTGCGTTACAAGATAAAAATCGAGCGTCCCACCGAAGAAGAATATTGGGCGATCTTCAAAAACGAATGCCGGTCGAGGGGGCTGGAATTCAGCTCAGAGGCTTACCGCTATCTGGAAGAAAACTGGTACCGGGCGCACGACATAGCGCGCAGCGCCTGTCATCCGAGGGATCTTTTGGAATTGATCGTCGCATACTCGCGATATTACTCCCAACCTCCGAATCTCAGTGCCGAAACTATGAGTATCGCCTGTTCCGAATACTTCGTGCAGTTGTGATCGCATAAAGCAAGGACAACGCTATGAGAAACCAGAAAGGGCAGGTCCTGATCGAACTCGCCTTGGCTTTGCCGCTGCTCTTCGCCGTCATGTTCATGGTGATAGACCTCGGACGCTTGGTCTACGCCAGGTACATGACCACGAACGCAGCATACATGGGAGCGCGGGTAGCCATAGTCGCGCGTCAGCTTTCGGCCGTGAGTCCGACGCCGATCTCGGCCGGCGGAGAACCTGCGACGACCATCAGTAACGTGCTGGGTGATGTGACCGACACAAATATCACCTATCAGATTGCACTGCTTAATAACGGCACCGCCATTACCGGCACCGGCATGCAGGCGGTGCCGGGTAACCAGGTCCAGGTCACGGTGAACCGTCCAAACTACCAGATGCTGACTCCGCTCAACCAGATCCTGGCCCTGATCACCGGCTCCAGCACGCCGCAGGATTCGACCGTGCCGATCAGTTCCACGGCCACCATGAGCTATGAATAGGCAGGCGATTGTGACAGGGGGGAGGTCGTCCATGGGGAGAGGAGACAACGGGCGGGGCCAGAAAGGTTTCATACTCATCATAGTTGCGGCATTCCTCACCACCGTCGTTTGGGCGGTAGCGGGGTTGGCCGTCGATGTGTCCCGCGCCTATTCGGTGAAACGGGAGCTGGCCAAAGCAGTCGATGCTGCCGCTTTGGCCGGCGCCGCCAATCTCTACCCGCTTCCCGTTTCCCAGCTGTCTCCCCCGCCTGCCTGGGCTACCGGTGCCTCGGCGGCGAGCACCTTCGTTGCCAACAACACGGTTGCCGGGGAGCAACTGACCACAGCAGATGTCCAGGTCAGCTCAGGGTATTGGTCCTCCGGCACCCAAACCCTCAACCAGTCATCCCCTGCAGGAGTCTGCAATGTCACCGGCGGCACCTGTACCGTCGATGCCGATTGTGCCGGCGGCAACGGCTGCTTCTACACCAACCCACCCGCAGTCCAAGTCACCGCCTCAAAAACGGTGCCGACCAGCTTCGCCAGAATGCTCGGTTGGAACCAGTTCCAGGCGAGCGCCACTGCCGTGGCCGTGTTCGCCAAATCAGGTCCCGAGACAGCTGCTTTAACCGGCGTGCCGCCCGGAACCGGCATGCCGCCCGGGACTATGTTTCCCATAGCGATCGAGTACCAGTTGGTAGACTTATTGACCCAGAGCCCCTCCACCTTCACGATAGGTCCGAGTCAAAGTAGTCCTAACACCGCTCGTTGGTGCAACTGGGGGAGCGGCGGCAGTGTGAATGCGAACACCCTCACCGACTACATCCAGAACCTTGTGGATTCCAGCAGCGGACAAGCACCGCAACCACTTCGGGCAAGTGACTCCCTTAAAATGCTCCCGACGAACGCGGCGGAGGATATGACGGCGGTGTTCGCGGCAACTACTGAGCTTATTAATGCGGGAAAAGGGTTGATCTTCCTGCCGGTGGTCGATCTTGGCAGCGGGAATGATGCAGTCGTCAGGGGCTTTGCCCGCGCACAGCTTTTAAGCGTGAACGGCGACACCATAAACGGCCGGTTTATCTTCCAGAAGCTCGTGCGGTAATTAGTCGGTAGGGTGGGCACTCCGTACCCACCCTACCGATTGCTCTGACCTGCCTTTCACCGCCTTCCATAGGACCGGCAGCGAATGGTGGTCAGGGGGCTGCCCACCCTACGGCTCGGCAGCGCCATTTCCTACTATTTCGGTGCCGACTTCAACTGCCTGCTGAACTCCTCAGGATCCACGGCCGGCAGTCGGCAACAGCGGTCCTCGCAGAGATACGCCACCGCCCGGTCGCCGTCCGCCTTTCTTCCGCTGAGAAACGGCACCAGTTCGGCGGCGCGGTCCAGTTCCTCCCCTTCGCAGACCACGGCCAGTACCCGGTTCGGCAGGAAATCCCCCCGAAGCTTGTCGAGCAGTTCCTTGGCGGCCTGCCGGTTGCCGCGGGGCGCCACGATGGCGATCTGCTTTGGCGGCGCGGCCAGGAAGTCGAGCGCCAAGAGCAGTTCGGGAAAGGCGGTCGGGTTGGCGGCGATCCTGCCGGCCAGGGCGTCGACCACGCGCTCGGCCTGCTCAAGGCAGCCCGCATCTTCGGTCAAAAGATTAAGCCGCAGGAGGTTCATCACCATCACGGAATTGCCGGACGGCACCACCCCGTCGTAACCCGGCTTCTCCCTGGCGATCAGCTCTTCGTGGCGGGCGCCGGTCATGAAGTACCCTCCCGCCTCCCGGTCCTCGAACTCTTCCCGCACAACGTGAGTCAGTTTCAGCGCCTGCTTAAGCCAGCGCGCCTCGCCCGTCGCCTCGAACAGGTCGATAAGTCCTGCGATGACGAAGGCGTAGTCGTCGAGGAAGCCTTCCCCTTTGGCTGCTCCCTCCTGGAAACTGTGGGCGAGTCTCCCTGCTACCGTCATCCGCTCCAACAAAAAACTTGCCGTCAAGCGCGCACGGTCGAGCGCCCCCGCGTCGTCCAGCACGAGCCCCGCACGCGCGAAGGCGGAGAGGGCCAGGCCGTTCCAGGAGGCGAGGATCTTTTCGTCCCGAAGCGGCTGCGGGCGCAGGCTGCGCGCCCGGTAGAGATCCTCCCGCGACGTTTGCAGGACGGCCCGCACCCCATCTTCGGTGAGCATCAGCCTGTGCGCCGCTTCGGTGAGCGAAAGCGCGCGGTGGGGGAGGCTTCGCCCCTCGAAGTTTCCCTGCGCCGTGATGCCGTAAAAGGCCAGCACTACCTCGGCCCGGTCCCGTCCCAGCGCCGCCACTACCTCGTCCGGCGTCCAGGTGAAGAACCACCCCTCCTCCCGCTCCCCGCGGTCGTTGAGGCTGTCGGCGTCGGTGGCCGCGTAAAAGGCGCCCTCCGGCGACATCAGGTCGCGCGTGAGGTAGTTGAGGATCTCGCGGGTCACTTGGGCCTGCTCCGGGTTGCCGGTCGACTGGTAACCCTCCAGGTAGGTAACGGCCAAAAGCGCGTTGTCGTAGAGCATCTTCTCGAAATGGGGGATCATCCACTGCTCGTCGGTGGCGTAGCGGTGGAAGCCGCCGGCCACCTGGTCGTAGATGCCGCCTGCCGCCATGCGCCGGAAGGTGAGGTCGGCCATGGAGATCGATTCCTTGTCGCCGGTCGCGCGGTAGTGCCGTAACAGCAGGCGCAAGGGGAGCGAACTGGGAAATTTCGGTGCCCCCAGGATGCCGCCGTTTAAGTTGTCGAAGCGGTCCCTGTAGGCCCGAAGCGCCAGTTCCAGCGACACCTTGTGGGGGAGCGGCTCGTCCTGCCGGGAACTGGTAAGCAGTGAGCGCACCGCCTCGGTCACCTGCCCGCCGGCCCGCTCAACCTGCTCGCGGTTGCCGGTATACGCCTCCTTGATCCGCTTTAACAGGGAGAGGAAGCCGATGCCGTAGCTGCGATCGTCGGGGGGGAAATAGGTGCCGCCGTAGAAGGGGGCGCGCTGCGGGGTGAGAAAGACGTTCAGCGGCCAGCCCCCCTGCGTCCCCATGGCGTGCACCGCCGTCATGTACACCGAGTCGAGGTCCGGGCGTTCCTCCCGGTCCACCTTCACCGCGATGTAGTTGCCGTTCAGGAAGCAGGCGATCTCCTCGTTCTCGAAAGATTCCTCTTCCATCACGTGGCACCAGTGGCAGGTGGCGTAGCCGATGCTGACTAAGACCGGCCGGTCGAGTTCCCGGGCGAGCCCGAACGCCTCGTCCCCCCAGGGAAACCAGTTCACCGGGTTGTGGGCATGCTGCAAAAGGTAGGGGCTGCTTTCCAGGAACAGCCGGTTGGTATATGTGGCGAAACCGTCCGGGGTAAGGTGCCGGGTGCGCGGCCGGTAGCCGTCGCCGCGCTGTCTGCGCAGCCGCTCCAGCTCCGACCGCGGCGGCACCGGCAACCCTTCGCATCCCGGCAGTACCGGATACAAATCATCAAGAGACCTTTCCATGTCGTCGCTCTCCTCTTCCCCCGCCTTACTTGCTGACTGTACTTCCTCTTATCTCCGTGCCTTCAGGAAATCCGTAGGGTGGGCACCCCGTGCCCACGCGGCCTTGATATCGGTGGGCAGAGGGCTGCCCACCCTACGGGGCTTTCCATGTCATCGCTCTCAAGCTGCTTCCCTCCTCCCAGCCTAGGAGCCTGAATGACCTGCCGGTCGCCCCTGATTATAGCAGTATTCCCCCCGTTTCCGGAAATTGATGCCTTAGCTGGTGCGCAACCGGCAACAGCGCGGTATAATGTGATGGTTTGTGTGTGTCGGCTAATTTTACCGGCAAGGCCGGGCTTACGAGGAGTCAGCGATGTCAGCGGCGGGCGGAATCGACAAAACGGCGGAACACCCTTACAGCCGACTGCTGAAATCCATCCCGCTGTTCGCCTCGCTGGGAGCGGATGCGTTCCACGAGGTGCTGGGCCGCATCCAGGACAGGCGCTTTCACAAAAACCAGGTGGTGCTCCTGGAGGAGGAGACCGCGAGCTTCATGTACGTGGTCTACACCGGCAAGGTGAGGGTGGTGCACCTGGGGAGCGACGGCAGCGAGCGGATCCTGGCGGTGCACAAGCGGGGCGATGTCTTCGGCGAAATGGCCCTCTTGGATGCCAAGACCGCCCCGGCGACGGTGATCGCCATGGAGGAGGCCGAGATCGGGCTGATCTCCAAGGAGACCTTCCAGCGGATCTTCCTGAAAAACGAGCAGATCCTGCTGCAACTGGTGGCCATCCTCTGCCGGCGGCTTCGGGAGTCCCAACTGGTGCTGAAAGCCATCACGCTTTCCGACGCCGAACAGCGCCTGCGCTCCATCTTAAACCACTTGAGCCTTTTGCACGGCGTGAAGGACGACCGCGGCGTGGTGATTGCCCTAAGGCTTACCCATAGGGAACTGGCGGGCTACACCTCGGTCTCGCGCGAGACGGTTACCAGGCTTTTGCATCGCATGATGCTGGAGGGGGACGTGGAGATGCTGGAAAACCGTAACATCCTGCTTAAAAACGGCTTCATCGAAAAGATCCGCCACCTTTGAAAGATACCTTTCCCTTTCTTCCTTTGTCGCTAAAAGTCCTGCATCGTCTGCACAAGCTGCGCAGCGTTCACTGTCAACGGGGTTAAATCCACGGCACGAGGTGCGAGCATATGTATCTACAATTTTTCAATCTGAAAAAGGAACCGTTCCAGATAACGCCCGATCCGTCGTTTCTCTATCTGAGCCGGGGCCATGAGCAGGCGCTCGCGTCCATCATCTATGGCGTGGAAAAAAGAAAGGGCTTCGTGCTGATCATCGGCGACGTCGGCGTCGGCAAGACCACGGTGCTTCGGGCCTATCTCGAGAAGGTGGAGAAGGGAACGCTGAAGACCATCTACCTCTTCAATTCCAACATCTCCTACCACAACCTCCTGAAGCACCTGTTGCGGGAGTTCGGCATGCAGCCGCAGTCCGACGACAGCTGCGACATGCTGAACCAGCTCTACGAGATCCTGGTGGACGAGTATAGGCAGGGGCGCACCGTGCTCCTTTTGATCGACGAGGCGCAGAACATGCCGGTTGACACCCTGGAAAACCTGCGCATGCTCTCCAACCTGGAGACGGCCAACGAGAAGCTTTTGCAGATCGTCTTCAGCGCCCAGCCCGAGTTCGAGAAGACCATGAACCTCGAGGAACTGAAACAGCTAAAGCAGCGGATCGCGCTCAGGGCGGTGATCTCCCCTCTCACCCAGGACGAGGGGCTCACCTACATCCACCACCGGCTGAAGACGGCCGCCGACGAGGAAGCCGCCATCTTCACCCCCTTCGCCCTCAGGGAGATCGTCCGGGTCGCCAAGGGGATTCCCCGCGTGATCAACGTGCTGTGCGACAACAGCCTGATCACCGCCTTCGGCTACGGCAAGCCCAAGGTGGGGCTGAGCGTGGTGAAGGAGATCACCCGCGATTTCGGGATGCAGCGCTCGCACTTTCACCAGTGGCGGCTGCCGGCGGTAATAGCCTTGCTGGTGGCGGGCGTGGGGTATTACGGACTGAAAGGAAAAGGGATGACGCTGGCGATGACGCAGCCGCAGAGGCCGCAGGCGATCGAGCTGCCGGTGCATTTCGACGACGCGGCCGTCCCGGCGGAGCCTGCTGCCCGGAAGAAAATGAAAGTGAAGGTGAAGGCGAAGACCTCGCCGGTCAAGGCCGTCAAGGCGGTCAAGCAGGTGAAGGACAATAAGGACAATCAGGGCACGACCAGGATGGTCGCCAGAGGGGATACCTTGAACAAGCTGATCAAGGAAGTCTACGGCAACGTCACCCCCGGCATCATCAGGACCGTGAAAGACGCCAACCCGGCGATGGCCAACGAAAACCTGATCATCGAAGGCGAAAAGATCGTCTTTCCGGTAGTGAAGGAGTAGTTCTATTCCCTGGAGCGATGTCCCCTCCCCCGCCTGGGGGAGGGGAGACGACGAACCCTAATCGAAGGTCTTCTTCAGCAGATGCAGCAGCCCCGCCAGCCCCAGCAGGAACGCCACCACGATGCCGCCGGCAAGCTTCCTCTGGTGCATCACACTTTCGATCCCCTTCAATTCCTGATCGATCTTGCCGAGATCCGCGTTGATCTGCGCCGACTCCGACTTCACCCGCGTCACGTCCACGTCGTGGAACAGCGTGTGGAACCGGTTGCGCACCGAGAACAGGCTCTTGGCGAGCCGCTCCACGTCGATCCCCCTGTTCTGGTAATCGGTGATCCGGCGATCGATGCTGAGGACGTACCCTTCGGTCTGCATCATGGCGGCCTTGATGGTCCTGGCCCGCTCGAAATCGTGACACTGGGTGCAGGTCTTCTCGTTGATCAGGTCAAGCGACGCCTTGAGCACCAGGTGGTTCGAGTGACAGGTGAAGCAGGTCGGGCCACCCTTGCCCAGCGCCTTGCCGTGCTTGCTCGCCAGGTAATCCTTCAGCACGCCCGGATGGCAGCGGCCGCAGAACGCGGGCACGTCCGGGTCTTTTGGCGCCCCCAGGAATCCGTGTGCCGGGCTCATCGCCTGGTCGGCGATCCTGGGATCGCCGCCGTGGCAGCTGTTGCAGGAGATGCCGTTTTCCGCGTGGATGCTCTTGCGCCACAGGTTGACCGGCGCCCCCAACTGGTCGGGGAGCGTCGAGTGGCACTGGATGCAGACCGTTTCCGGCTGCTCGGCCGCCGCGGCCAGGACAGCCTGCGGGGTGAGGGCAGCGATAAGCAGCGCGCAGGCCGCCACGAGGGAGAGGTTCGCCAAGGTCGTGACTCGTACGGTCGTCATGGTCATGAGTAGTGCCCCCAAATGGTAAGCCCCAGCCACACAAGGATGCCGGCGATGGTGCCGGCCAGGAAGAGCGGACGCTTCAGCGGGTGGCGCTCCGGCGAGCGGTCGAGGAACGGCAGAAGTGCCAGGAGCGTCATGGCGACGGCCTGGATGGTGAGGCCGATCAGCTCGTTCGGGAAGATCTTCAGCGTCTGGTAGTTGGCCAGGAAGTACCACTCCGGCTTGATGTGCGGCGGGGTCTTGAAGGCGTTTGCCGGCACGAAGGCGTCCGGGGTGAAGATCAGGTTGGGCGCGAAGTACACCACCGCGAAGAAGATGGCGAAATAGATGGTGATCGAGGTCGCGTCCTGCAGCGCGTAGTTCGGGAAGAACGGGATGCCCCCCGGGTGGTGCTGGTAGCTGTAGCTCTCCGGTTTCCAGCGCTTGTCGGTCTCGATGGAGCCGAAGGGGGGCGTGGAGACGCCGGTCCGCTTGAGCAGGAAGAGGTGGAAACCGATGAAGGCCGCGATCACCACCGGCAGCACGGCGACGTGCACGGCGAAGAAGCGCCCGAGCGTCGCCGGCCCCACCAACTTGCCACCGCGCAGGAACTCCACCAGGTACGGCCCGACCACCGGGATGGCGGAGGCGCTGTTGGTGGCGACCGTGGTGGCCCAGAAGGAGAGCTGGCTCCAGGGTGCGAGATAGCCGGTTAAAGAGATCCCCTGCGCCAGGGTGAGGAGGATGAAGCCGGTCACCCAGTTCAATTCGCGGGGGCTCTTGTAGCTGTTCATGATCAGGGTGGAGAGCATGTGCAGCAAAAGCACGGCGATCATCAGGTTCGAGCCGACCGCGTGGCAGAGCCTGATCAGCCAGCCGAAGGGGACCTCGTTCATGATGAAGGTGACGCTCTTGAACGCCTTGTCGGCGTCGGGGATGTAGTAGATCATGAGCAGCATGCCGGTCGCCACCTGCAGCGCGAAGATGACGAGCAGCACGCTCCCCAGCGAGTACCATTCGTTGATGTTGCGCGGCAAGAGGTAGCCGGTCAGCTCCTTCTTGACGATCTCGCTGGCGCCGATGCGCAGATCGATCCAGTCGTACAGCCGTTTAAACAGGGTCATGGGACCTCCAGAGGCGGGTGTGCCGCTTTATCCGACGGTGATCTTGCCTTCAGCCACGACAACCGGGAGCTTGGGCAGCGGCTTGGGCGGCGGCCCGACGGTGACCGTGCCGTCGGCGGCGTAGTGCCCGCCGTGGCAGGGGCAGATGAAATCCTGCTTGTCCTTTTCCCATTGCACGATGCAGCCCAGGTGGGTGCAGACCGCCGACAGCGCGACGAGCCCTGCCTTGCTGTTCACCAGTACCGCCGAGGAACCGGCGTACTCGAAAAACTTCGCCTCCCCATCGGGGACCTCGGCCACCGCAAACACCACCTTTTGCGCACCCTGCTCCCCCTTGATGGGTGACAGGTAGCGGTACACCGGGTAGGCGGCAGCGGCGGCGGCGCAAGTGGCGACTCCGGCCACACAGGCACCGAGGAATTTTCTCCTTCCTTCGTTCTCCATAGCTCCTCCCAGCGTTTGATGAAAAGCAGGGTACAGTATAATGTGTTTATTGGCACTTGACAAATGTCAATTATGAATAAAATGATCTTTTTTTGACTGAATTTGACGGCATGAAATAGTGACAACCGTGATAAATCACAGTCATAGGCGATTGACTATGAGAGAGGGGGTGTGTTCTGCTGACTGAGCCGAAGCGCGCAGGAATAGCCCTTTACCGCAGCATTGAAAATAGGTATATTTTCGCACCCGCTCCAGTGTCAAAGCTGTAGAAGCGCCTTTAGGCGCGATCACGGGCAAAGCCCGCTCCTACAGGTTTGCGTGCGGGCATCGACACTGCCGATCTAGCCTAAGGAGAGCACATGGAAACCTACTATCATCCCGCGGACCTGGACAAGTTTTCCGAGATCGGCAAGGATGCCCCCGAGCTTGCCGCCAAGTTCTTCGACTACTACGGTGCCGTCTTCGCGGAGGGGGAACTGACCGAGCGGGAGAAGGCGCTCATCGCGCTGGCCGTCGCCCACGCCGTGCAGTGTCCCTATTGCATCGACGCTTACACCCGGGCCTGCCTGGAGAAGGGTTCCAACCTGGGCGAGATGACCGAGGCCGTGCACGTGGTGACCGCGATCCGCGGCGGCGCCTCCCTGGTGCACGGCGTCCAGATGCGCAAGATCGCCGAAAAGCTCTCCATGTAGCGAAGGGATGATGACCGAACAAGCACGACAACCCTTAGCGGCGCCGCTCGTCGAGCCGTTTGCCGACCGGCTCGCCCGGCACGGCCTGACCCTTGCCCGCGCCCGGACCACGGCGCTGCAGGTGAACGTGGGGCTCAGATGCGACCTCTACTGCGCCCACTGCCACCTGGAGGCGGGGCCCGCCCGGGAAGAGATCATGACGCGCGCGGTGATGGACGCGGTGATCGACGGCGCGCGCCGCTTACCCTTCGCCGGCATCGACGTCACCGGCGGCGCACCGGAACTGGTGCCGGACCTGGAGCACCTTTTGCGCGGGCTGGCGCCCCTGACGCCGCGGCTCGTCGTGCGCACGAACCTGGTGGCGCTCTCAGGCGAGCGGGGGAGGGAGCTTTGCGAACTGTACCGCGAACTGAAGGTGGCGCTGGTGGGATCGCTGCCGGCGACCAACGCCTCGCAGACCGAGGCCCAGCGCGGCGGCGGCGTGTGGGAGCAGAGCCTCGCGGCGCTTAAAGGACTGAACGCGCTGGGCTACGGGGTAGAGGGGGGGGCGCTGGAACTGGACCTGGTTTCCAACCCGGCGGGCGCCTTCCTGCCGGCACCGCAAGAGCAGGCGGAAAAGAAATTCCGCTCCGACCTTGAGCGCCGCTACGGGGTCTCCTTCAACCGGCTGTACACCTTCGCCAACGTGCCGCTGGGGCGCTTCCGCGCCTTTCTGGAGCGCTCGGGGAACTGGCCTGGCTACCTGCAAAAGCTTGCCGCCGGTTTCAACCCCTGCACGGTCGAGGGTCTCATGTGCCGCAGCCAGCTCTGCGTGGACTGGTGCGGCCGGCTGCACGACTGCGATTTCAACCTGGCGGCGGGAGCTCTGCACGGCGGGGAGGTAAGGGAGCTGTCGGCGCTTGTAGAGCTGCCGGCGCCGGGAACGCCGATCCCGGTGGGGGATCACTGCTACGCCTGCACGGTCGGTTCCGGCTTCACCTGAGGCGGGAGCATACTGGCCTAGTTCAGGCCGGCAGCAGACCTTCCAGGGCTTGGCTCACCACCTGCTCGCCGTCCAGCGCCGGCTCGCCGCGATGCAGGAACCAGCGGTCCAGGACGACGTGACGGGTGAGCCAGCCGTTGGAGAGTACCGTGGCACCCCCCATCCGTTTCAACACGGCCGGCAGCTGCAGGGTGAGCGCGCCGGTCGCCTTGCCGCCGAAACGCCCGGCCACGGCGGCGTCGTAAGCGGCGAGCCGTCGTTCCCGGTAGTCGCCTCCCGCCCGCAGCACCGTCTGCGCCGCTATCACCGCCGATTCGATGGCCGGCAGGATCCCTTCTCCGCTCTCCGGGTACGACATTCCCGCGGCGTCGCCGATCAAAAGCGCCCCCTCGCCGGAGAGCTTCCGCCCGCCGCTGGAGCGGTAGGGGAGGTAGGCGTGCCCCTTTAAAAGGGGCACGACGTCCTCGTTAAGCTCGTCCCTCCTGCGCAGGTAGCCCAAGAAGTTCGTCGCCTGGCTGCGCACGTCGCCGCCCCCCAAGAGCCCCAGCCCGACGTTGAGCAGGTTCCCCTTGCGCAAAAGCCAGCCGTAGCCGTTCAGGTCGCGGGTAAAACAGAGGGTGACGTGCCCCGGCAGTTGCGGCAGGCGGTTCCATTGCCGCTCGGAAAGTTCCAGCTCCGCCACCATCGCCGCGATCGGGCGCTCCTTCCCCGGCACCGCCCCGAGCGTGCGGGCCACCGGGCAGTTGTGCCCCCCCGCCCCGATCAAAAGCCGCGCCTTCACGCTGCCGTTTACCAGCCAGCCGTCCGCCACCTTTTCCAGCCGGGTCACCGCTTCCCCGGTCAAAAGCTCAGCCTTCGACTGCCTGAGCAGGAAATGGTCGAACTCAGCGCGGCGGATGCCGTAGCTCACCGTCTCGTCGTAATCGGTCACCAACTCGTCGCCGTACATGAGGGCGGTCCTGAACTGCCGGATGTCCTGCAAAAGGTGCTGCCGGCGGTAGATTTCGGGATCGATCCCCAGCGTCCGGAAGACCGAGGGGGTGATCCAGCCTGCGCACGGTTTGTCGCGCGGGAAACGGTCGCGGTCCATGATCATGACCGAGAGCCCGGCCTGCGCCAGTATGCGTGCGCAGGTCGAGCCGGCGGGGCCGGCGCCTACGATCAGCACTTCACACTGTTCCATGGTCATCTCCCGCTATCATCTGGTGGTGACGGGTCCAGGGGAGCCCGTTGTTGCCGCGCCGCGAGAAAAGCACCTGGTAGAGCTGCAGGGAGCCCGTGGTGAAGTTGGCGATGGAGCCGCACAGGTACAGCCGCCACGCCCTGACGAAGTTGTCGTCGAACATCTGGGAGACCTGGCCTGCGTGCTGCTCGAACCGGCGCAGCCAGTGTTCCAGGGTCCGGGCGTAATGCAGCCTCAGGTTCTCGACGTCGAGCACGCTGAAATGGCACGGCTCGAACAGGTCCATCATCTCCCGGATGGTGGGGGTGTAGCTGCCGGGGAAGATCCGTTTCTGCAGCCAGCCGCAAAGCGGCTGCGGGATGTCCTGGCCTATGGTGTGGACAAGTCCTACGCCGCGCTCGGTCAGGGTGCGGTCGATCACCTGCCCAAGCCCCGCGTAATTCTCGGGCCCCACGTGCTCCAGCATGCCGACCGAGACGAAGGCGTCGCACTCCCCTTTTATGTTGCGGTAGTCGTCCTCCAGGTATTCCACCCCGTCGATCCCCTCCTCGTGCGCCCGCTGGCGTGCGTAGGCGAGCTGTTCGGCGGAGATGTTGAAGGCGCGCACCTTCGCGCCGTACTTTCTGGCCATGTAGCGGGCGAGCCCTCCCCAGCCGCAGCCGGCCTCGATCACCTGCTCGCCCCCTTTAAGTCCCAGCTTGCGGCAGACCAGCTCCATCTTGGCCTCCTGCGCACGCTCGATGCTGAGGTCGGGGGCGGGGAAATAGGCGCAGGTGTAAAGCATCTCCCGGTCCAGCCAGAGGCGGTAGAACTCGTTGCCCAGGTCGTAGTGGTGCTGGATGTTGTCGCGCGAGCGGGCGAGCGGGTTTATCTGCTGCCAGAGCCGGTCGTAGGGCATGGCGCGCCGCTTCATGGCGCCGGGTGAGGACAGGGCGCGGTAGATCGTTTCCAGGAACGCCACCAGGTTCCCCTCGATCTCGATGTTGCCGGCGCTGTAGTCGTCGCCGAAGTACAAGAGGGGATCGAAGACCAGCCGCAAAAGCGCGGCACGATTTCTGACCACCATCCGGTGCGGCGAGCCGTGGGAGGCGACCGTGTCGCGGCCGTCCCACAGCGCCGCGGAGATCTCCGGCATGCCCGCCTTTTTGAGCAGCGCGCGCAACAGCCAGCGGTCCATCTCCGTTACCCGGCCTGACGAAACGGCCCCTGCAGTGAAGAGCGAGGACGGACAGACCCCGCAAGCTCTCGAATCGTTCATGATCGGCACCTCGTCTGGATTGGAAAACTTTTAGATTTTCTGTGCTATCCGCCAAAAGTCAAGGGACCGGGGCGCCATGAAAAAATTCATTGTAAAGATAGCAGGTACCTGCGTTATAGTGTCTGCTGCTGGCAACGAGGCGGGATACTGTCGGGAAAGAGGTGAAGCGTGGCGAGAACACCGTGGGTGGATAAGGACGAGTGCATCAGTTGCGGTATTTGCAAGGACAATTGTCCGGGGGTGTTCCGCCTGGACGCCCAGGGCAAATCGGAATGCTATAACCCCCAAGGCGCTTCGGAAGAGGAGATCCAGACGAAAGCCATCGACCTTTGCCCGGTCTCCTGCATCTTCTGGGAGGAGGAAGACTGATCCGCCGCCGATCCATGAAAAAGACCGACGTCCTGCGCGTCGCCGCCATCCTCGGCTCCGTCGTCGGCATCAGCCTTTTGCACTACCTGACCCCGCTCAGGCTGGCGATGCTGCACGACATTTTCCAACGCCTCTACTACATCCCGATCATCCTCGCCGCCTACTGGTTCGGCTTCCGCGGCGGCATCGGCTGTTCCCTCGTCGTCACCGTCTTCTACGCCCCGCACATCCTCTTCCAGTGGGGCGGCCATCTCGCCATGGAAATGGAGAAGTACCTGGAGGTGCTGCTCTACAACGTGGTGGGTGGCATCACCGGCTTCCTCTCCCAGCAGGAGCGCTCGCGCCGGGAGCAGCTGGAGGAGACCGCCGACGGTCTTGAGGAATCCTACCGGCAGTTGCAGAGCCAATCCGAGCTGATCATCAAGATCGAAGAGCAGCTGCGCCGCGCCGAACGCCTTTCCGCCCTGGGGGAGCTCTCCGCCATCCTCGCCCACGAGATCCGCAACCCCCTGGCCTCCATCCGCGGCACCGCCGAGATCCTCATGGAAAGCGGCACCTCCGAGGAGAGCCGCCGCGAGTTCCTGTCGATCCTGATGAAGGAATCGGACCGCCTAAACCACGTGGTGGAGGATTTCCTGAGGATGGCGCGTCCCGAGCCGACCGTAAAGCGCGAGTGCGATCTCAACGAGGAGCTGGCGAACATGGTGACGCTCCTGTCGACCGAGGCGCGGGCCGCCAAGGTGCAGCTGCAGCTGGTCCCGTCGCCCCTTCCCCCCTTCGTGGGGGACGGCGAGAAGCTCCGCCAGGCGTTCATGAACCTGATGCTGAACGCGATCCAGGCGTCCTCCCCCGGCGGCAAGCTGGAAGTCAGCACCGCCTTCGACGCCGGCAAGGGGTGCATCGACCTTCGTTTCACCGACAACGGACCCGGCATCCCGGCCGAGGCCATCGGCAAGATCTTCGAGCCCTTCTTCACCACCAAGGGAAACGGCACCGGACTGGGCCTTCCCATCACCAAGAAGATCGTGGAAAGCCACGGCGGCAGCGTCGAAGTCCTCTCCCCCCCGGGAAGCGGCGCCACCTTCAAGATCCTCCTTCCCACCGCCCGCTAGCCCCCCGGCCTTCCGGCTGCCTCACCCCATCCCTTTCCTGGAGGGGCCAGGGGGGGGAAGTCCATCCGATGTGGAAAATGCTACGCCGCGTTGAAGACTATTCTTCACATCCGTATCGCGTCCCTCCTCCGTCCAAGTCCTTGTTTGTAACCCATCTCAGTGATCCCGCACCCTTACGCCATCCCGCCTTTATCGGCACGCTCCTTGTAGACACGATCTCCGTGTCGTCCCGGCTGCCGGCAGCAGCCCATCAGAAAAATGGAGTTCCCGGAGTTCACCATGGGCAACAAATTCGTCAACATCTCCCTGATCCTCGCCGTCGTCGTCATCCTTGGCAGCAGCGCCTTCTTCGTGCGAATCGGCAACACCGCCGACGCCGTGGTCTGCCTGAAAACCACCGGCATGACCTGCGGCAGCTGCGCCAGCCGCGTAACCCGGGCCCTGCAGTCGGTGAAAGGCGTGGCCTCCACCGACGTCGACCTGGCGCACGGCTGCGTCATTGCCGGCATCGACACCAAGCAGGTGAGCCCGGAAAAGCTTGCCCAAAAGGTGGCGGCGGCCGGGTACCCCAGCAAGGTCGAGTCGGTGCAGACCCCCGAAGAATATCGTAAGACGGCAGGCCATGACCTCTTGGGCCAAAGCTGCGGCTGCGGCAGCAAACGCTGCGACAACAAATAATGAGCCAAATCAGCGAAGATACCTGACCCCAGCGTCCCCCCCTTTGCAAAAGGGGACACAGGGGGATTTGCCTTTTCAATAGTGGCAACTCATCGAAAGGCCTCGCCAATCGGCAACGACAATCTAAGGAGCATCTTCAACCATGGAAAGAAATAACAAGAGCCTGCAACTGTTTGTACTGATCGCCCTGCTGCTCATCGTCCTCGTGACCGTCGCCTGCGGCTTCACCCTTCCCGGCATGAGCAAATACGAAACCGTCAAGCCGGTAAACGGCATCGTCACCGTCCCAGTTTCGCAGGTGAGCGACGGCAACGCCCATTACTTCCGCCTGACCGAAGGGGGCAAGGAACTGAAATTCTTCGTCGTCAAGGGTAAGGACCGTGCTCTGCACACCGCCTTCGACGCCTGCGACGTCTGCTTCCGCGCCAAACTCGGCTACGTCCAGGACGGCGATCGCATGATCTGCAAGAAGTGCAACCAGAAGTTCCCCATCGTCAGCATCGGCGCTCAGTCCGAGGGTGGCTGCAACCCCTCCTACCTGCCGGCCAAGGTGGATGTCTCGAACGTCCGTATCAACCTCGCGGATCTGAAGACGGGCGCGCGTCTGTTCTGATGAAATTACACAACATCTCACTGAACAACCTGCGGCGCCGCAAGGCGAAGATGGCCTTTCTGACCATAGGGCTCATGGTCGGTATCGCCACCATCGTCACCCTGGTGACCTTAAGCCAGTCCATGTCCGGCGACATCGAGCGCAAGCTGAACGAGTTCGGCGCCAACATCCTGATCACCCCGCAGCAAAACGGCCTGTCCATGACCTACGGCGGCATGAACCTGGGGGGCGTCACCTTCGACCAGCAGGAGATCCGCGAAGCGGACCTGGCGCAGATCTCCACCATCAAGAACAAGAAGAACATCTCCTCCATCGCCCCCAAGGTGCTGGGAGGCGTGCAGGTGAGCGGCAAGCAGGTGCCGCTCATGGGGGTGATGTTCGATCGCGAGCTGAAGCTCAAGCAGTGGTGGAACCTGTTCGGCCAGGCCCCCAAGGCGGCCGACGAGGCGATGCTCGGGAGCGAGGCGGCGCGCGTCCTGAACGTTATGACCGGCGACACCCTGAAGATCAAGGGGGACACCTTCAAGGTCACCGGCATCCTCGACCAGACCGGATCCCAGGACGACTCGCTGGTCTTCGTGCAGTTGCCGGTCGCCCAGCGGCTTTTGAACAAGCAGGGGAAAATCAGTCTCGTGGAAGTCGCGGCGCTCTGCTCGGGCTGCCCGATCGGCGACATGGTGGTGCAGATCGCCGAGAAACTGCCGACCGCCAAGGTGAGCGCCATCCAGCAGGTCGTGGAAGGAAGACTCAAGGCCCTCGACCAGTTCAGCCGTTTCTCCTATGCCATGGCCGGCGTGGTCATCTGCATCGGTTCGCTGATCGTCTTCGTCACCATGATGGGGAGCGTCAACGAGCGGACCACCGAGATCGGCGTCTTCCGGGCGATCGGTTTCCGCAAGGTGCACATCATGCGCATCATCCTTTTGGAAGCCGGCATCGTCGGGCTGGTAGCCGGATTCTTGGGGTACGCCGTCGGTTTGGGCGGCGCCAAGCTGGCCTTCCCGTTCATGGCCGACGGCAAGCAGCTGCACATGGTCTGGGACGGCAGCGTGGCCTTCGGTTCCCTGGCCCTTTCCGTAACCCTCGCGATCCTGGCGAGCCTCTATCCGGCTCTGCACGCCAGCAAGCTCGATCCGACCGAAGCCCTGCGGGCCCTGTAAGATCAAAGGCTCGCACACGGATTTGACGGATCTGGCGGATAAAGGCAGATAAACCCTACGTCTTATGGTTTACCCAAAAAGCTTGGGCCTTATTTGCCTTTATCCGTTCTATCCGTCCAATCCGTGTGCCGGTTTTTGATTTGATGCTTTTACAATACTTTCAACAGCGCTGCCAAAAGAGAGAATTGCCCATGTCCCTGATCGAAGTCACCAACTTGACCAAAAGCTACGCCAGCGGCGACGAGACCGTCGAAGCCCTGCGGGGCGTCGACCTGAGCATCGCTGCCGGCGAGTTCGTCACCATCATGGGACAGTCCGGCTCCGGCAAGAGCACGCTCCTTTCCATCCTGGGCGGGCTTAACCGTCCCAGCGAAGGATGCGTGACCATGGACGGCGTCGACCTCTACTCCCTACGCGGCGAAAAGCTGGCCGACTTCCGCAGCCAGAAGCTCGGCTTCGTCTTCCAGTCCTTCAACCTGATCCCGTACCTGACCGCCCGGGAAAACGTCATGCTCCCCCTGGCGATCGCCTCCCTGAAAAACGCCGAAAAGCGCGAGGCGGCCGACGAGGCGCTGGCGCGGGTAGGGCTTGCCGCCAAGGGCGACCGGCTCCCCAACCAGCTTTCCGGCGGCGAGCAGGAGAGGGTGGCCATCGCGCGCGCCATCGTCAACCGCCCTCAGCTCCTTTTTGCCGACGAGCCGACCGGCAACCTCGACACCAAGACCAGCACCGAAATGATGCAACTGTTCCGTGCCCTGAACGAGAACGGGCAGACCGTGGTGATGGTCACCCACAACCCCGAAAACTGCGGATATGCCGACCGCACCATCCACATCCGCGACGGCGTCGTGTTTGGCAACGCTTGAGCTAAGGGGAGGGATTTCTTGACACCCGTCTCGCCGGAGGTGTATTAAAGAAAGGGGTAGTATCAGTTAGAACCGGGGGTAGCCAAGCTAATGAGCAAAGACAAGGACGAGCGCAAGAGGTCGCACTTAAGGCTCGTCGTCAACAATACCGAGAACCGTAGCCCCAGGCCCGCCGGTAACCAGCAGGAGTTCATCCCCCTTGAGGAGCTGATCGCCAACCGCGATCTGTTCCGCACACCCTTTTACAAAGGGCTGGGGCGGATGCAGACCAAGGGCTACCAGTCCCTCGAGCGTTCCCTGCAAGGCAAGAACCTCCCCTATGGCATCGATCCCGTGCACGGCAAAGTCATGGTGCTTCCCGCCGGTGAGCTTTCCCCCGAATCCCTCGAGTACGGTTCCCCGCAGGACGAAGTCCTGTTGAGCATCGCCGAAGACGCCGGTGGTTCCGGCCTCTGCTTCTCCATCGAGATGATCCTTCCCTATTTCAGCGAAGACGACGCCGTCATGGAAGAAGCGTTGCTCTTTGCTCCCGTGCTGCAGTACGGCGCCCTTTTCTTGGAAGAAAACCCCCACGACGGTCTGCTCGACCTCATTTACCGTCTTGCCGTTCCCCTCTATCCGCCCGTCCTGACCCGGCGTCTGGCCGAACGGATGTTCTCCATCTTCTCCTTCGAGCTCAAGGAAACCTTCCTCGCCCTCTCCGACTATCCCAACGGCTAAACCGGTCTTCAGCGAAAATCTGTTCGAACCCGGCACACGGATTTAGCGGTTTAGGCGGATAAAGGCAGATCATGCCAAGACGCCCCGTTCTTTGTCTGCGTCTTGGCGTCTCGGCGCCTTTACGTCAGGTCTATCAGCGTCAGGTCTATCTGACCGTTATCCGTCCCATCCGTTCGATCCGTGTGCCAGGTCATCGCGCCGCCTTTATTTTTGCGGAAGCTGAGGTGGTACGCTGAGGTCCTGCAAAGCGGTCTTTTTCTTGTCATATACCCCGACAGATAGTAAACTCGCGCCAAAACATGACCGTGTCGGCTTGCTTTTGCTTATCTTCCAGCCACGCCGTGAAGTTGGAGCAGGATTTGCCAAGAAATGAGCAGAAACCTCACCCCCTCGATGAGGTGCAACAGCTACGGGAAGAAAACCTCCGGCTAAAGGCTCTGCTGACCAAGCACGGCATTGCCTGGGACGAAAACCTTGCCCCGGTCACGACAATTGAAACCTCGATCCCGGCACCGGGACAACTCTCCATTGCCGATAAAATTTCTGTCTTCCGCCGGCTGTTCCGTGGCCGAATCGATGTCTATCCGTTACGCTGGCAATCGGCAAAGGGCACTGCCGGCTATGCTCCGGCCTGTGGCAATGAGTGGAAGCCCGAGTTTTGCCACAAGCCTAAGATCAAATGCGGCGACTGCTTTTGCCCGTTACCGATCGGGTGATTTTCGACCATCTCGCAGGGAAGCATACCATCGGCGTCTATCCGCTTTTGGACGACGACAGCTGCTATTTTCTTGCCGTCGACTTTGACGACGCCGACTGGCGTGATGATGCGCTTGCCTTTATGCAGTCCTGCGACGACTTGGAAATTCACGGCGCTTTGGAAATTTCCCGCTCCGGCAACGGGGCGCATGTCTGGATCTTCTTTTCCGATCCCGTTCCCGCCCGTGCTGCCAGACAATTGGGCGCCGCCTTGATCAGCCACACCTGCGAGCGCACCCGCCAGTTGTCCCTATCGAGTTACGACCGACTCTTTCCCAACCAGGACACCTTGCCCAAAGGCGGTTTCGGCAATCTAATCGCTCTGCCTTTGCAGAAGCAGCCTCGCGAGCAAGGGCGTAGCGTCTTCGTCGACCGACACTTCATGCCCTATCCGGATCAGTGGGGATTTTTGAGCCTCGTCCAATGCCTCTCTAAGGCAGAACTTGAGGCTTCTGTTCTTCGGGCGAGTGGCGGACGTAATCCTTTGGATGTGGCGTTTGCCGATGAGGAAGAGCATAAACCGTGGCAGC
>Ga0209415_10006490_pt1 | contig 20752 bp, 16 predicted proteins | sample PeaSoiSIISIP2007_FD_187696 | JGI IMG/M metagenome (GOLD analysis project Ga0209415, IMG submission 187696) | Peat soil microbial communities from Weissenstadt, Germany - SII-SIP-2007 (SPAdes) (version 2) | ecosystem: Environmental > Terrestrial > Soil > Wetlands > Peat | place: Germany...
GCCAACGGAATGTCCCGCCTGCAGTAGCTTTTCCGCTTTTTCGGTTAACCCTTCCAATAAATCATTTTCCGCCTTAACCATCACCACGTAGTCGCTCGGCGATTGCCCCCTCACCATGCAGTGCATCGCCAGCAATCCTGCGGCCTGGTCCACGGGAAGACATCCATCCGGGCCTGCCTCCACGTGAAAGTGGGTCACTCCGGTGTTCTTTTCATAAAAATAATAATGATCGCGAGGAATAGCCGGCCGGGGACTGTTCAAAGGATGATGCTGTTCACTTCTGCGGATAAGCTTCACACACACCCCTCAGTATGCGGCTTCGCCGGACTAGCGGAGCCATTTTTTATAGATTGAACCTCCGTCAGGAGGCAAGCCACTATCCGTAGGCAAGCGGTCAGGTGAGAAGCCGAAACAGAGGGCTTTGCAGCCGGTGCCTGGACCCTCAGAAAGGCCACACCGAGCCGCGAGAAGGAGCTCCCTGCCAGTTCGCCTGCGTCAAGAACTTGAACCGTTTCATCTGTGCACTTATTCTTCCGAATTCCAATTATCACAAGTCGTTCAGAAGTGGAGTACTTAGGTCTGCCTATGGGCTCGCATTGGATCAATTCGCGGGTAGGAATTGCACTGTCCGCGAAATTTTTCCATTATTCCCGGGCCTCTCCGCCATTTAACCTTTATGTTCCGCATTGGGAATCGGCGCGCCGTCCGCGATGAACGATTAGTCACAAAGGAAAAGAGCATCTCAGAAGGCCACTGATGTGCCTTAGGCTGTGGAAAACTTTTTATGCTGGGTGCGCTGTCGGAAAATGCCTGTGGAAATCTTTCTGTGGAAAACTTCCTGTCCTCGAGCTCTTGTCCTTGCTCCAGCCTAATAAGACAGAATCCGCGTCTGCTCCGGGGCGATCAGTTCATACGTGACCCCGCGCCAACGTATCTTGCGCGTGACCAGCGAAGTGATGAAGTTCGCTACGTAAAGAAACGGGATGAATACCGTCAGCAAAACATAGATCCACCCTTGGCTCGCGATTTGCGAACGATATGCGGGCAAAACCTCCGAGACGCCCGCCGCTCGCAGCGCGCCTCGTATCATTGCCAGCAACACCGGCAAAAAGGTAAGAGCCGCCAGATGAAATGCTGGTCGCGTCGCCAGAAAATCTCCCAGCGTCAGAATCGTTCCAAGAAGCAGCGACAAACAATAGAGCAGGTGCGTTCCGGCTGCCAGACCCCACACTTTTTCCGCATACACGCGCGTGATCAAGACTTGCCGGTTCGTAAATTCCATCAAGCCTGTAAAGTCCGTCTCCACAAAAGAGGGCACGATGCACTCGGGCAAAAAAACAATCGAGCGTCCTGCCCGCTCCAGCGCTCGCGTCATCGAATAATCATCGCTGACGGAATGCTGCCATTCCTCCACCACTCCCGATTGATCGAACACGCTCCGCCGTATTGCCGTTCCGCCGCCCCAGCAGAAATTCTTGCCCTTTTCGCTGAGCATCGTGACGATCGGCGCATTCCACGCCGCCAGTAGTGCCGTCGCGAAATTACTCCGGTTCGGCAGCAGCCATCGCATCGTCGTCGTAGCCCCAATGCGCGAGTCGCTCAATGGCGCCACCATCCGGTGCAGCCAGTTTTTTCCGGGGCGCCCGTCGGAATCGACAAATGTCAGCACATCGAACTCTGCTGCCAATTGCACGATCCCCAGCCGCAAGTTGTTCACTTTCTCGCCGCATCCATCGGGCTTTTCCGTCAGCACCAAATGCGCCTTTGCTCGCGACGATCCCACAACGCGCTTCACGATGTTGTAAGCCGGATCCGTGGCCGATGCGATCAGGAAAAATATCTCGTAGTTTTGATAATCGAACTCGGTGAGCGCAACCAGATTGCGTTCCAGCGCCGCCTCTATTCCCTTGCAGGGACACAGCACCGCGACCTTCGGTGAGTAAAATCCCGGATCGGTGTGCATGCGTCGCCGCGCATACCCCAACCACTGCAATCCCAGCCCGATCAGGTAGAGACCCAGAAGGATCTGCGGAATCGCCAGAAAATAGAATAAGATTTCCACGCCTTTTGAGAATAGCAGACAGCCCGCGCTCGCGCATGACCGCGTGCTTGGGTAGAATCGCAGAGGTAACGTCCTACCTAAGGAGAAATCAGATGGCCACTCGAGTTGACTTCAGCATGGTGACGACAGGTACCGAACTCGCCGGTTACCGTGTCGTCCGTAACTTCGGTATCGTCCGCGGCATCATCGTCAGATCGCGCAGCGTCATCGGCAACCTCGGCGCCGCTCTGCAAACCATCGTCGGCGGCAATATCACCATCCTCACCAATCTTTGCGAGAAAACTCGCGAAGACGCCTTCGAACTCCTCCTACAGCACGCCGGCGAACACGGAGCTAACGCCGTCATCTGCATGCGTTACGACGCCACCGAAGTCATGCAGGGCGTGACCGAAGTCTTGGCCTACGGCACCGCCGTCCAGGTCGAACGCATCTCGTAATTTTCACCGGCAACCCTTGCCGCAGTTCGCAGCAGGGCCGCCCGCAATGATAGAATCTCGCCTCCCATGTACTGCACTTCCTGCGGCGCACAGGTTTCTTCCAACGGCCGGTTCTGCTCTGCCTGTGGTGGAGCTCTCGACCTGAACACGGCTGCAACCATCGACTCCAGCGACCTGAGCCCCGAGCAGGAGACCATCGCGCCACCTGCTCCTCCCCTGACGCCGCGCAGGCCTTCCTCTGCTCCAACTCCCTCCCGTTCCCCGCGCACACCATCTAGCAGCCCAACCGCAAAGCTGACCAGCTCTGATCCTCTAAGCGGCGGCCGTTTCACTCCTGGACAAATGATCGCCGACCGCTACCGCGTCGTTTCCATGGCAGGCCGTGGCGGTATGGGTGAAGTCTATCGCGCGGAAGACCTCAAGCTCAGCCAGCTCGTCGCCATCAAATTTCTTCCCGAATTCCTCTCGCAAGACGCCGCCGCCCTCGCGCGATTTCATTCTGAAGTTCGCATCGCGCGCCAGGTCTCCCACGCCAACGTTTGCCGCGTGTTCGATATCGGCGACGCCGACGGCATTCCGTTTCTTTCCATGGAGTATGTCGACGGCGAGGATCTCGCCTCCGTCGTCCGCCGCATCGGCAGGCTCTCGCCCGACAAAGCCATCGAAGTCGCCCGCCAGATTTGCGCCGGCCTCGCTGCCGCTCATGAGCGCGGCGTCGTTCATCGCGATCTCAAGCCCGCCAACGTCATGCTCGACGGCGCCGGAAAAATTCGCATCACCGATTTCGGACTCGCCGCCATCGCCGCCAGCATTCAAGGCGCGGACGTTCGCGCAGGCACGCCTGCCTATATGGCGCCCGAACAGCTCGCCGGAAAGGAAGTCACCACCAAGAGTGATATCTATTCGCTTGGCCTGATTCTCTACGAAATTCTCACCGGCAAACGCGCCTTCGAAGCTTCCACTCTCCCCGAGCTCATCAAGCTTCGCGAGCATGGCACGATCACCAATCCCTCCACGCTCGTCCGCGACCTCGATCCTCTCATCGAACGCGTCATGCTTCGCTGCCTCGATAATGATCCCGCGAAACGTCCTGTCTCGGCTTTGCAAGTCGCTGCCGCGCTTCCGGGTGGCGATCCTCTCGCCGCCGCCCTTGCGGCCGGCGAAACGCCCTCCCCGGAAATGGTCGCAGCAGCGGGAGCCAAGGAAGGGATGCGGCCGCGAGTTGCTCTGGTGTTGCTGGCCATCGTGGCGCTCGGTTTAGTGGCGTCGCTTCTCATCGCGGAGTCGACACAATTGGTGAATCGCGTGACTCTCGATAGTCCACCGGAAGTTTTGGCGACGCGGGCGCGCGAGATCGTTGGCCGCCTGGGGCTGCCGGCGAACGCGGCGGCGGATTCTGCGTTCGGTTTCGAGATTAATGGCGGATATTTGAACTACGTGCAGTCTCACGACAAGAGCCGGACGCGGTGGGACACGCTGGCGAAAGGCGGGTTGCCGGTCATGACCTTCTGGTACCGGCAAAGTCCGAACCCTCTCTTTGCACAGGAATTTTTTGGGCCGGGGGCGGTCGGCGGAGGGCAGGTGTACCCCGGCGATCCCGCGATGGACACGACCGCGATGGCCTTGGTGGTGCTGGATACGACGGGACGGCTGGTCCGCTTCGAAGTGGTGCCGCCAGAGAAAAGTACGGCGCCGCCGAATGCAAAGATGCCGGATTGGGCGGGCTTTTTTACGGCCAGTGGGCTGAATATCGCGGATTTTCACGCAGCCGCGCCAGAGTGGGCGCCGCTGGCGCCGACGGATTCCCGCATGGCTTGGACAGGAACCTTGCCGGAGCGTCCGGACGTGCCGATTCGCGTGGAAGCGGCCGCGTTTCACGGCGAGCCGGTGTACTACCGCATGATCTTTCCCTGGACGAAGCCGGGGCGGGACACGGAGACGGCCTTGACGCGGCAGCAAAAAATAGCGTCGGTGCTGTTCGTGTTGCTGATCCTGACAGTGTTTGTCGGCGGCGTAGCGCTCGCTCGGTGGAATATTAAAGCAGACCGCGCGGATATGAAGGGAGCGGCGCGGCTGGGAGCGTTCGTCTTTGTGACCTTCCTCGTGCTTTGGATGCTGAGCTCTCATCATTTGCCGAATTTTCTCGAAGCTATTGGCTTTATTGTCGCCGTGGCCTCGGCGGCCCTGCGAACCTTTTTTGCGATGGTGCTGTACGTTGCCCTGGAGCCGTTCGTCCGGCGCAGGGAGCCGCAAATCCTGATTTCCTGGACGCGGTTGCTGGCAGGCAAGCTGCGTGATCCGCTGGTGGGGCGAGACCTGCTGATCGGTGCAGTGTACGGTGTTTTGTTGTGTGTGCTGGAGGCGAGCGATAATTTTCTTCTGCCGCTGTTTGGTAAGCTGCCGCCGATCCCGGGAGGAGTTTCGACGGAATCGCTTCTGGGCGTACGCCATGCGCTGGCGCAAGTTCTGCTCTACGTTTTGGGCCAGACGATCAATGCGCTCGGGATTTTCTTTGTGTTGTTCATATTGCAGCGGCTCTTGCGGAGCGCGTGGATCGCCGCGATCGTCGTGGCCCTTGCAGGGACTTTGCTTTCCCTGGGCGGCAACAGCAACGAGTATCCCTGGATTAGCGCCGTGTTCCTGGTGTTTTTGTATCTCTCGTTCCTTCTCGTCCTGAAACGCTTTGGCCTGTTGGCGCTGGTGGTGGGGTTGGTGGTCCAGCAGGTGTTGCTGATTTTCCCGGCAACGATTCACCTATCTCGGTGGTACGCGGCTCCCTCATTGGCGGGAATGACGGCGATCGCGGCGTTGACGATTTATGGGTTCCGGACAGCGCTGGCGGGCCAGTCAGCGTTTTCGATGAAAGCGTTCGAACCGTAGAGTTAGCCGGAACGTTCGTTAACGTTTGCGGCGCGCCTGCGTTGTTTCCTGCGCATGAAGAACGGAGCCCGCAGCCTGGGCCGCGAGATTTTCCAAATCATTCAACGCGCGGCTCGCTGCCATTCGCGCCTTCTCCAGAAACGACGAATCCAGCAAAAACGCGCAGCGGTCCACGAACGGATGATTGGCCGCCTCAAACGGCTTGCGATTCCGCCGCGTCGAGCTATTCCGCGCCAACAAATCTTCATATATCTGCAAATCCGTCTGAAAGTCCAACGCGTCTCCCGCGCTCCACTCTTGCTGCCGCGTCAGCGCCGCCAGGAATTTCCGTCGAAACGCAACCGCATCTTTCCGTAGCATCGGCCGCGGCTTCGCCCGTCCCGCGGGAAGCGGCTCCGCATAAGTAATTTCCAGCGCTCGCGCCGTCACCGCCAGCAGTGCCTCTCGCCGCAACAACTCCAGCAAATCTCGATAGAGCGAAGCATGCACCTGCAACGCGTGCCGCCCATGTTCCACAACATACGAATCCACAAATCGCGGAACAACCCTCTCCCGCTGCAATCCCTCCGTCAGCCGCAGTACCAGTTCCGCAGGCGCATCCGTATTAATTTGGTTTTCGCTCGCCATCGCCCTTGTAGGGGCACGATTTATCGTGCCCTCCCCGTGATGTTCCGCCACATCGTGCCGCATCCGCCGAAACCCATGTTATCAGGACACGTTGCTCCCGCCCCCGCCGATGCCTCAAAAACAAAGCGCCCAGCGAACATCCGTTCGCTGGGCGCTTCTTCCTATCGTGTATAAGTCAAGCCGCCATGCGTGCCCGCTCTAACGGCTCTTTCACCAGTCACCAATCACAAGTCACCAGTCACTGGTTTAATGTATCGCCCGCGGACTCTCCGTCCCCACAGGCTTCGGCTTCGGTTCCGGCACGATCGGCGGTGCCACCGCCTCCTTGGACAGCGCGTTCTCCAGCACTTCATCGAGGTTCCGCACGTACGTAATCTTCATATCCCCGAGGATGTCCGGAGGAAGATCCGCTACCGCGTTCGGCTCGTTGTCCGCTGGCAGCAGCACTTCCTTGATCCCTGCCCGCTTTGCGCCAAGGACCTTTTCCTTCACGCCACCAATCGGTAGCACGACTCCCGAGAGTGTCATCTCTCCCGTCATCGCCAGCCGGTCGCGCACCGGACGCCCCGTCAACAAGCTGACCAGCGACGTCACCATCGCCGCACCGGCAGACGGGCCATCTTTCGGCACGCCTCCTGACGGCACGTGAATGTGGATGTCCTGCTTACGGAAGAAGTCCGGGTCAATCCCGTACCGCTCCGCATTCGCACGCACCCACGTCAGCGCCGCGGTCATCGACTCTTGCATGACTTCGCCCAGGTGACCGGTCATCGTGAACTGCTTCCCCCCGCGCATGCGGCTGGCTTCAATGAACACGATGTCTCCGCCCACTGGCGTCCACACAAGCCCGACAGCTACGCCCGGCTTCTTGACGCGCTCCTCTACTTCCTTCTCCGCACGGAACTTCGGCACTCCCAGATACTCGCGAACGATCTCCGGCGTAACCACCATCTTTTCCGTGTGGCCTTCGGCGAGCTTGCGCGCCTGCTTTCGCGTAATCGTCGCAATCTCCCGCTCGAGGTTTCTCACGCCCGCTTCTCGCGTGAAGCTGTGGATAATCTCCCGCAGAGACTCGTCCGAGAATTCAATCTGCTCTCCCACTTTGATCCCGTGTTCCTGTGCCTGCTTGGGGATCAGATAGCGGTGCGCGATGTGGACCTTCTCCTCACCGGTGTATCCGGCCAGTTCGATGATCTCCATACGGTCCCGCAGCGGCTCCGGAATTGGATCCATCCAGTTCGCCGTGGCGATGAACAGTACTTTCGACAAATCGAACGGCACATCCAGGTAATGATCGCGGAACGCATTGTTCTGCTCCGGATCGAGCACTTCCATCAGCGCTGACGACGGATCGCCTCGGAAATCGCGGCCAAGTTTGTCGACTTCGTCCAGCATCATCACCGGATCGTTCGACTCTGCCCGTTTCAGCCCCTGAATGATCTGTCCCGGCAATGCGCCGATATACGTCCGGCGATGCCCGCGGATTTCCGCTTCATCGTGCATCCCACCCAAAGCGATGCGCACGAACTTGCGGCCCAGCGACCGCGCAATGGACTTCCCCAGCGAAGTTTTTCCCACGCCAGGAGGTCCAACGAAGCACAGGATCGGCCCCTTCATCCCCGGCTGCAGCTTCTTCACTGCCAGGTAATCGAGAATCCGTTCCTTAACTTTCGCCAGATCATAATGATCTTCGTCCAGAATCTGTTTTCCCTTCGCGATATCGATCTCGCTTACACCAGAAGACTTCGCCCACGGCAAAGACGTCATCCACTCCAGGTACGTGCGCGAAACCATGTACTCCGCCGATGCCGGCGTCATCTTCGCCAAGCGCTTCAGTTCGCGGTCGCACTCTTTCTTCGCTTCCGCCGTCATTCCGGCTTCATCCACTTTCTTGCGGAGCTCGTCGATCTCCTGCGTCGAATCGTCCGATTCGCCGAGTTCCTTCTGGATGGCCTTCATCTGTTCGCGCAGCAAATACTCGCGCTGGTTCTGGCCCACTTGCTCCTGCACCTGTTCGTGAATCTTCGAGCGCAGTTCCAGCACTTCCAGTTCTTTCGATAGTTCGCGGATCAACATTTCGAGCCGTTTGCGCACGCTCGGCGTCTCAATCAACTCCTGCCTCAGCAGCGTCGAAAGTGACGGCAGCGTCCCGGCGATAAAGTCCGCTAGACGTCCCGGGTCATCGATATTCATAGCAACGGATTGCAGATCATCCGAAAGTTGTGGCGAGTGGCTTACCACATCGCGGAACAAGTCCTGCGCGTTGCGTTGCAGGGCCTCGAGCTCCGCATCCACATCTCCCGTAATTTCGGGCTGCGCTTCTACACGCGCGCGCAGAAATGGCCGCAAGCTAATCAGCTCCACGACATTCACGCGCTGCAAACCCTCAAGGAAAATCACTACGTTCCCGTTGGGCATTTTCACGGTTTTATGAACCTTCGCCAGCGTTCCGACCTTATGCAGGTCCGCAGCGGCAGGATCCTCAACCCGGGGGTCCAGCTGCGCTACAACCCCCAACAATTTCTCCTCGCCTTCCAGCGAGTTAACCAGCGCCAAAGAGCTCTCCCGTCCTACCGTCAGCGGCAACACCGCCCCAGGAAACAGGACTGTATCCCGAACCGGCAGGATCGCGAGAATTTCTGGCACCGCATGCTTTTTCTCAGCCATAGTCAGTGTCCCCTAAATTCGGGCGCGGGCAAGATTCTCCCGCGCTTAAGAAACTTAGATGCGGGCTAGTCCAAAAGGGTGCGGCAAGATGCAACTACGATTAGCATAAAATCTTAGTATGACAAGCTCATATTCTAGCACGCTTCCCTGTTTTCTGCCCATATCTTGACTAACCTGCTTTGTTTCATATATATACGGTTGAAGGCTCGCCAAAGTCTCCACCTTGTTTTGTTTCTTGTCTCTTTAACCACGGTTCGCTCTTCTTAAGCCTTGGCCTTCTTCAACGCAAACTTCTTGCGCACGTATTCTTCCGCTTCTTCCTTCGTCCCAATTTGCCCCTCAAGCTGTGCGTCTTCGACCGCTCTTAATATCTCGCTAAAAACCGGTCCAGGGATATAGCCCATTTCGCTCAAATCAGTACCCGTTAAGACACGCTGTGGACGCACCTCCTCCACCGGCGTCTCCTCCAGGAACCGCTTCACGAACCCATACGACTCCAGATGCCGATGGCTCGATAGGCAATCCAGCCGGTGCAGCTCCATGTGTTCTTCAAAACGCGGCAGACGCACAAATCGTTTCAGCGTCGATTTCTTCATCTGATCGACCACCCCAAACCGCATGTGATTGGCGACCAGCGCAATAATCTGCTCTGTCTCCTCATTCGAAAACTTGTATCGCCGGCAAATCGCCTCCGCCATTCGAACGCCTACATCCACATGATGATCAAACCGGATCCTGTCGCCCGTCTGCGAAGCCGGCTTGTAAGTCGGCGGCTTTCCCACGTCGTGCAGCAGCACGCCCCACGCCAGCGTTGCCGAACTCCGCGAGGGTAGTCCTTCAATCATCAACAGCGTGTGAATCCACACGTCGCCCTCCGGATGATATTGCGGCGGCTGCGGCACCCCTTTCATCGCTGCAATATCCGGCAATACAATCGACAGCAGCCACGATTTCTCCAGCAATTCGAATCCCGTCCGCGCCGCCCCTTCCGTCAAAATCTTGGTCAGTTCGTCTCGAATGCGCTCCGCCGACACATCTGTAATCGCGCCGGCGTGCTTTCGAATCGCGGCAAACGTCTTACACTCGATCTCGAATTCGAATCGCGCCGCAAACCGCACCGCCCGCATCATCCGCAATTTGTCTTCCGTGAATCTCCGATCAGCTTCCCCAATCGCGCGAATCACCCCATCCTTCAGATCGGCCTGCCCATTCACAAAATCAAGAATTTCGCCGGTATCGTGCCGCATCAGCAATCCATTGATCGTGAAGTCCCGCCGCTGCACATCCTCCTGCGGCGTCTTCGCATAAACCACGCGGTCCGGATGCCTCCCATCCGTATAACCCACATCCGAACGAAACGTCGCAACCTCAACTTTCCATCCATCCCGCGGAATCAGCACCACCCCGAACTGCGCTCCCACTCCAACGCCTTCTGGAAACAACTCCATCACGCGCTCAGGCGTGGCATCCGTCGTCACGTCGTAATCCGCCGGCTCGCGTCCCAGCAACAAATCGCGCACACACCCGCCCACCAGCAGCGCCTGATACCCGCCGCGCTGCAGCGTCTCGCAAATCGAATTGGCCAGTTCCCGCTGCTTCACACCGCGATTATGCGACTTTCCGCGAGCCAACGCGAACTTTGGAGTGCGGCAACTCTGCTGCCGCTTTCCCCAGCGTCTACCGCAACTTCCGGCTGGCCGGTCTTCGAAGGATTATTTAATCCGAAACACCAGGCAGGTAATGTCATCCGACTGCCGCGTCAAGCCCACAAATTCGTCCACGCGCTTCATTAAGAATTGCAGCGATTCCGCCGCGCCCCAATCCGGCAGCACCCGCACGGCTTCCAGCCAGCGATCGTTCCCAAATTCCTGGAGTTTTTCGTCGAACGCTTCGATCACTCCGTCCGTGTAAAAAATCAAGGCATCGCCGGGTTGCAATTCGATGGAAGCTGTCTCGTAAACTGCCACCGCGTCGATCCCCAGCGGCAGCCCTCCAACTTCCAATTTTTCGAGCGTTCCGCCCGCGCGCCGTAAAACCGGAGGATTGTGGCCGGCGTTCACATACACCAGCCGCCGCGTCGCCGGTTCATATTCGGCGAGAACAGCCGTCGTAAAGCGCCGTCCGTCGAGGCTGTGCGCCGAAGCATAGTGGTTCAGGCGCACAACGAGCTCCGCCAGCGGAGCCCCTTCGCCGGCAATCGTCCGCAAACTTGCTTGCAGCGTGGCCATCAAGAGCGCTGCCGGAATGCTCTTTCCCGCCACGTCCGCAATCACCAACATCAGCTTCCCGTTTTCCGCCGCGCTCGCCGTCGGATAAAAAGCATCGTAATAATCGCCTGCAACGGAATTCTGCGGCCGCGACGCAAACGCAATCTCCGCTCCAGCCACGGGCGGTGGTTGCGAGGGCACCAGCCACGTCTGAATTTCCCGCGCAATCTCCAGGTCGCGCTTCATCGTCACTTTGTCTGCCAATTCCAGAGCCAACAGAAGCAGAAACAGCAGCGCCGTGACAACGCTGAAATTGAAATCCAAAGAAAAGTTTTTGCCATGCTGCTGGACGTTCGGGATGACAAACAGGATGCACGCAATGATCAGAATCACGCGCCGCGCTGGCGTCAGCTTCATCACCAGAGACCAGAACAGCTTCTTGGCAATGCGCGAGTAGCGCGGCCGCCCTCGCCGATTCACCATCTCTTCTGGATCGGCCTCGGAGTCTTTCATGTAGAAGCCGTAACCGGCCCGCGCGTCCGCCGTGAACTGCGACCACAGTTGGTCGAGTTCGTTGCCTTCGCTGACGCGATGCCAGAAATTTTGGAGGCGCACCCACAAGTGCTCTTTTCCGGCTCGTGAAGAATCCGCGGGTTGTGCTGGCGTGCTCATCGCATGGAAGTATAGGGTATCTGCTGCAGGAACGTTCTGGCAGGTATCACGATTCGTTCGATTTCTTGAGGTTCGCTCGTCCTATCGTGTCCCATTTGGTGTCGTCGCGCTCGTTACTCGCGCCGTCGGCTCGCAGCGAGCCGCCAAATTGCACTTTTCCAAATCCAAAGCGGTCGCGCAGCTTATCTGTGGCTCGTGTTAATTTCTCGAGCCGTTCGCGCCGCTCCGCATCCAGCAAATCGAGTTGTTCGCCGCCGTGTGTCAGACCACCGAGGCTCACTCCGAGCAAACGGATCTTGCGTTTCGTATCGCGATGCTCGGCAAACAGTTTCTGAAACACGCGGAAAATGTCCGCGTCAAGTTGCGTCGGCTCGGAAAGAGTTCGCGCGCGCGTGTACGTGTCGAATCCCGCGTAGCGAATTGTCAGCGTAAGTGTGCGCGTCGCCAGTCCCGCTTCGCGAAGCCGTTTGCACGCCTTTTGCGAAAGATGGCTGAGCAAAGCGTGCAGCGCTTCCGTGTCATTTGTGTCTTCACCGAACGTATGATTGTGCGAAATCGATTTCGGCTCAGCATCAATCACGAATTCGTAGGAATCGCCGCCCCGCGCTTTGCGATAGAGCGCATCGCCCCACTGCCCGAAGACTTTCTCGAGCCGCTCTGGCGAAACTGTGGCCAACTGCTCCACCGTTTCGATTTTCAGCGCATGCAACGCGCGCTCCGTCACTTCGCCGATGCCCGGAATTTTCCGCACCGGCAGCGGCGCAAGAAACCGCATTTCCTGCCCCGGCGCAACCCAAACCAATCCGCGCGGCTTCGCCTGATCCGACGCGACTTTTGCAACGAGGCGCGTCGTCGCGAGTCCTGCCGAGCAGGGAAGCTCGGTAGTTCGTGTGATGGTCCGCAGAAGTTTGTCCGCCGCGGCCAGCGGCGGTCCGTGCAGCCGCTCCGTTCCCGCTAAGTCCAGATAAGCTTCATCAATCGAAACCATTTCCACAATTGGCGAAAACTTCGCGAGTATTGTGGCGACGCGGTCGCTCCATAGTCCATATTTCTCGTGATGCCCATCGAGAAAAACCGCATGCGGGCAAAGCTTTCCAGCCGTGCGCAGCGGCATCGCGGAATGCACTCCAAACTTTCGCGCTTCGTAACTCGCCGCAGTCACTACACCGCGCTGATCCGGCCGTCCGCCAACCACAACAGGCTTCCCCCGCAGTTCCGGCCGCTCCAGCAATTCCACAGAAACAAAAAATGCGTCCATATCGACATGGAGAATCGACGAAATCGCATCCGCCGCTCCAACCTCCAGCGGCCCATGTTTCGCCCGAAATCGCGCCATCTCCGGCATGCGGTTAGCCTACTCCCGATTCCATCTTCGCCACAACGTCGCCCTTGCTCAGGTACGCTCGGCGGCGATGACGCGATCGATTCCGGCTAAATCCTTTGTGACCCCGACGTTCGTCCAGTTGGGAAGATCGAGCAGCGGTTGTACGGTGGGGAGGCTGTTGTGGCCGAGCTCGAGAACGAGGAGACCGCCGGGCACTACGCTGCGTGCAGCCTGCGCGATCAGCTCGGCGTAGAGTTCGTAGCCTTCTTCGCCGCCATAGAGCGCCAGCTCAGGTTCGTGGTCGCGGACTTCGCGCATCAATGTTTCTTTTTCTTTGCGGCCGACGTAGGGCGGATTGCTTACGACAAGTTCGTACTTCGCAGCCATTCCGCCGAGAAGATTGTGCTGCAAAAATAAAATGCTTTCTGCGAATGCAAAGCGCGCGGCGTTGCGGCGCGCAACGGCGAGAGCGGCCTCGGAAATATCGGTCGCAACAATATGCGCGCCTGGAAGCTCCTTAGCTAGAGCAATGGCGATGCAGCCGGAGCCGGTGCCAACGTCGATGATATTTAGTCCATCGCCAGTGAGAGTTTGTTTCCGCCCGGCGCTGATCTCGCGCAGAGCCAGGCGGTCGAGAGCGACTTCGATGACGTGCTCGGTTTCGGGGCGGGGAATCAGCACATCCGGTGTGACTTCAAATTCCAGTCCCCAGAATTCCTGTTTGCCGGTGAGGTATTGCGTTGGTTCGCCTTCGGCGCGCCGCAGAATCAGCGAGACAAATCGATGCGCGTCGAGGCCGGGGACTATTTCTTCGGGGTGCGCGTAAAGCCAAGTACGATCGCGTCCGAGGGCATGCAGAAGCAATAGCTCAGCCGCGAGCGTATACGATGGGACATTCGCGTCGCGAAGCTCGGCGATGCCTCGTTTCAGCGCGGTGCGGACGTCGATCGTTTCTGGATTCACGTGAGAGGATGCCATGTCGATGAAGTCTTCGACTGCGAAATTCAGATTCCGAAAAACAAAGACAAAAGATAACGCAGAGACGCAGAGGACGCAGAGTTTCGCGGAGAGGCCCCGGCGAATCGGCGATTAGGCGGCTCCTAATTCTTGCTCGAGGCGCTCGGCTTCGTAGTGCGAGACCAGGCCATCGACGAGAACGCCGAGTTTGCCTTCCATTACATCGCCCAGATTGTGAAGCGTGAGGCCGATGCGGTGGTCCGTCACGCGATTTTGCGGGAAGTTGTAGGTACGGATTTTTTCGGAGCGATCACCGGTTTTGATTTGGCCGCGGCGCTCGGCGCCGATCGCGGCTTGCTGTTTATCGAGTTCCATTTCGTAGAGGCGGGCGCGGAGAACGCGCATGGCTTTGGCGCGATTTTTGATTTGCGATTTTTCGTCTTGCTGTGAGACGACCAGGCCGCTGGGGATGTGCGTGATACGCACTGCGGAATACGTGGTGTTCACGGACTGGCCGCCGGGGCCGGAAGAACAAAACGTGTCGATGCGCAAATCTTTTGCTTCGATCTTGATGTCGATTTCGTCGGCTTCGGGAAGCACGGCTACGGTCGCGGCAGAAGTGTGAATGCGGCCCTGCGTTTCCGTGGCGGGGACGCGCTGGACGCGGTGCACGCCGCTTTCGTACTTCAACTTGGAATAAACCTTGTGTCCTTGAATGGCCGCGACGATTTCCTTCACGCCGCCCAGGTTTGAGGGCGAGCTTTCGAGGACTTCCACTTTCCAGCCGAGCGTTTCCGCATAACGCGAGTACATGCGGAAAAGTTCGCCGGCAAAGAGGGCCGCTTCGTCGCCGCCCGTGCCGGCGCGGATTTCCACGATGACGCTCTTCTCGTCGTTGGGATCTTTCGGCAGCAGGAGCAGCTTTAGTTCGCGTTCAACCGTTTCCTTTCGCGCGATGAGCTGTTTTTCTTCGTCGAGAGCCATCTGCTTCATTTCGGCGTCTTCGTTTTCGACGACCATCTGGTGCGCGCCGGCGAGATCTTTTTCAATTTGCTTGAACTCGCGGTGCTTGGCGACGATTTCTTCAAGCTCGGCGTGCTGCTTGGCGATCTTCTGGAAGCGCGCCGAATCTGCCGCGACTTCCGCGGTGGAAAGCTGCTGGGTCAACTCGTCGTAGCGAGTGCCCAGTTGATCCAATTTGTCTGACAACGTCATTACGGCCATGGCGATCCTCGGAAAAAGAAGTGAGTAGTGAGCAGTGGATAGTGAGTAGCAAAGAAAATGCAGGCTCGCGGATGGGGCGAGCAAGGCGGGACCAGCTAATAGAAAGCGGCGTACATCGAAATGCTCATAAACAAGGATAACGCTGAAACTCGAATCACGCAATTGGATGCTCGGGGACGTTGCCGCGATGCGAGGCGGTATACTACGATGCCGTTGGCGCGCGACGGTCAGCCTCGGAAGGCGAACCCTACAACAGCGTTGCGGGGTATCGAGCGGAATCGACGGATTGACGTTGGGCGGCGGAAAGAGCGAATGAGCGAAGCGGTTCGACCTATTTTGCAGAGTGCGCTTGATGAGCGCGGAGCTGCGCCCGAAAGTGACGCTGGATTTTTGTGGGATTTTTGGTATCCGGCGCTGCGGAGCGGGGAAGTCCGCGGCAACCAGTTGAAGACGGCGATGCTGCTGGAAGTGCCGCTGGTGTTGGGGCGGAATGCCCAGGGGAAAGCGTTTGCGATGCGGGATTCTTGTCCGCACCGGGGGATTCCGCTTTCGTATGGGCGATTTGACGGGAAGGCAGTGGAGTGCAGTTATCACGGATGGAAATTCGAGGCGTGCAGCGGGCAGTGCGTGGAGATTCCTTCGCTGACTAGCCAGGACAAATTGAAGGTGGAGCGGATTTTTGCGGGGCATTATCCGTGCGAAGAGCGGGACGGATATTTTTGGGTGTACATGAATTCCTGGGCGCCAGTTACGACGCGCGGTGGAGCGGCGGAACGAAGAGAAGAAAAAGATAACGCAGAGGCGCAGAGTGCACAGAGACTCGCAGAGAGGAGGGGCGGCGAATCCGCGGCGGCGCCGACGTTGGCTACGTTCAGCGAGAAATACCGGATTACACATTTGGAGTGTGATCTGCCTTCGCATGTGGACCAGGGGATTATTGGGTTGATGGATCCGGCGCATGGGCCCTTTGTGCATCAATCGTGGTACTGGCGGAGCAGGCATAGCATTCACGAAAAAGAAAAAAAGTTCGAGCCGATTCCGAATGGCTTCCGGATGAGCCCGCATACGCCCAGCTCGAACAGCGCGCCGTACCGGATGTTGAAAAAATATACGGGCGAGCCGGTGACGACGACCATTGATTTTGTGCTGCCGAACATTCGCACCGAAGAGATTCGGAGCGGGAAGCTGTGGTTTTCGAGTCGGGCGACTGTAACGCCGGTGCGACGCGATCTTTGCCGGATTGATTTTGTGGCGGCGTGGAACTTGCTGCTGCCGGTGTGGATTTTCCGGATGTTTGCGGAGAAATTTTTGCGGCAAGACCAGGAGACGATGATCCAGCAGGCGGAGGGGTTGAAGCACAACCCGCGGCTGATGTTGATTGATGACGCGGACCGGCCGGCGAAGTGGTATTTCGGGCTGAAGGCTGGCTTGCTGGAGTCGCGACGGACGGGTGCGGCGATGGTTCACCCAATGCCCGGACCGATAACTCTGCACTGGCGGTCTTGACGAGCTCGCTGAATTTCTAGTTAACAATAATCAGCCCCCACCCCCACTTTTCGCGTAAGTGCGGATTCTAAAGGGTTTTAAGTCCTGTGTTTTGGAAGTGCGGATTCTACGGGGTTTACGGGCGTATTCCACGTAAGTGTGGATTCTAAAGGGGATAGTGGAGGAGGAGCATGTGCGGCGAAAAGCGCGAGCGAAGCCGGGACCTGAATGTCCGGAACTATAAGAGCAGGGACGGAATCGAGGGGTGAGATCGGATTCGGTGGGGCGGGCGAGTTGCGGAGGCAAGGGTGGCACGACCTTTCTCCTCCGCGTTTGACAAGGGAATTATAGCATATCGGTACTGATTGTCAAGTATTAATTATTAAATGGTGCAGATTCAATGAGTTGCGCGCCGATTCGAATTGGCGAGACGAGAGACGAATGCTTGGAGAGAGTGAAGAAGAGCTGGGTACCTACGCTGCGGCAAGCGCGCCATTTCGCGAATACAGCTAGCGGAGGCGTGAGAGGTCGAAGGGGACGGAGACGTGCTGGCCGTCGGTGGTGATGACTTCGACGGTGGCGTCGTCGGACGCGACATCGGTGGCGTCATAGACGAGCCAGGCTTGCCAGCCGGTGGGGTAGATGTAGCCGGTGGAGCTAGAGTAGGCGTTGGCGTCGTTTGCGGCGGCATAGGATGCGATGCCAAGGTCCTCGGGGATAAAGGGGAAGTGACTTGAGTTTTGCACGTAGGAAGGCTGGAGGAGGATGTGGAGTGGTTCGATCCATTGTTCTTCGCGGTCGGGGCCGGAGCGTTGAGAGAGGCCGACGCGGAAGTCGCGGTAGAAATCGGGGAGCAGCTCGTCGCGGCCGGATAGCTGTTTGTCGCCTTTAGCGGAGCGGTAGAGTTCGAGTGCGCCGTAGGTCTCGGTGAAGTTGATGCGAATGCGGACATAGAGCTTGTCGTGGCCGTGGCGGTAATCGAGCTCGGCTTGCTGCGCGCTGTAGCTACCGGTACGGCGGCGGGAGGCTTCGACGATCTGGGTATAGGGAGTGTAGATCTCGACTTCGGAGATGTAGGCGCCTTTGTCGGGGGCGGGGAGAGTCTTAACGTATTGGGAGAAGAAGGTGAGGGTGGATTGGTCGTTGTGCTGGCCGAGGAAGTAGGCATCGCGGACGGCTTCGGGGGACAGAGGAGCGTCGAAGGCGAAGGCGGGAGTGATGAGGAGCAAAGATAGGGCTAGGGCGGAGACGGGAGTTAGGCGGGAGCGCATGTGGATGGCCCTCCTGATGCTTAGACGTACGGGAATGATACCAAGGTTTCGGAAGGGGCTGGCTGCGGGCGCGTGCTAAAATCTCGTTATGTCACAGAAGCAGCTAGTGACAGCGATTGATCGACGGTTTCGCGCGCTGAATCGAGAAGAGCGAATCACGAAGATTCGCGAGCTGGCGGGCGAGTCTGCTGAAGATGAGCGGTTTATCCGGAAGACTTTCCCTGAACTCTATCGCGAGGCCTTTCCAGCAAATGGGCACGCACGGAACAGAGATTAGGTAATGAGCGGGCGCCCGGCCTTGCATCAGGAGGCGATATGTCGCACGTTGTATATAAAGTGGAAACGGAACGCGAGGATAACGGACGCTGGATCGCCGAGGTATTGGATCTTCCCGGCGTGATGGCGTACGGCGCCTCAGAGAATGAGGCGGTTGCATCGGCGCAGGTTCTTGCACTTCGTGTCGTCGCGGATCGAATAGAGGAGTGGAAGAAGCCCTCTGGGACGGTGATTATCACAATCGGAGATGCCCGACGGTCTTGACTACGGCAGCTTCGCCTCCGCCGCTTCTATTTCCTTCATAGCCCCGTCTAAATCCTCCTCGACGCTGCGTAAATCGTCTCGCATGTGCATCGCTTCGGTAACTACCCCGGGTGTCCTGAGTAGGGCAATCTGGGCGTTTGTCACTTGGATTTCTTGTTCTAGCCGTTTTTTAGTGGTCGCGAATTGATCGGTTATCAGTGGCCAGAGCGCCAGCCTATCTGGTTTGCTGGATACCTTGAGGTAGATTGCCACTATTGTTTCAATGTATTCGAGGTGCGAAACCGTTTGATCAGCCATCATTACCATGTGGACGTCAATCAGATCCTCGGTGTTCCTAGAACGCTTCGCTTGCGGAGAATGACCAAATTCAACGAAGTCGTTCTTGTAATTTTCAAATTGCTGGTTCATTGACAGCAACCTTTGCCAATTCTCCTGCTTAACTTGCGCTGCAGTGCTCACCACCGTTACAGACGGAGACATGATCAGCAGCATGGCCGCCCAGCCAGCCGTTCTTAGGGCGAAACTGCGCATGTGATTATTCATCGGGATGCTCCGTTCCACGGAGCGCGATTCTACCAAATTGACGGAAACACTGTGGGATTCGACGCAGCGCTAACGGGAACCCTGCCAGAGTACCTTCCCGGGTGGCCAGTCAAGGTAAACCCAGACTCGTGAGAACGGGCCGTCGTTGATTAGGCGCATGATTTCCGGTTGGTGGGTCTTTAGATGTTCAAGAAGAATTCGTTCGGCTGGGTGCTGTCTAGAGTAGTGGAGCAGTAAGTCTACAGGCGATCCTTCGGTTTGGTATGTTTTCGCGCATTTCTCGCGAAACATTCGTAAGAGCGGATCTAGTTGAGAAAATGGGCCGCCCGTGATTTCGTCAGTCTTTTCCGTAAGGCTGACGCTCCACGCGACCCCTTGGTCGGTAATCTCTGCAAGCTCGAAATAATAGCGTTGCCCATCAATTGCAATATGAATGTCGGGGAGTGGGGGATCAGGATTTGCGTGGTCAAAGGGATCTCTAACCAGACCCGAGGTAGTCGCGAATGAGACAAAGACTCTGCTTTCTCGTATTTTTTTCTGATCCTCTTTAGAGAAAGTAGCCAGTTGGCCGATTCGGTCCTCACTATAGTTGTCCTCGAGGGTCCTGTTCGTGATGATTCTGCGAACAAACGCCATCCTTTGTGCGTCTGTCACAAGTTTATCGCTAGATGCGGCGGGGGGTGTTGGGGAAATCTAGCCAGACTTTGACGCCGCAGAAGTGGGAGCCTTCGGTGCAGATGGGGGTGGTGATGTTGGCGCGGAGGTGGCAGGGGGGGCCGATGTGTTTGGCGAGTTGGGGATGGACTTGGCGGAGTTGGGCGACTTCGTCCATGCTGGCGGCGTAGATTTCTTCCTGGGCGTTGAAGCAGGTGCGCATGGTCCATTTGTGGAGGAGATGGAGGAGGGAGCCGGACTCGACGAGGCGAATGGATTTGGCGTTGGGGAGGAGGTAGAGAGCGATTTCTGGAGAGACACCTTCGTCGAGGAGTTTATTTTTGGCGGACCAGGCGTCGTGCATAGCGCGGTCGTAAAGATCTTTGGCGCGGGGATTTTGCGTGAGGAGAGCGGGAGTGATGTAGTCGGGATCGCGGGTGTCGGCAAGAGTGAGAAGCGGGCGTGAGCCGGGGACCATGCGGTGGCGCTGGTCTTGAGAGTCGGCGGTGTGGCTGATTTTTTTGGCGAAAGTGTAATTGGCGTGCTGGAGCGCGCGCATCATGGGGGCGTGGACGCCAATGTCGAGGATTTCGAGGCGGTAGGGATTGCGGGCGGGGTTGAGGAGGCGGTCGATGGCTTCGGCGTCGGAGCACTGGGATTCGGTTAGGCCGACGACGGCGCGGTAGGATTCGGCGATTACCGCTGGGGCGTTGGGGGAGTAGTCGAGAAGCTTGGAAGTTCTGCCGGCGAGCTTGGCGTCGAATTCTTTGGCGAAAGCTTCGCCGGTATGAGTGGTGGTTGCGTCGGCGCTCCATTCAGGACGGTCTTCGAGGGGTTCGGTACCAAAGCGTTCAAAAAATTGGGGGTCGATGGCGCGGACTTGAGCGACCATTTCGCCGATGATGGCGTGGGATTCGTTGGGGGTGTCGCTGGCGGCGCTCATGCGCCAGAGGCGATGGAGGACGATGCCGGAGATGGTGTGCACCATGGTGGTGAAAGCGGCGACGGGGAGGACGTAGCGGGCGATTTCGATGGCGCGCTTTTCGGCAGCGCGCTCGATTTTTTGCAGGCGCTTGGGATGGGACATGGGGCCGATGTGCCAAATGTCGCTGAGAATGGCGCGGGCGTCGTTGACGAGAAGGAGAGAAAGTTCGCCGTAGGTGTTCCAGGCGCGGGCGATGGCTTGTTCGTAGATGGCGCGG
>Ga0209415_10006491_pt1 | contig 20752 bp, 21 predicted proteins | sample PeaSoiSIISIP2007_FD_187696 | JGI IMG/M metagenome (GOLD analysis project Ga0209415, IMG submission 187696) | Peat soil microbial communities from Weissenstadt, Germany - SII-SIP-2007 (SPAdes) (version 2) | ecosystem: Environmental > Terrestrial > Soil > Wetlands > Peat | place: Germany...
GCGTCGAGGCCCGCCACACGAGCGGTCCACTCCCCGCCGAAGCACCCCACCCAACCGCGCCCGCGCCGGAGCTCGACGAGCTACGGCGGGCGCTCGAGCAGGTGCAGCTCGAACAGCGTCAAGCCGAAGCGCGCATGCAGACCACCGCGCAACAGGCCATGGCTCGGGCCGACGACGCCCTACGACGGATCGAGACGCTCGCCACTGTCTCGCCGTCCACCAACGGTCATTCAGCAGAGCTGCTGGCTCCTCTCACGGCGGATCGCGATGCGCTGCGCGGAACCGTGCGGGATCTCGAAGAACGCCTGACAGCGATTGTAGGACGGCTCGACCAAGAGGTTGCACCCGAGCCCGGTGTACCGAAGCAGCTGGCCGAGCACGTGGAAAGCAGCCGTCGTGAGATTCTGAGCGAAGCACGCACACTTGCAGAGCAGGCCACGTCGCGGGCGGATGGAGCCTTGCAGCGCGTCGAGGAGCTGACCGCCGCACTGCGTGACCGCGAAGCGCATACCGCATCGCTCGTGGCGGACTTCAGCGCACAGCGCGATGCGCTTGGCAGCGCCGTTGCCGGCTGCCAACAGGCGTTGGCGGATATCACCGCACGCCTGAACGCGACGCCGGCGGCGGCACAGGTCGCTGAGCTGAGACAGATGATCGCGCACCTCCAATCCGAGCATCGAGAGAGCACCGCTCAAGCGCGTCAGACGGCAGAGATAGCCGTGACGCATGCCGATGAAGCCTTGAGCCGCCTTGCCGCCTTGGCCGAGACGCTGCCGGCGCGCGACGCCCACGTTCACGATACGCTGGCTGGGCTCGGGCAGGAGCGCGATGCACTCGCCGCCGCCGTCCACGCCTGCGAGCAGCAGCTCGCGGCGACGGCGGCGCGATTGGACACCGGCGCAAGCCGCGCGCATCTCGATGACCTGAAGCGTGCATTCGAGCGGCTCCAGCACGAACAACAGCAGGCCGCGACGCAGGCGCAGGCGGACGTGGAGCGGACGAGCGCACGGATCGAGGGAGCGCTGCGCCGCGTTGATGAGCTGGCGGCGGCACGCGACGAGACGACGGGATCGCTCGACGTGCTGCACGCCACGGTCGGTCGTTTGGCGGCAGACGTCGAGCGACTTGTGACACTCAGCAGTGAACCCCCGGCGCCCGCCGCGACGGTGACGGCCGACGCGGTTTCAGGGTTGGCGCAACGTATCGATCACATGGATGCCGAGCTGGAAGAGCTCCGGCAGGCCGTTGCCCGGGCACGCACGGCACCTGCCCTTCGACCTCCGGCGGGCGCGACGATGCCCAGCAGTACGGTGCGGCGCAGCACGCCACCGTCACCGGCGCCACGGGTGCGACCGATTCGCGTCGTGATCGCGCTTGCATGTGTCGCGCTCGGTGCCGTCGCCATCGCGCGCTGGGTGCTGCCGACGGCTCCACGCTCGATCGTGAACCGAACGACATCGGCGCAAGCCGAACCGCGGGGCCCGCAAGCGCCCGCCCGGCTCGCCGGCGACGCTGCCGGCGCAGCGCCCGCGGCCGTCTCCGAGGAACCCAGCGCCGAGGCAACCTTTGCGGCCGGTTTGGAGGCGCTCGGCCGCGGCGACATGCGAACGGCCGAAGCATCGTTCACTGAGCTGACCAAGCTGCAGCCGGATTCCGCCGAAGCCTGGAACAACCTCGCCGTCGTCCTCACCGAGCAGGACCGCAACGCTGCGGCACGCGACGCGCTCCATCGGGCGCTCGAGCTGCGCCCCGACTATGAGCGCGCCCGCGTGAACCTGCAGCGCGTCGAAGCCCTGCTGGCGGCGCAACCGCTGCCGCCGCAGGCCGGTCCGACGCTGGAGGTGGAAGCGCACGCCCAGAAGCCCAAGATCGCCGCCGCAGCGGAGCCGGCGGCACAGTCCGCGCCGCCCGCAGCTCCGGAAGCGGCGGCTGCCGCAGCGCAACCGGCCAGCCTCCCACCATCAAGCATCGCCGCCCTTGAACCGCAGGGCGCCACGGCCTGCGTCTTCGACCCGGCCCACAGCCGTGTGTGTGTCTACCGCCGTACGGCGGATGGGATCGTGGCCGACGAGTGCTACGGCGTCGTCACGGCGCAAGTCCGTGCCTGGCCGCAATGGATGGCGGCAAGCGACGTCACGTCACAGCGGATTCGTCTGGTTGACGAAACCGGTCAAAAGCGCTTGGTGATCGTCCCGGAAGACGATGCGGCCGATGGCGATGTCGTCCGCCTCCACCGCCGTGACCTCGACAATCTGTCCACCAAGGTGGTTCCATGGCGCACGGGATGGGTGCTGAGTGACGGCCAACCGCCGACGGCCGGCGATGCAGATGCGACAGCCCTGCGCGCGACATTGGAACGCTGGCGGCAGGCTTGGGAACGCAAGCAGCTCGACGCCTACGTCGGCGCCTACAGCGCGTCCTTCAGTCCGCAGTCGGAGCCCGACGTTGCACACTGGCGCGCTCGCAAGCGCAATCTCTTTGAGCACAGCGGCGCAATTGTCGTGCAAGTCGCCGCGCCGAGCATCTTCCTCGTGAATCAGGGAAACACAGCGTTCACCAGCTTCGCGCAGTCGTACCGCTCAGCGGTGACGGCGTCGAGCGACCTCAAGGTCTTGCGCTGGCAACGCGAAGGCGACCGCTGGACCATCAGCACCGAATCGGTGCTTGAAGAGCACGCTCAGGCCCTCGGCGGCTGAAATCGGCAGCCGCCGACTCAACGTTGAGCCAGCGCCGCATCGGTGGTGGTCAACTGGTTCACGACAAAGGCTTGATCGCCCAGATCAGCCAGTGCGTGCGTCACGGCCTCTCGCCCAGCCGTGCTGGTTTCACCGCGTAGCCACACCCAGCCGTCCTTGACCGAAAAGCTGATCGGCGCGCCAACGAGCTCCGGGCAGCCGGCCAAGCGGGCACGAACCTCGCGGGCCAGTTGATCGTCGGGCAGCGTTGATTGGCCGAGACCGAAGCCGTCGCTGCGTTGCTCCAAGAGAACCGCTTGCGGCGCCGTTGGGGCCTGGTGCTCCGGCCTCGCTTCGGTCGCTTCGCTGACGCCGGTGCCTTGCGGGCGCCAGGTGTTCACGGCGAGGCTGGCGAGCATCGCAACCACGATGGCGGACAGCCACGACAGCGACGCTCGGGCATGCCGCGGCCCGCTGGGGGCCGCTCGACGCGCGAAATGCGTCTCCAACGTCGGCAGCAGCGCCGCCGCCACTTCGGCCGGCGCGGCCTTCAGCTCCTCCTGCAGCGCTTCCGCCACGAGCGCGCGTACGGTGGCGGGATCGCGCACCGTGCGCTGCAAGTCTTGAACATCCCGCTCCAGTCGATCGATCAGCTGGGCGCGATGTCCGAGCACCATGCGGCGTAACCGCTCACCGATTCCTCCACGACGTTGTGATTCCATCCCCGACCTCCACGTAATACGTCCCTCTCGACGGCTACTGTACCGACAAAGACACCACGATCCGATTGCCCTGGTTTGCGATCTGATACTTCATTGGCTGTCGTAAATCGATGGCCACGCGTGCCGCCGGCGGATCGAAGTCGGCCGGAGCGACGCGGACCTCCTTCACCACGTCCCCGCTACCCGGCACAGTGAAAGGCATGGGCGCCAGCCGAACGCCGAGCAAGTCGAAGTAGAGGCGGTCGGCAATCTCCGCGCGAAAGTTGCGCACCGCTGCCGGGCCGCTGGTTTCGATGACGATCACCGGCGGCTGTTCCCGGTCGAGCACCTTGACGCCGAGCAGCGTCGCCGTCGTATCCGGCAGCACGCTGGCGATCTTCCGGCCCCAGTCATCCGGGGGCACTACCGTCGATCGCTCGCTGGCCACGATCTGCGGAGCCGGGTCGGTCTGTATGAAATCTCGCATCACGCTGGCCCCCTCCTGATGCATGACGGCCGTGTAGTCCTGGGCGGCGACGACAGCGATGAGGCCGTTGACGGACATCTGCGACACGAGCTGCCGGGCCGCCGTCTTCCACTCACCGGCCGGTCGGTATGGCACATCCTCGGCGATCAGAATCGGCGTTTGCCCGGGAACGACGAGCCGGGCCAGCTCGGCGAGGTCTTCGTTGCGCAGGAGGACGCACCCGCGGGTGTCGCGCGGGCTGAACGGCGCGCCGAGCCGGTCCGATCCGTGGAGCCAGATACCGTAGCCGCGCCGGTGCATGTGCTTATCCCACGCGTTTGGATAGTTGAGCGGCAGCGCCAGGGCACCGTACAGGTTGGGGAGCCGGCTGCCCGCCAAGAGATCGGTGACGACGTACACGCCGTCCGGCGTGCGCCGGTCGTCGCGTTGGTGCTTCGGTCCGAGCTCCTGACCCGTGGTGCACGGATAGGTTTGCAGCAAGACGAGGTCACCGCCGCTCTGCCCGTAGAGCCGTAAGGTCTGCGTCTGTTTTTCGACGACCAGCGCGTACGGGGTGTCGCTGCCGAGCAGAATCGGCGGCGCCATCGCGGCCGGGGTCCGGCGCGGCAGCGTCCAACGCGATCGCAACAGCGTCTTGAGCTCTGGCGCAACTTCCCCGGCCGCAGCCAGGCCCCGCAGGCGTTCTTCCAAGCCGGCGTCGGGCGCGCCTTGACGCAAGGCGTCCTGGTATTCGGCCCAGGCCCTTGCCACGTGGAAATCCGCCAGCGACACACGCACTGCAGGGTCCAGCTCCGCGGCATGCTGAAACGCGGCCTCGGCATCGTGCTCGGTGCCGTCGGCCGCAAGCAGGTAGCCAAGGAGGCGATAGTGACGGCCCACCGTAGGTTCCAGACGCGTGGCTTCCTCGGCGGCGTCAACGGCGCGTCTGCTGTCGCCGGTTCGAAAGAGCCACGTCGCTAGCTGAACGAAGCTCTCCGCGCGCAAAGGCTCGCGACGCACCTCGGCCAGCACCTGCACCCGCTCGTCGTCCATGTCGACCTGCCCGTGCACGGACGGCGACGCAGCGAGCAGACAACCGAGGACCAGTCCCAGCGACCACTTGCCGGTTGTGCCGCGCATCAGCCTGAACGCCTACGACAATGCCCAAGCACGTGCGCACTCGCACCTTGCGCGCACCAACCCATCTGCCGGAATCGGCGTGCAGGGCGCATCCGGGCTCGTGACGCGAGATTGCAGCACCATCCACCTGCCAACGGCAAGCACGTATACACCCGTTGATCTCCTGAATTCAAATCGCGGAAGCGTCCAGCCCCCCTTCGGCTGCAGCCGAGGGCGGGGCCGTCGGCCCATGCACCTGACATGCGCTGTTCCTTGTGAAACTAGAGAACGCGTCAAATGTCCGACGCTCTTGTATGTAACGTCACACTGCTTCGGCTGTGCTTTGCCGTTTTCCGTGTACAAAACGGTGCAGACGTGGGCTGAGCGGCGCGGCATGCTCCTTGGTCTGCTTCCGGAGCGTGAGCCAACGTGCAATTCCTCATTGCGTCCTTCGAGTTGCGCTGAGCCTGGCGTTCGCGTGTCTCGCGCACGCGCTGGCCGTCGGCGCGGCGCTCGCATACGACGCGCGCTTAGCGTGGTCGCCGGTCGCGGGGGTTGCTGGATACAAAGTCTACGTCCGTCAAGACGCTCAGCTACTGTATGGAGCGGGAACGGATGTCGGAATGATCACACCGGATTCCGATGGCGCCGTCTACTACGTCACCGCCGGTTTGCCGACGAACACGATGAGCTACTTCGCGGTGACCTCCTACGACAACTCCGGCATCGAGAGCCCGTTGTCGAACGAGCTCTCGGTGATGATGAGCGACGCGGGAACAGCAACGCCGACGCTGCCATCGAATCCCAGCCCGACTGCCACCGCGGCGCCGCTCGCCACGCCCACCGCCACGCCGGTGAGCTCGACAAATTCGGGGCTGGTGGCAGCCTACTCCTTCGACGATGGCGGCGGCAGCATCGCCCACGACAGCTCCGGCGCCGGCAACGACGGCACCCTGGGGGCGCCCGTGACCTGGACCACCGCGGCCAAGTATGGCGCCAGCGCATTGGCGTTTGCGGGCACCACTGGGAGCTATGTCAGCATCCCCTCGTCGGCATCGTTGCAGGTTCCCGCCGCCATTACCTTCGAAGCCTGGGTCTATCCCACCACCCTCGACGGCCAGCTGCGCCTCATTCTGGCCAAGGAAATGAGCGCGCCCTTCACCGACACGGCGTGGAGCCTCTATGGCACAGGCTGGGACGGCACCAACAAACCGTCGATGGTGCTCTTCGACAATGCCACCAATGCGTGGTTTAACTGCCGCGCCAGTACCGACCTCACGCTCAATGCGTGGACGCACGTGGCGGCCACCTACGAGAGCGCCACGGGCTATCAGATCGTCTACCTCAACGGGGCAGTCGACAACACCTGCTACCAGGGCGCGCACCCGATCAAGCTGTCGGATCAACCGCTACGCATCGGCGGGGACAGCATTTCGTCGTCCGCGTTCATCGGGCGGATCGACGAGGTGCGCATCTGGAACTATGCGCGCTCGGCGGCACAGATTCAGGCGGACCGCGATCTCGGCATCGGCGGTGCCGTCCAGCTCCCCAACGCGTCGGCCACCCCGACAAACACGCCGACATGGACGGCGACCGCAACCCCGACATTCACTAACACTCCCACCGCCCCATTCACTGCCACACGCACGGCAAGCCTGACGCCGACTCCGACCGCAACAGTCACCTCGACGCGCACGCCGACCGCAACCCCAACTCAAACTGCCACGTTCACCGCAACGCGCACGCCGACGTGGACGCCGACTGCGACCCCGACCTTCACCGCCACACCGACGGCCACCTCGACGCGCACGCCGACGCCAACCCCGACTCAAACCACCACGTTCACCGCAACGTGGACGCCGACGTGGACACCGACCGCAACCCCGACGTGGACCACCACGCCAACGGCAACCGCTACCTCGACGCGCACGCCGACGGCAACCCCGACTCAAACCACCACGCTCACCGCAACGTGGACGCCGACGTGGACACCGACCGCAACCTCGACGTGGACCTCCACGCCAACGGCAACCGCTACCTCGACGCGCACGCCAACGGCAACCCCGACTCAAACCGCCACGTTCACCGCAACGCGCACGCCGACGTGGACACCGACCGCAACCCCGACGTGGACCTCCACGCCAACGGCAACCGCTACCTCGACGCGCACGCCGACGGCAACCCCAACTCAAACCGCCACGTTCACCGCAACGCGCACGCCGACATGGACACCGACCGCAACCCCGACGTGGACCACCACGCCAACAGCAACCGCTACCTCGACGCGCACGCCGACACCAACCCCGACTCAAACCACCACGTTCACCGCAACGCGCACGCCGACGTGGACACCGACCGCAACCCCGACGTGGACCTCCACCCGGACGGCAACCGCTACCTCGACCCGCACGCCAACGGCAACCCCGACTCAAACCGCCACGTTCACCGCAACGCGCACGCCGACATGGACACCGACCGCAACCCCGACGTGGACCTCCACCCGGACGGCAACGCGGACCGCCACTTCAATGCGTACGCCAACCCGGACGCTCACAGCGACTCCGACAGCAACCAATACGCGGGTCGCGGCCGCCACAGCGACGCGCACACCGACTCTGACGCCCACGAGAACCGCAACGACTACGGTAACACGGACGCAGACGGCAACTCCGAGTCAGACGGCCACCTTCAGAGCACCCCCGACATCCACATGGACGCCGACGGTAACGGCGCCGCGAACGAGTATATCGACACCAACGAACACGTCGACCGCAACGGCCACGAGGACACGGACGCCGACCGCGACTGAGACCGCTACGTTCACCGCCACCTTGATGCCGACACGGGCCGCAACACCGACGGTCGCATCCACAAGCACGCCGACGGCGACACCATCGACGACCCCCACGCAAACGGCTACACGCACAACAACATCGACCTGGACATCGACAGCGACCGCTACACCAACGAGTACTCCGACAGCGACCGCCACTGCGGTGAATACGCCGACCGCCATACCGACCGCGACTCCGACGGCCACCGCCACCGCTCCAACAATGTTCACGGCCACGGCGACACCAACCGAACCGCCGAGTCCGACGGTGACCGCAACCGAAGTGCCACCGCCAACGGAAACGCCGACGTTGGAAGTCGCCGCGACTCAAACCGCGACGGCCTCGCTGCCACCTACTCTGCCGCCGACGGCCACCGCGAGCCCCACGCCGACATCGACGCAGACCTTGCCACCGGACCCACCGGCCACCGCTACCGCAACGGCCACGCAAACGCCGACGACAACGGAGACATCGACGCTGCCGGCACCCAGTTCGACGCCCACGGCAACGCCGACCATACCGCTCATGACGCCGACTCAGACCGATGCGGATAAGACGGCCTCGACGCCAACCGCCACGACCACGGCAACCGCAACCACAACGCCCACGCAGATTCCGACCGCCACAACCACACCGACCGCCACGGACCGGCCGGCAGTCGCAACCTCGACACCAACGCCGACCGCAACGCCGATGCTCATCAGGCCGACGCCCAAGAGGAGACGCGGGCGGGCGCTGGTGGTGACCGACCGCTACGGAGGCAACGGCACAGTAACGGTCTACTATCTGCAAAGCCAAGCGCAGGACATCGTCCAGAGCTTCGCCGCCTTCCGCAACTTCCCCGCGTCGCCCGACAGTTTCGGAGACGCGGCTGAGCCGGCGGCCACTAGCGCGCCGACCGTGGCGGCGATCGGTGATGTCCAAGATGACGGATCATGTGACCTCGTAGTCGGACAAGCGGGCACTCCCGGCCAACGGCCGCCGGATGGCTTAGAGATGTATCACATCAGCCCGGACGGTCCGACGCAGCTCCTGGGTCGGCTGGCGGCATTCGACCATTCCGGCATATCGAGCAGCAGCAACTTCGTCGTCGGTGACGTGGACCCATCCGTACCCGGCGATGAGGTCGTCGTGGGTGAAGACGGCAGTCGACACCGCGCCTCCCGCGTCCGCGTGTTCGGCGGATTCACAACCGGTCATGCACACCTGCTGTTCCAATTCCGCGCCGTGCCGTCCGCTGGAGGACTGCGCCAGCGGCTGCCGCTGGCTCTCGGCGACGTGTTGTCCGATGCCGCGCATCCCGGCAAGTCGATTGTGAGCGGTGACACGTCTGGCCGCGTGTACGTCTTTGGCGTCCACGCCGGGCGCGCAACGCTCGTGCGACGATACGCGGCGTTCCCGGACGCGCCGCGAACGTCGGCTCGCAATCTTGCGGTTGGCGATCTCCTTTCCGACAATCCAGGCGATGAGATCGTGGTGGGCGATGATGGAACCCGCCAGGACGGGCTGGTACGGGTGCTGGACGGTCGCACTGGACAGATCCTGGCCGAGATCGAGACTTTCGATCCGGGCGAGGCCGCTGCCGGTGTCGAGCTGTGGGTCGCGGATGTGATTCCCGGGCTGGCTGGTGCCGAGCTGATCGTCGCCGCCAATGGTAAGCTGCGCGTCTTCAGTTTTGCCGGTGGGACGCCACAACATGTACTCGACTTGGCCAACCCGGTTCCGAACACGACGAACTTGCGGGGGCTGTTGGCCGTCGGGCAACTGCTTCCCGATGCGCCGGGCAACGAAGTCGCTCTGGCCGCCACCGATCCAAATCAACCCGTGCAGGTTTTCGGTCTGGACGAAAGTGGGGCCACGCTCATGGACGAGCTCACCGCCCCGAACGCAGGGACGGACGCCTCCGTCGGTACGATTGCCATCGCCCCGTGACGTCGCACACGAGCGTGCAGGTCGTTTCTGCTGGACATTGACCAGATGGTGTGCCAGGGGTTGGGGGTAACGCGAGGAATTAACGTGACGCCGATGACCGCCCCTGCGGTGCGGCTCATCGTGTGCGGTAATCCCGCTCGCAGAACGTATGCGGAGCTCGTGCGCGAGACATTGTCTGGCAGCGCTTGTCGTGACCCTGGGTCTCGCCGCGCGTTCCGCATCTGCGTACGATGCGAGCCTCGTGTGGTTGCCCGTCGCCGGCGCGCACGGCTACAAGATCTATGTCAGTCAAAGCGGCGAGCCCGACACCACGGGGATGGACGTCGGTGCGCAAGCGCCCGGCGCCGACGGGCTCATCCGCTATCCGGTACCAGGGCTACCGCTCGACAGCACGAGTTACTTTTGGGTGACCAGCTACAATCTCAACGATGTTGAGAGTGAATTTTCCAACGACCTGTCACTGTCCGCCTCGACGGTCCCACCGGGATCGGGTGGAACGCCGACACCCAATAACCAGCCGAGCACGCCGACGCCCACCGCCACCGCAACGCCAAACACGCTGCGCGCTCTGAAGCTGACGCTTTCCGGATACTTCTATAAGCGGCCGACACGGCACATCACGTTCGTGGCGCGCTACCAGTACGCCAAAGGCCCCATCGTGGTCACGCTCATACCGCCGTCGAACCTGAGTGTGACGGGCATGTTTCCCGCCACCGCCGACGTCGGAACCAACATGATCGTGTGGCCGAGCATTCAGCGTTCGTATGGAAAGGTGCGCATCACCTTCGCCGTCAGCGATCAAGTCCAGTCGGGAAGCGTCTTCTCGGCCAGCGCAACGCTGCAGAACAGCCGCGGGTTGGTCGCCACCAGCTCCGCGGCGGTGTCGGTCAGCAGCGCCGCAGCGGCGCCGAATCCGTAGCACACATTACCACGCGTACGCCTCGGGAGCCTGCCCGCCGGGACCGGGCCAGATCTCATCCAGCTTGGCGAGGACATCGGCGGCGAGCCGGATGTCCAACGCCCGCATGCTCCCGATGAGCTGTTCGTGCGTCCGCGGGCCGATGATGGGCGCGCTGACCACCGGGTTGTGCAGCAGCCACGCCACGGCCACGTCGGCCGGTTGTTCGCCCAGCTCCCGACACAGGCGCTCGTATGCTTCGACCTGCGGCCGATGTTTCTCCAGCGCCTTCTGCACGCGGTCGGCGGCACGCCGTCCTTCGGAGACCTTCCGTAAGATCCCGCCCAACATGCCCTGCGCGAGCGGGCTCCATGGGATGAGGCCGAGGCCGAAAGCGCGGCACACGGGAATGATCTCCAGCTCGATCGTCCGGGTGCTGAGGTTGTACAGACTTTGCTCGCAGACCAGTCCCATGAAGTGGCGCTGCTGTGCCAGACAATTCGCCTGCGCGATATTCCAGGCCGCAAAGTTGCTGCTGCCGACATACAGCACCTTGCCTTCGCGCACCAGTTGCTCCATCGCCTGCCAGATCTCTTCCCACGGCGCGCCGCGGTCGACGTGGTGCATCTGGTAGAGGTCGATGTGATCGGTTTGCAGACGTCGCAAGCTGTCTTCGCATGCCCGCCGGATGTGATACGCGGACAGGCCTTGATCGTTCGGGCCGTCCCCCATGCGCCCGTAGACCTTCGTCGCCAGGACGACGCGCTCACGCCGGCGGCCACCTTGCGCCAGCCAGCGGCCCACGATCTGCTCGGTGACCCCCTCGCCCGTCTTCCAGCCGTACACATTGGCGCTGTCGAAAAAATTGATGCCCCGATCGAGGGCGGTGTCCATGATGCCGTAGCTGTCCCGTTCGCTCGTCAGCGGCCCGAAATTCATTGTGCCCAGACAGAGCGGGCTGACCTTCAAAGCGGTACGACCGAGCTTGACGTAGTTCACGTGGGCTGCCTCATTTCTGCGGACGCTGGGTGGCGAAGACTATATCCGCGCCGCTCCATCAACAACGACTGCTTCGCCGCGGATGACGAGCGGCACCGGAGTGAGAACCTTGCCCAACGGCGGGCCGCTGATGCATTCGCCGGTGTCCGGCTCATAACAGGCCCCGTGTGTGGCGCACTGGATGAAGGCTTTGTCCTCGGTCATCAGCTGGTTCTCGATCCAGTCCATGGTCATCGGCACGTGGCAGCAGCGGTTGACGTAGGCGTACAAGGTCCCGCGATGGTTGACGACGAAGCACTCCTCCTCGCGTCCGTTTGACAGGAGGACGAACTTCTTCGTCTCGCCGGGCTGCAACTCGCCGACGCGTGCGACCACGACGCACCGGTCTGCCTCACTGTTCATCGGCTTCACGCTAACACAGCCGCCCGGCGGAATGAACCGCCACCGCCGGCCGCTGCATCTGCCTATTGCTCGACGGCCTTTTTCGGGGCTAAATGGAAGGAATCCGGGGAGGTGCGGCATGGGAGAGGGGCGCGCTCGTCAGCAAATCGCTCAGGAATCCGCAGCTGCACTCGTGCATCGGCCGTTCGGGATTCTCAATCAGGTCGCCAGTGGCCGCAGCGCCGTCAAACGCGCCGCCGCGCCGTCGCCGGCCACGCCGCCGCTGCCACCGGCACACCCGGAGCCGGTGGACGAAGACACGCTGTTCTTGAACGCCGTTGCCGGTGTCACGCCGCTGGCGCCGCGGTCGCGTGAGCGGGTAGCGAGCCCGGCGCCGGCGGTCCCTCCGCGTCCGATCGCCGATCCGGACGCCGAGGCATTGGCCGAGCTGTGCGATCTGGTCAGCGGCCAAGCGCCGTTCGATATCACCAACGGTGACGACTACATCGAGGGTGGCGCCGTCGGCATCGATCCGCGTCTCGTGCGCCGCCTGCGCGCCGGCGAGTTCGCGTATCAGGCGCACCTCGATCTGCACGGCATGACCAGTGACGAAGCACGGCATGCCGTCGAGACGTTTCTCACCCGCGCCTATCAGGACGGCAAGCGTTGTGTGCTGATCATTCACGGCCGCGGCCGCAACTCGAAGGATCAGATTCCCGTCCTGAAGAGCCGGCTCACGGTGTGGCTGGCGCGCGGCCAATGGGCGCGCTGGATTCTGGCGTTCACCAGCGCACGCGCCTGCGACGGCGGTGCCGGCGCCCTCTACGTGCTGCTGCGCCGCCAGCGCCACGCGCGCCGCCCCATTCGTGTCACCGCCGGCGCCAAGTGGTGAGCGAACGAACCGCTGTCATGGGGGCCCGGGATGAAGAAGACATGGAGTCGCAGAGCTCTGCAAGGTGTGCTCGCCGTCGGCACGTGCGTCGCGTGGGCAGGGGTCATCATGGCTGAGCCGCCCGCCGCGAGCTTTCCGCCGGACTTTGTCGCGCACCTGCAGCAGGCGAAGGAGATCTACGCCGCCACGCAACGCAAAGACGGGAGCCGCAGCGAAGTCGTGCCCGTGTGGTTCGGTTTCGTCGACAATGCCATCTGGTTCACAACCGATCCGAAGAGTCACAAGGGCCGGCGGCTCAAGCACGGCAGCCCGATGTTCGTATCGACGCAGGGCGAGGACGGCCCGTTCATCAAGACGAAGGCCGACATCGTCGACGACCCCGCCATGGCGGAGCGCCTCGGCGACCTGTACTCGAAAAAATACTGGATTGCCTGGCTCGGGTTCTTCCGACCCAGCCGCGCCCGCGTGGAATCCGGTAAGGTCGTGCTCGTACGCCTGACACCCCAGTAGCCGGTCTCTGGTTGCGGGTCTCGGCTTTTGGTTGCATGAACCAGTAACCATAGATCATAAACCAGAGACCAAGTTGACCGGAGGGACCCATGGACTTTTCGCTGTCGTCCGATGACCAGATGCTGCAGCAGTCAGTGCGTGATTTCGTGGAGGAGCAAGCGAATGCGTGCTGGAAGGAAATCGACCGCACCGACGAGCTGCCCGATGCGCTGCTCGACGGCGCGCGGCAGCTCGGGCTGTTCGGCCTGAGCATTCCCGCGGAGTACGGCGGCCTCGGCCTCTCAGTGCAGCAGAAAACGCTGGTGCACGAGATGCTCGGCCGCGGGCCGTGGGGGCTGGCCAGCTTCATCAGCGTGCACACCGGCATCGGCTGCGTCGGCATCGTGCGCTTCGGTTCGACAGAGCAGAAGCAACGCTATCTGCCGAAGATGGCTGCCGGCGAGTGGCTCGGCTCGTTCGCGCTCACCGAGCCGGACGCCGGCTCCGACGCCGGTGCGCTGCAGACGCGCGCCGAACGGCGCGGCGACAGTTACATCCTCAACGGTCGCAAGACGTTCATCACCAACGCGCCGCTGGCGCATCAGTACATGCTGTTCGCGCGCACCGAAAAAGGTATCACCGCGTTCATCGTCGACCGCGAGTCGCCCGGTCTGAGCATCGGCTCGATCTACGACACGCTCGGCCATCAAGGCTCGCGCATCTCCGAGATCGTGCTCGACGACTGCCGCATACCGGCGACGGCGTTGGTCGGCGAAGAAGGCAAAGGCTTCGACTACGCCAAGCGCACGCTGGCGGAGGGGCGCACGACGTTGGCAGCGCGCTGCGTCGGCGCCGGGCAGAAGGCGCTCGAGCTGGCGCTGGAATACGCCGAAGAGCGCAAGACGTTTGGAAAGCCGCTCGCCGAACATCAATCGATCGCCTTTCGCCTGGCGCAGATGAGCGCCCGAATCGACGCGGCGCGCTTGCTCGTCTATCGCAGTGCCTGGTTGTTGGATCGCGGCGACCCCGCGATCCGCGAGTCGTCGACCGCCAAGCTGGTCGCCGCGGAGAACGCCTGGCAGACGGTGGATGACGCCATGCAGATCTTCGGCGGCAACGGCTACATCCGCGGCGAGTACATGATCGACCGCATCTGGCGCGACGTTCGCATCGCCCGCGTCTACGACGGCTCGAGCGAGGTGCAGCAAATCGTCATCGCGCAGCGCCTGCGCAAGGGGGATGTCTCGACAGTCCTGAGTGCTGAGCCGTCTGGAAGGCATTGAACCGTACGCCAGCGAACAGCTGGCGCGGCCGCCAGAGAATCGAATCGAATTCTCCGGCTACGTTTGTTCAAAATCTTCTGAACACGGCATCCCTTCTGCCAGCGAAACACTTGGCCCGCCCCGTCGCTCGCGCCGATTACACCATCGTAAACCGGTTGCCGCATTCCACCACACGTGGCAATCAGTGCGGCATGGCTCTGAACATCAAGAACCCGGAGGTCGAACGGTTGGCGGGTGAAGTGGCGGCACTGGCCGGCGAGAGCAAAACACAGGCGATTCGCCGCGCGCTCGAGGAACGCAAGTCGCGGCTTCGGGTACGGGTTGTGCCACGGGACCACCGCGCCGAGCTGCGGCGCTTTCTCGAATCGCAAGTTTGGAGTCAGGTGCCGAAGCGCCTGGTCGGCAAGCGACTGTCCCACGCCCAGGAAGAGCGCATCTTCGGATTCGGTCTGGAACGGCAGCCATGAACGTCATGTCGCCTTTGGAAGGTCCGTCGACAGTGTCGCACATGCGTGATAGCCCGGCGCGGTTCCGCTTCAGCAAACCGCCGCTCCGTGAGCAGCGCTGATGGCACGCAGCCTCGACGGCAAGGTGGCGCTCGTCACCGGCGCCAGCCGTGGCATCGGCGCCGCGATCGCTGAGCGTCTCGCGTCCGAGGGCGCCGTCGTGGCGCTGGTCGCACGCACCCGCGCGCCGGGCGACGCGCGCCTGCCCGGTTCGCTCATCGAGACGGTGGCGGCGATCGAGGCGCGCGGCGGCCGCGCGCTGCCTGTCGTCGCGAACCTCGCCGATCCCACGGACCGCGCGCGCATCGTCCCCGCCGTGCGGGACGCGTTCGGGCCCGTCGACGTGCTGGTGCACAACGCGGCGGCGGCCATCTACGCGCCGATCGCCGAGATGCCGCTGCGCCGCCGGCAGACGGTGTTCGAGGTGAACGTTCACGCGGCGATCGACCTTGCGCAAGCCGTGCTGCCTGAGATGCGCGCCCGTGGACGCGGCTGGATCGTCAACGTGTCGAGCGCGACCTCCACGTATCCGGCGCCGCCGCCGGCGAGCATGATCCCGACCACGATGGCCATCTATGGCGCGAGCAAGGCGGCGCTCGAGCGCGCGACCATCGGGCTCGCCGCCGAGGTTTACGCCGACGGCATCGCGGTCAACACCATCGCGCCCGTCGCCGCCGTCGCAACGCCGGGCGCCGAGGCGCTCGTCGGCCCACTCCTCGCCGAGCATCCCGAGTTGGTCGAGCCGGTCGAGTGGCTCGCCGAGGCCGTGCTCGCGCTGGCGACGTGCGACCCGCGCCGTTGCACCGGCCGCGTGTTGTACTCCGGTCCGTTCCTCGACGAGATCGGTCGCAAGCCGTAGTCCGCGGCGCGCGCGCCGCCCGCTTGGTTGGTCGACGTCGACCAGTTCGCTCAAAAGCAGCTCGATAAGTTGGTCCCACGGGACTTCAACCGCGTCGACGCGGCCCTGCTTGCATGGGCACGAACCCTCGTGTCGGCGACTCTCGCATTCCGAGCGATCGCAAGGCGCTGGCAGCCCGGGCAGCGCCCTCGATACGGAGCCCAAAAGACGGGCTCCTACTCGGGCCGAACGGGTTGGGATTTTTTCTGCAGAGTGTAGTTCCGTTCGTGCCGAGTAGCCGGCTTTTTTTGGCGGCGTATCGAGGCACAAGGTCAGCGTTGCCCCGGCCATTCATGAATAATCCGGGGTAGGTGTTCTCAGTGCCGGCGGCGGCCGCGTTTGAGCGACGGCATGCGCTGCATGCCGTGGAACAGCAGACTGCGAAGCTGCGGAGCGCCGTCGTCGCGCGCCGCATCGGCGTGGTGCCGTAGGGCAGCGAGCTGGCGATCCCAGCGCCGGCCGATGACGTCTCGGCTCATGCGCGCATTGCGCAGTGCCGCCTGCGGCGCGTCCAGCGCGCCGAGACCGGTTTCGATGTTATCCGCGGCCGATGCCGCCGCTGCCGAGGCATCGAGCACCGGGCGTGGACTGGACCGCATGCGCTGCACGGCGGCGACGAGCCGGCGAACCGCATTGGCCTTCCTGGCCATGGCGAAGCGCTGCAGCACGGCCGGCGACGCGGCGCCGAGGCCGCGAAACGGGCTCAGCCGCGGCCGTCCCGCCATCACCAGGGCGCGCGCCAGATCGTCGATGCTGGCGCGCAGCACCGTATCGAGCTCCGCGAGCCGCCGCTGCGCCACGGCGAGTTGCTTCTCGAGGGCGGCAACCTGCTCCTGCGCATCCGTGTATTCGCCATGCACGGCGGCAAACGCCCCGAGCGGCCGGCGGACCGTCTGCGTATCGGTCCGCGCCGCCGCCGCGAGCAGCTTCGAGCCTATTTCAGCGCGCGCTCCCGGCCCCAGTCTCGGCAAATCGTCTCTCCGACGTTAGCGTCTACGGCATCGGCGGTCGCCGCGCAAACCGGGGATCGCCGTTGCAAGAGCTACGAGCTTGGAGAAGCGGGCGGGGATTGTCGTTGCAAGTTGCGATTTCAGCACCCCGACGTGTTCCGCCCGTTCCGCAGCTCGCCGCCGGCGCCCCCGAACGCTCTCGCAGCGAGACGCACAAGGCCCGAACCGTCACGGAACCATGCGGGACGAGCCTTGCAAAGTAGTCGACGCGAAGACGAACCCGCGGGGATTGCCATTGCAAGGTCCGGGGCGTGCTCAGCGACCAAGCGGCACGCGGCGCACGGTCGTTTGCGGCTGCGTTGCGGGCGTCTGACATTGTTTCTTCAACGACCTCGCAACTGGCCAGACGGATTGAGGCTGAGCGGCGCCGCTGACGAGGCATCGAGATAGAGGCCGGAGAATCTGCGACCGTCTCAGTGCGTGCTTTCCTACGCTGCGCGCGTGTCCCAGGCGCGGGCGCGCGCCGCGAAGGCGTGTCGGCATGCTGCGGCCAATCGTGCAGGGTTTCTGGATCGAAATCGGCCCCGTTCGGCCACACCAGTGTATGCACCTCGGGATCGATGCGGACTTGATTGAACAGCGCCAGGTCGCGCAGCGGTGCGTAGATCTCGCCGGCCAGGATGGGCCGGAAGTCGATGACTTGCTCAGTTGCGTCGTCGAACCGCACCGCCAGGGTGTAGGGCGCCGTATGTTCGAATGACACTAACGCGGCAGATTCGATGCGTCATGACATCCCTCTTAAGAGAGCGGTGCAATTGGCAGCGGTTTCTGGCCGGCCTGCGTCAAAGTCGAGGATCGTCACGCGGGTGTAACGGCGAAGGTAGCGAGCGAGCCGAGCATATGCGGCGATTTGGTCAGCGACAGTGCGCGCTCCGGCGAGGTAGGCGAGCCAACCGCGCAACTGTTCGACGTTCACGATCGTGGTCGCTATGCCCTCTGACGCAATGGCGGAGAGGCGGCCGGCAAGTCTCCGCGCGTCGGTGCCGCTCTCGTGATCCAGCAGGCTAAGATGGTCGGTGTCGAGAACGACCATGACGCGGGGCGTGCCGTTTCTTGCCGAGGGGTCGCAGAGATCGGCGATACGCTCGGCCCAGCTTCATCGCTTGCTCGTATACGGGGTCGTTTGCGAACGTCCCGATGTCCTCCCACCAACGCACCGGTGCCGTCAGCTGCTCTTTCAGACGCGCCAACTCCGCCTCCAGCCCTCAACTCGCGACTCAAGCGGCTCCGTCAAGCCTACGCGGCCAATTTTACAGCGACCGACACGCCCGCCTTCGCGCACAAGCCGACGAGGTAGTCCAGCGAAAGCTTGTCTACTTTATTGCGTGCGATCTCGGAAATGCGCGGTTGCACCACGCCGAGACGCTTGGCTGCCTGTGCTTGCGTAATGCCCTCGCGAGCCATCCATCGACGCAGCGCCTCGGCCAGCTCGCACCGCAAAAGCATCACGGCTGCTTGGTGCGGCGGGAAACCCAGATCAAGGAATACATTCCCGCTGCCCTTTGTGATGCGCGTGGTCGCTTTTTTCATGATGCCTCTCCGATCAGTCTGTAACGCCGTACTGCGAGTTCGATATCCGCCCGTGAAGTCTTCCGAGTCTTCTTCTGGAACGCATGAAGGACGTAGACCGCATGCTCGAACTTCGCCACGTAGATCAGGCGGAATGCACCAGTTTCGTCACGTACGCGTAGCTCGAAGGTACCCGGACCCACGTTGGGCATCGGCTTGAAATCCGCCGGTTCGCGCCCGACCTGTACCATGAACAACTCATAACCAGCGCTTCTCCGTGCTGCTTCCGGGAATGCCGCTAAGTCCTGGCGAGCCGTACCAACGAAGCGCACCTCCTTCATCCGAACCGAGCATACGAACATTCGTATGGCCGCGCAAGCGTCCCGGCGGATTGAACCGAACGGGGGTCGCCGCTACGGTCGCAACTCGTCGGCTAGCATCGTCCCCGAGCCGACGAGATCGGTGAATACGACAGCGACCGTCTCAGTGCGTTCCTTCCTACGCTGCGCGCGTATCCCAGGCGCGTGCGCGCGCGCCGCGATGGCGACCGCCGAGCCGCACGCGATGAGCTACTACGTCGGCGAGAGCGATCTCCTGGCTGCACCCGACCGCGCGCGGCGCTGCTTCACCGAAGCGAGCTGGCGGCAACTGCGCGAGATCCGCACCCGGCGAGATCCCGAAGGTCGTTTTTGCCATCGATGATCAGCACGTTGCTCCTCTTGTCCGACCACTCGCCGATCTCATCGCGGCGGAAGCCCCAAGTGCCCCTGCCGAGTCCCTCAACGCCTGTCGACGAGCAGCTTTAGACGACGCCAACGGTCGTCCTGCCGCAGCCGCGGCTGGGACTTCGCTATCGACTCGATGACGTTGTCGAGCTCGTAGGGAGCGGCAAGAGGGTCGCCCGGTACTACTCGGTCCAGTAGCGACAGCATCGCTTCAGGAAACCTAGTCGCCGGGTCAGACTTCTCAACGTCGCCATTCGTTCCACTCCACCGCAAGAACAGGTCGAGATGCGGCACTGCGGTCAGCAGGGGTAGGATAGTTCGAACAACCTCTGGAAACTTGCTTTCGCAGCTCTCCGCAATATGAAGCAAGCCCCGGCTTGTGGTTTCTGACTGGAACCTCTTCTCCTTGGGCCACGCCTGCTCCAGAAAGGGCCTTCCGAATGAACTCCAAGCGCGGTGCTTTTTGATTATCTGATTTAGGCACCAAACGGCGTCTGATCGCCCCTCGTCATCGGTCTTCTGCAGGGCCTTGTGTGTCTCCGTGTACGTTGCGTATCGCGCATCCTTGAGATGCCAATAACAGGCGACGACCAGGAACTGATGGAGCCGCCGTCGTTCTTCATGCGTCCAATGCCAACTTGAAGCCCTCGTCACGGCCCGCAAGAAATCGGGTTTGAGTAAGGCGAACAGCTCAGGCTCTGGCAGCTCGCCGTACGAGAATCCATTCCAAGCTGGTTCCACAAGCGGATGCGTCTGTTGAAATAGCGGAATGACTTTCTTGCTGGCCCATTGAGGGTCGATGAAGTAAAGCCACCGCAAGCGCACCGTAGTCTCACATACGGCATGGTCTCCTACCTCACCCGGGGCATCGAGCAATCTCTGCAAACGTGGAGTGATTTCGATCGGTATGCCCACACCCCTTCCCAACTTCATATCGTCGAGAATGGTGAAGAGCGCCTCCGCAAGCTTGCCGCTAGGTGCATTGATGGAATGAGAGTACGTCCTTCGCGATTGACGCTGCAGTTTGCCAGCGATGTAGGTCTCCCCAAGCGCGCTTTCGATCGCGGTGCTACCGCCTTGAAGCAAGGAATCTACAATCACGTCCCATACGGATAGCGCAGCGGGTAACGATGAACGTGCCAGGGCTGGTAGATGCTCCTTCATCCACCTCGCAACATAGTGGCGGAGTTCGACCACTACGGCCGTTGGGAGCCGAGTTATGCTGCGCGCGAACAACCAGCGCAGCCGCTCGCTGGTCTCGCCGGGCCAGCTAGAAAGAGCCGTGCTCCAAAGCCACACCGGGTACTGCTGATGGCGCATTCCATAGCGCAAGGCCGACACCGCGCGGCTGGGCATCTGTGTCCGTGACACTTACACAAGTCCGGGTCATTAGCAGTCATAGATGTCCGCTCGGTGAGACTTCAGATCTCTCTTC
>Ga0209415_10006492_pt1 | contig 20750 bp, 18 predicted proteins | sample PeaSoiSIISIP2007_FD_187696 | JGI IMG/M metagenome (GOLD analysis project Ga0209415, IMG submission 187696) | Peat soil microbial communities from Weissenstadt, Germany - SII-SIP-2007 (SPAdes) (version 2) | ecosystem: Environmental > Terrestrial > Soil > Wetlands > Peat | place: Germany...
AGCTGCCCGGGTTGGTACGGAGCTTCTTCCATGCACGAACCACGAGCTATGCGCGCGCGTGATGGCAATTATTATGGTAAGGTTAATAATTCAGGGCACCCAAGGCATGCTGCAATTTTCCGGCAGCAGTGGTGCCGGGAGCGCTGTGATCAATAACTTCTCCGGGATCGTAGATTTCAGTGACACAAGTTCCGCGCAATCGGCGATGATTTCGACCGGTGATGGTATCACGCGCTTCATGGGCTCCGCTACCGCTGGAAACGCCACAATCATCAATCAATCAATGGATATCATTGGCTCAGGCGCTTACGGCACTTCCTTCTACAATTCCAGCACCGCCGCCAACGCCCACATCACCACGACCGGCGGCGGGGCAGTCGTGGCGTTCCACGACTCCAGCACGGCGGGCACCTCGACCATCACGAGTCTGGATGGCAGCACCGTCGAATTTTTTGATACAAGTTCGGCAGGCAATACCTCGATCGCCGGATCAAGCAGCGAACAAGTGGCTATCCCTGGGACCGAGACTGTCGAAAGTGGGCCGACCAACGCGATACGGTTCTATAACTCATCCAATGCGGGCAATGCTAACCTGGGACGAAGCTTGTTGATAGCGTTTGGCGATACATCCTCTGCCGTGTCCGCCACGATACTTAATGATACAGGTTATGGACTCTTATTCTACGGTCATAGCACGGCGGCAAACGCAACCATTACCACGACGACCCTTGGTTACCAGACCTCCTTCCTGGATAACAGCAACGACGGGGAAGCTCGCTTTATCAACGTCGGAACTGGTGTGATCAACTTTTCCACTACCACTGGCCCCCAAAATAATAACCAAATCACCGCTGGATCTATCGAGGGCACCGGGACCGTCTTTTTGGGTGTCAATCAGCTTACCATCGGGGGTAACAACCTTTCGACGACGTTTAGTGGACAAATCGCGGGTGGAGGTTGGGAAGGCGGGAGTGGAGGCTCGCTGATCAAGGTCGGCACGGGAACGCTTGTTCTCGCTGGCAGCAACACCTATACCGGCGGCACCACGATCAACGGAGGCGTGTTGCAATTCGATCAACCGGCCGCAATCGCTGGTACCAGTCCGAACGCGCTCGTCAATGCCGGCGGTACCGCCGCCGCCGGTTACCCGATCGACCAGGCGTTCATCAGCCGCATCGCCCCTGCTTCACAGGGTGTCATCGCTCTCGCCGCGAGCAGTAACAACAACCTTGACTTCAGCGCCGCCGGACTGACGGGGGTAGGTCTGGACGCGGTTGGCAGCGTCACATATGGCGGAACGTTGACGGCTGCCGGCGCCGCGTTTCGCCTGGGCGGCGGTGGCGGGACTTTGACCTTGACCTCGCTCTTGCTCGGGCCAGCGGCCCTACTGATCAATCCTGGCGGCTCGGCGGGGGTCGTCACTCTTGACGCTGCCAACGGATACAGTGGCACCATTGAAGTGGCGGGGGGCACGCTGCTGATCGGCGACGCCAATTCTCTTACAGCCAGCATTGCCGGCGCGGTCAGCGTCGATAGCGGCGCAACCCTCGGCGGCCATGGAACGATCAATGGCAACGTGGCGAACGGCGGCAATCTGCAGCCGGGCGGTACGATCGGCGTGCTGACGGTGAGCGGCAACTACACCCAGGGTAGTAACGGGACGCTGACCATCGAGATTACCCCGAACGCCGCGGCGGGTCCGGGCCTCGGCTACGACCAACTCGCGGTCGGCGGCACCGCCAGCCTCGCCGGAGCGCTGAGCGTGCTCGACGATGCCGGCATCTACAGGATTGGCGCCCGCTACACGATTCTGACCGCAGCCGGTGGACGCTCCGGCTCGTTCGTCAGCGTGTCCTACGATCCGAACTTCGCCGGCTACATTGACCCGGTCGTCAGTTACGACGCCAACGACGTGTATCTGACGCTCGACCCGACGCCAGCCGAGATCGGTGGCGGCCAGGAAGTGCCGGACATGCTGACGGCGCTGACGAGCACGGCGTCAGGCGTCGCCGACACGGTGCTGGGCGACGTGTGCGGAGCCGCGGCACGGCGCCAGGTCAGCCAAGGCCAGGGCTGCGTGGCGAACGCGTTCGCCGGTGGCTACCGCTCGGAACTGTGGTTGCGCGGCTTCGGCGGGCTGGGCAGTCTGAGCGGCGGCGGCTCGCTGTTGGAATTCCGCGACGGCTATGGCGGCATGCTGCTGGGTGGCGGGATCGGGCGGGGCGCATTCACTGTCGGCCTGGGCGCCGGCTATGTGGCGACGACGCTGAGCTTCTCCGACGGCAGCGGCGCATCGCAGAACGCTGGGGTGGGTTTCGTCTATGCGCGCTACGTGCAAGGGCAGGCGTGGCTCGGAGCAATGGCGGCATACGGTGGCGGCCAGGTTGATGGCACGCGCCCGTTGCCTGGCACCGGGCTGACAGCGAGCGGCAACCGGCCGGGTGACTTCGCCATCGTACAGGGGCAGGCGGCATACGACCTGGCCGTCGGCACAATGACGCTCCAGCCGAGGGCGACGCTGGCCTACCTGCACGCCGGTCAGTCTGGTTTCAGCGAGACCGGCGGCAGTCTGCTCGATCTGGGCTACGGCGCTACGTCCACCGATGAGGTGGCGGCCCGGCTGACGGCCCGGCTGATGCACAGCTTTGCTGCCCGAAGCTGGGTGCTGGCGCCGTGGGCCGAAGCGGGCGTGCAGGAGACGTTGTCCGGCCTATCGCGCGGAGTGGTAGTAACGGCGGGTGAGTTCAGCTCGCGCGTTGCCGGCGTGGCGCCGGCAACGATCGCGGCCATGATAGGCGTCGGCCTGGACGCCGCGGCGAATGACGCGATGCACCTGTTCATTCGCTACCAGGGCCTGTTCTCCGCTAATCAATTGGAGAACGCATTCAGTGCCGGGTTGTCGGTGTCATTCTGAATGCTCCGACGTAGTCATGTTGCCGCCAACCGCTGCCCCTGACGCGGGAGGCTCCGCACGATGCGGCTGCAACATGGGTCGGACCCAACACTCGTGTGACGATGCGAATGATGCGTCCCGCTAGTGGACCTCACTTCCTTCGCCGCGTACCATTGACCATGGAGACAGGCATGAACGAGATCCGCACCCGCGTCCGGGTAAGCCCAGACCACCGGATTACTGGCACGACGCCCGAGGGAGTGCCGCCGGGCGAGCATGAGGTTACGATCACCGTCGCAGCGTCGCCGCTGCGAAAGCGCTTTCGCGTGGCCGACCTTCCATTGCATGACACCGCATGGGACGGCAGCATTTCGCTCCGTCGCGAGAACATGTATGGCGATGACGGCCGCTGACCCGGTCTTCGTCGACACCAACGTTCTCGTCTATGCCAGCCGGCCCTCGGCGCCGCAGCACATGGTCGCGCGGCAGGCGCTTGGTCGTCTGGAAGCGGCGGGCGGACCGCTGTGGATTAGCCTGCAGGTCTTGCGTGAATACCTGGCCGTAGTGACCAGGCCCCAGGCGACCGCACCGGCCTTGCCGATGGTCGAAGCAATCGCGGATGTCCGAAGCTTCCAGGCGGCGTTCGGGATTGCCGAGCACAGCCCGGTCATGTTCGAGCGTCTGCTCCAGCTCCTTGACGCTCATTCTGGTGCCGGAAAGTAGGTGCATGATGCCAATCTGGTTGCCGCCATGCTGACGTCCGGCGTTCACCGCCTGCTGACCTTCAATACGCCCGACTTTCAACGTTTCGCAAGCACTACAACCTTTGAGCCGCTGGGCGCCCCATAACATCGCACCTATCGCACCCGCCGCAACAGCAGCCGTACCGCGCCGTGATTGGCGGCGTGCGGGTGGGCAGCCGCCAGTACTAGCGGGCGGATGTCTGGCCGGTTCAGCCACAGCGGCAGCTCGCGGCGCAGCACGCCGATCTCGTCTCCGCTGCCGCGGCCGGTGATCACCTCGACGCAGCGCAACCGGTCGGCATGGGCTGAACGCAGGAATGCCACCAGCGCGTGGTACGCCCGCTGGGCGGTAAGGCCGTGCAAGTCCAACTTGCGCTCCGGGGAAAGCTTGCCACTACGGAGGCGCTGCCAGGAGGCACCATCCAGACCGCCCGGCGCGTCGCCGACCGCCAGCGGACGGCGTGCCGCCTGCACCGGCGGAGCACGGGGCGGCAGAAGCGGTCGCGGCGGCAGGACGGCGGCTGGTGCGGGCGCCTCCGGCAGCGGCGTCGGGTCCGGCCGCGCCGCCGGTTCCGGCTGGGTAGACGGGACGCGGCCGGGCAGCGCGGCGATGCGGCCGGCGTAGGCGACCCAGGCGGCTCGGTCGGACTCGGTCAGGTTGCGCGGCTTTCGGCCCATCACGGCCCCCGGCAAAGCAATACCGCGCAGATCGCCGCCAACCCCGCCAGGGCGACATCGGGGGCGGCGTAGCTGCCCACCGCGGTGACCGCCGCGCCGAAGCTCGGCGGGATCAGCATGACGCCGGCGAACATGGTGGCGGTGCCGAGCCCGGTCGCCTCGGTGCGTCGCGCCCCGCCGAGCGCCGCATAGTCGGCATAGGCCACTCCGGTGTAGCCGCCGGCGGTGCAGCCGGCCAGTACGGCCACCGCCGCCACCACCCAACCTGGCCACGCTCTTCCGATCTGCCCGGCCGCCAGCACAACGGCCATCATTCCTGTACCCAGCACGGCCAGCGTCCGGCTGGGTGACAGTAGCTTGTCGGCGATCCAGCCCCAGAACGGCCGGCTGACCGTCCCAGCGACCTGATAGACCGCGAGTATGCGTCCCGCGCTTACCAGGTTGAAGCCTGCGGTCGTGGTCAATTGCACCGTCATGAATGCAACAAAGCAGAGCTGGGTGCCGGAATAGACGAAGCTGGCTATCGACAGCCGGCGGATCCGTGCATCACGCAGCAGCGCCAAGGGCGCCAGCAGCGGTCTGCCGAAGGCGCGAGCGCGTGGGTCTCGGTCGGCGTCCCAGTGCCGGCGCGGCAACTCCATCAGCCCGAGCAATAGCACCAGTGGTCCCAGCTCAGACAGCAGCGCGAGGCGCCAGCCGACCGCGAGCGCCAGCGGCGGCAGGGTCAGCGCCGCCAGCACCCCGCCCAGCGGCACGCCGATCTGCCGCAGCGACATGACCATGTTGAACATCGGTTTGGGCGTGCGCGGCACCAGCAGATGCGTGCTCGCCGACGCCGCGGCTCCGTAGCCCAGCCCCAGCACCACCGCGGCGAGCGCCAGCGACACGAGGTGCCCGGTGGCGGCGATCAGCACCATGCCGGCAGCCGCCACCAGCACAGCCTGGGTGGCGCGCACCCCGCCGTAGCGGCGGATCAGGCCGGGCGACAGCAGCGCCGAGACGATCCCGGTGCCGTAGGCGGTAGCGACGAAGCCGCCGACCAGCGCGCCATTCACCTGCAGCGACGTGGCCACCGCCGGGGCGATCGCCGGCAATGAGAACAGCGCCGCGGTCGCCAGCGTCTGCACCGCCAGGGTGGCCGCGAGCGGCGCGATCGGCATCGCCCGCAGCGACGCCGGCGCGGCCGTGCTCAGGCCGGGACGGGGCTCATCGGTCGCAGGATGACGCACCATCCCTCCACTTCGTCGCGCAGCGATGGGAGCGCAAGCGACGCGGCGTGACAAGCAGGCCAGGGGGGCTTTGCCCCCCTGGCCTTATCTTGGTTCACGCAATTGCCCTGCCCGCGTCCCAACCGCCCCCTCGACCGCGCCGCCCTGATCGCATAACCTTGGCCAAGGCCGCCCGGGCGCATGCGCCCCCGGGGCTGGGAAACGTGAACGCAGCAATCGGGAGCGATTATGCCAAGCCTCAATTACGCAGCACCGACGACGGTGGACGAAGCCGTCAAACTGCTTGCCGGAGCCTCCGGCCTTGCCAAGGTCCTGTCGGGCGGGACCGATCTGCTGGTGCAACTTCGATCCGGCCGCCTGCGGCCGGACCTGATCGTCGACACCAAGAAGATTCCCGGCATCATGGGCATCACCCAGGGTGCGGATGGCGGTTTCGTGATCGGCGCCGCCACGCCGGGCGCGGTGATCGAGGCCAACGCGGCACTGACCAAGGCCTGGCCGGGCGTGGTCGAGGCGATGGACCTGATCGGCTCCACGCAGATCCAGGGCCGCGCATCGCTCGCCGGCAATCTGTGCAACGCCTCGCCCGCCGCGGACAGCGTGCCGGCGCTGTACGCCGCCGCCGCCATCGCGGTGATCGTCGGGCCCAACGGCAAGCGCGAAGTGCCGGTGGAGCAGGTGCCGACGGGACCGGGAAGGACGTCGCTGGCTAAGGGCGAATTCATCCTGGAGTTCAAGCTGCCGCCGCGGCCGCCGCGCTCCTCCGACGCCTATCTGCGCTTCATTCCGCGCACGGAAATGGACATCGCGGTGGTCGGCTGCGGCATCAGCGTGACGCTCGATGCGGGTGGCACCTGCACCGCGGCGCGCGTGTCGCTGGGCGCGGTGGCGCCCACCGTTCTGCTGGTGCAGGCAGCCGCCGATACGCTGATCGGCCACAAGCTGGACGACGCCACATTGCAGAAGCTGGATGCGGCGGCGCAGGCGGCATGCAAGCCGATCGACGACAAGCGCGGCACGATCGTTTACCGCACCAAGATCGCCGGCGTGCTGGCACGCCGCGTCGCCGCCATCGCCTTCGACCGCGCGCTGGGCAAGACCAGCGTCAAGACACACTGAAATCGGGGATCATCGATGAGCAAGCACCATGTTTCCGCCGTCATCAACGGCGAGCCGACGGAATTCCTCTGTGAAACCCAGCAGACCCTGCTCGATGTGCTGCGCGACGAAATCGGCCTGACCGGCAGCAAGGAAGGTTGCGCATCCGGCGACTGCGGCGCCTGCAGCGTCATCGTCGACGGGCGGTTGATCTGTTCCTGCCTGATGCTGGGCTGCGAAGCCGATGGCACCAGCATCACCACGATTGAAGGCATCGCACAGGGCGACCATCTGCATCCTGTGCAGCAGAAGTTCCTGGAGCACGCCGCGCTGCAGTGCGGCTTCTGCACCCCGGGTCTCATCGTCGCGTCGAAGGCACTACTCGATGAGAACCCCAATCCGACCGAGGAGGAAGCGCGTTACTGGCTTGCCGGCAACCTGTGCCGGTGCACCGGCTATGACAAAGTGATCCGCGCCGTCATGGACGCCGCGGCAGTGATGCGAGGGGAGAAGGCCGCATGAACTACATTGCATCGGATCTGAAAGTCGTCGGCACCCGTCCGGTTCGTCCCGACGGCGTGGAGAAGGTCACCGGTCGCGCCCAGTTCGGTGCCGACATGCGCATGGCGGGCATGCTGTGGGGCAAGGTGCTGCGCTCGCCGCACGCGCACGCCAAGATCGTCTCGATCGACGCCAGCAAGGCGGAGAAGCTGCCCGGCGTGAAGGCCGTGGTCACCTCCAAGGACTTTCCGCATATCGCCAATGAGGAAGCATTCGTCGGTGAAGGTCCGATGAACTTCCGCGATCTCTCGCGCAACTGCCTGGCGTGGGACAAGGCACTGTACGAAGGCCACGCCATCGCTGCGGTTGCCGCCAGCACACAAGCGATTGCCGATGCGGCCGTCGAGCTGATCGACGTGAAGTACGAAGTGCTGCCCTACGTCATCGACGTTGAGGACGCGATGAAGGACGGCGCGCCGATCCTGCACGACGATCTGTTTACCGGTGGCGTCGAGCCAAAGCCGACGAAGCCATCAAACATCGCCAAGGTGCTGACGTTCAAGAAGGGTGACGCCGAAGCCGGGTTCAAGGATGCCGATGTGGTCGTCGAGGGCCGCTACACCACCCAGCCAGTGCACCAAGCCTACATCGAGCCGCATGCCTGCCTGTGCAGCTACAACGCCGACGGCCAGGTGACGGTCTACAGCTCGAGCCAAGGCCATTTTATGGTCCGCGCCTATTGCGCCAAGCTGCTCGGCATCGAGATCTCCGACATTCGCGCGGTGCCGCTGGAGATCGGCGGCGGCTTCGGCGGCAAGACGCTGGTGTATCTGGAGCCGGTGGCGATCGCGCTGTCGAAGAAGGCCGGCCGGCCGGTGAAGATGCAGATGACGCGGGAAGAAGTGTTCCGCGCCTCTGGCCCGACCTCCGGCGCGGTGATCGAGATGAAGTTCGGTGCCAAAAAGGACGGCACCATCGTTGCGGCCAGGCAGGTGCTGAAATACCAGGCCGGCGGCTTCCCGGGATCGCCGGTCGGTCCGGGCTGCATGTGCGGCCTGGCGATGTACGACATCCCGAACGTCGAGGTCATTGGCTACGACGTGGTCAGCAACCGGCCGAAGGTGGCGGCGTATCGCGCTCCCGGCGCACCGATCTCCTCTTTCGCGGTGGAAAGCGCGATGGACGAACTGGCGCGCAAGTTGAACATGGACCCGATCGCGTTGCGCGAACAGAACGGCGCCCGCAACGGCACCAAGACGCATTACGGGCCGACGCACCAGAACATCGGCTTCCTCGCCACGCTGGAGGCGGCGAAGAACCACCCGCACTACAAGTCGCCGCTGAAGCCTGGCCAGGGCCGCGGCATCGCCTGCGGCTTCTGGTTCAACATCGGCGGCGAAACCTCCGCCGGCTGCCATGTGGCCGAGGACGGCTCGGTGACCGCCACGTCCGGCAACCCGGATATCGGCGGCTCGCGCGCTGCGATCGGCATGATGGTGGCGGAGGTGTTGGGCCTGCCGGCAGAGCAGGTGCGCACCATGATCCCGGATACGTCGTCGATCGGCTTCAGCTTCCTGACCGGCGGCAGCCGCACAACCTTCTCCATCGGCATGGCGGTGACCCAGGCGGCCGAGCGGGTGGTCGAAGACCTCAAGCAGCGCGCCGCGCAGATCTGGGAAATCCCCGCTGACGCGGTGGAGTGGCGGGATGGCAAGGCGTATCCGGCGGGTTCCAACGCCGGCGCGTTCGAGCCGCTCGACCTTGCCGCGCTGGCGCTCAAGGCCGGCCGCACCGGCGGGCCGATCGGCGCCGAGGTGTCGCTCAACGCACAGGGCGCCGGCCCCGGCTTTGGCGCGCATATCTGCGACGTCGAGGTGGACAAGGAGACCGGCGCGGTGAAGATCCTGCGCTATACGGCGGTGCAGGATGTCGGCAAGGCGATCCACCCGAGCTATGTGGAAGGCCAGATCCAGGGCGGCGCCGCGCAGGGCATCGGCTGGGCGCTGAACGAGGAGTACATCTACGACGCCAAGGGGAAGATGGATAACGCCGGGTTCCTCGACTATCGCGTCCCGGTCGCGTCCGACGTGCCGATGATCGAGGCGGTGCTGGTGGAAGTCCCGAACCCGCGCCATCCGTTCGGTGCGCGCGGCGTCGGCGAGGTGCCGATCGTGCCGCCGATGGCGGCGATCGCCAACGCCATCCGGAGCGCCACCGGACTGCGCATGCCGGACCTGCCGATGTCACCGCCCAAGCTGCGGGCGGCGCTGGACGCCGCGCCGAAGACCTCTCCCGGCTGACGGCGGGAGAGGTCGCCGCGCAGCGGCGGGCAAGGATACAGCGTGCCGAAAGTCATCATCTCGGGTTCCGCTTGCCAGCGCTTCACCAATGGCAGGACGGAACTTGAGGTGGAGGCCACCAATTTCCGCCGCCTCGTTCTGGAACTGGAGGAGCGCTTTCCTGGCCTGGGCAAACAGGTGGAGGAAGGCATGGCTGTGGCGATCGACGGCGAGATCTTCCAGGATGCCTATTCCGCCCGTTTCGGGCCGGACAGCGAAGTGGTGCTGATCCCGAAGATCGGGGGCGGATAGGTTTCCAAGCGTCATAGGGGCGAAGGCTGGCCTTCGCCCCTATGACAGGAAGCCGTGCGCGCGGTTAGCCGCGCTGGCGGCGGCGTCGCAGTGCGCCGAGCAGGCCGAGCGCAGTCCCCAGCACTGCCAGGCTGGCCGGTTCGGGCACCGTGTCGATGATGCGCTGCTCACTGACGAAGAGGCCGTCCTCCGACTGGTTGGGCAGATATCCGATTGGGGTCGAATCCACCGTAACGACGCCGCCGCTATAGGTCAGCAACCAGACCGGGGAGTTGCTGCCAAATTCGGACGTGACAACCACGTCGTTCTCATAGGGAATGAACTGTGTGTAGTCGGCGAATTGAATGTTGACCGGGTAGTTGGCGACGTAAAACCCCTGGGTCGGCGGGGAGTGCGTCGTGAAACTCGACGGCACCGCGCTCACGGTCTCCGCCGACGGAATGCCGGTGGCTGCGACGGTGACTGCCCCGGTGGGGCTGATGGCACGGATCGTCCCGCTGCCCTCGGACGACACCAGCAGTTGGCCGGCAAGCGAACCCCAGGTGCTGGGGGCGATGTCCATGCCCTCGGTGTCCTCGTGGACCTGGGCGAGCAGGCTCGCGGACCCGGTGGAGGTGACGCGGTAGATATTCCCGGACGAGGTTGTCACCAGCATGTTGCCGCCGAATGAGCTACCCGGATCGAAGAAGATCTGCCGCACACTCTCACCGGTCAGGGTGACGAACGGCGTCGGGGCACCGCTGCTGGGGACATAGTAGATCGTGCTGCTGCCTTGCGAGCCGGAATAGACCGCGCCGGCGGCAAAACCGCCCCTGCCAAGGCCGGCACCGACAACGACCTCGCCTGACTGACCGGGGATCGGCTGGCCGTAGAGCTGAACGTTTCCGCCGGTCAGGTTGGTTGAGTAGAGCTGGTTGTTATTTGTCCCGTAATACAGCGAACCGATGAACTCGTTGGTGGCATAGTTGAACCCTATTACCGAGGTCTGGCCGACCGCGTTGAAGATATCGGTGCTGGACACGAACGTGGTGAAGGTGATCGAAGCGTGGGCGGCGCCGGCGGCTGTGGCGAGGCCCAAACCGACGACGGCGGCGGCGATCTGCTTCATGACAGCGTTACTCCCCTTTGCAAGCACCGGTCGCGCCGGAGTCCGGCGGGCGGCGTGGGACATACGTAAGCAATCTTCGGGCCATTCGGTAACATCATGAGATTACGCGAAGATTTTTTCGACGTTTGCCGCACTGTAAAAAATTCCGACACTTCTGCGCCGCCCACGCTGGTCCCGGTGCCTCCGCCACAGCGCCGGCCAACCGTTGCACCTGCTCCGTGCCCCTGCAAACACCGTGAACCGAAGCGGCCGCCGGGAAAGCCGGACCAACGTCGCCAAAGTCGCCAATTGCCCGCGGCCATCGGCGCGAATGGCTGAATCTGGTCAGTTGGGCTGCTCGCGCCGCCGCCCGGAAGCAAGGCTTGTCGGCGGCATTCGCATTGCCATACCGTATCGCCCTCCGCTCGCGACCTTGGGCCGCGAAGCAGATCCAGGCCGGGAGAGGGGTTCGCGATGACTGTGCTGACTCCTCCTCACGGACAGCAGCCCACCGTTCTGCTGTATGACTGGGATAACACCCTGGTAGACGGCTGGGCCGCCCTTACTGCGGCGCTGAACGTGGTGTTCGCGGAATTCGGCATGCCGTCCTGGACCTGGGAGGCTACGCGAAGCCGCGCCCGTTTGTCCTTGCGGGAAAGCTTCCCAGTGCTGTTCGGCGCAAGGTGGGAATACGCGCGCGACCTGTTCCACGTCAGCTTCCGCGACCAGCACCTGATCCAGTTGCGGCCGATGCAAGGGGCCGCCGAGGCGCTGGCGGCGGGCGCCACCTGGCCGCAGGGCGTGGTCTCCAACAAGGTCGGGCAGTTCTTGCGCGCCGAGGTCGCCCATCTGGGCTGGGCGACCCGTTTCCGCGCCGTGGTGGGCGCTGGCGACGCCGCTGCCGACAAGCCGGACCCGGCGCCGATCCATCTCGCGCTGCAACAGCTCGGGCATCACGCCGATGCATCGGTCTGGTACCTGGGGGACACCGCGCTGGATATGCAGACGGCCCGCGCCGCCGGGGTGACCGCGGTGCTGATCGGCGACGCCGGACACGATCTGGGCATTGCGCATGCGGCTCCCGATATCCATTTCTCTTCCGCGCACGACCTCGCCGCACATTTTCGTGTGCTTGCATGAGGGGGAGTCGCTGCTAGATTGAATTGCCTGCCCGGCAAGCGTGCCACGACCTGCCGGGAACGATGCGAGCAACAACAGTAACGGTAACGAGAAGAAGAAGGACAGTCGCCGTGGCCAACGAGAAATCGCAAAATGTTCAGGACGTGTTCCTGAACCATGTGCGAAAGAACAAGACACCGGTGACGGTGTTTCTGGTGAACGGTGTCAAATTACAGGGGATAATCACCTGGTTTGACAACTTTTCCGTTCTGCTGCGTCGGGATGGGCACACCCAGCTCGTCTACAAGCATGCAATCAGTACCGTGATGCCGGGTGCCCCGATCCAGCTCTTCGACGCCGCCAAGTCGGACGTGCCGGCAGGCGCGGTGCGGGAGATGAGCTCTGCCGTCAACGGCGACTGAGGGAAAGTCTGGCGCTAGCGGCGGTTCGGGCACCGGCCCGATCCGCGCCGCCATCGTGTCGCCCTGGGACCGCGGCACCAGCCGTGCGGCCGAGCGCGTCCGTGCGAATGGCGATCCCCGAGCCAACCCGGACCCGGTCCGCGGCCGGGATGACGGGCGCGCCGCCGAGGCGCGGCTGGCGGAGGCGGTCGGCCTCGCCGCCTCGATCGGCCTTATCGTCGTGCATACCGTTATCCTGCCACTGCGCATCCGCCGCCCGGCCACGCTGCTGGGCGAGGGTCAGGTCGCCACGCTGGGGCACGCTCTTGCCGAACAGAAGGTCACCGTCACGATCGTCGATGCGGCGCTGTCGCCGGTGCAGCAGCGCAACCTGGAGCGCGCCTGGTCCTGCAAGGTGATCGACCGCACCGGGTTAATTCTGGATATTTTCGGCGAGCGCGCCGCCACGAAGGAGGGCGCGCTCCAGGTGGAGCTGGCGCATCTCGAGTATCAGCGCTCGCGCTTGGTGCGGTCCTGGACCCACCTGGAACGCCAGCGGGGCGGCTTCGGCTTCCTCGGCGGACCCGGCGAGACGCAGATCGAGGCCGACCGGCGGCTGATCGGCGAACGCATCGTGAGGCTCAAAAAGGACCTGGAACAGGTGCGGCGGACCCGGGGATTGCACCGGTCGGCGCGGCGGCGGGTGCCGTTTCCCGTGGTGGCCCTGGTCGGCTACACCAACGCGGGAAAATCCACGCTGTTCAATGCCCTGACCGGCGCCGAGGTCACCGCGCGCGACCAGTTATTCGCCACGCTCGACCCCACCATGCGCGGGCTGCGGCTGCCGTCCGGGCGGCGGATTATTCTCTCCGATACCGTCGGCTTCATCAGCGAGCTGCCACACGAGCTGGTGGCCGCCTTCCGCGCCACGTTGGAGGAGGTCGCCGAGGCCGACGTCATCCTGCACGTGCGCGACGCGGCGCATCCCGAAACCGTTGCGCAGCGCGCCGACGTGCTGACGGTGCTGGAGGATATGGTGGCGGACGGCACGCTGGATGCCGTTTGGCCGGAGCGGACCATCGAAGTGCTGAACAAGGCCGATCTGCTGGGCGGCGTTGGGCAGGTGGCGACCCGTCCCGGCGGCGTGGCGGTGTCGGCGATCACCGGCGAGGGCCTGGATGCGCTGCGGGCGGCGATCGATGTGCGCATCGCCGAGGGCATGGAACTCGCGGACTACGCGATTGCGCCGCAGGACGGAGCGCGGCTGGCCTGGCTGTACCAGCATGGCGAGGTGATCGATCGCGCCGATGACGAGGCGGGGGCGCATGTCAAAGTGCGATTGCTCCCCGCCGACCGGGCGCGGTTCGAACACCAATCGTGAAACCTCTCCCGCTGCGCGGGGTTAGGCCGCGAAGCGAACCGACACGGCGCGCGCTTGCACGCCAGGTCAGGGTGATCGGGTTTCCCCGCTCCAGCCTCATCCCTTGGCGCTCGCGTGCCTTGACCACTCCCGCCATGGGCGGGAGAGGTCGATCCACCCCATGACCTCCTCCGACCTCTCCAATCTGGCCGTTATCCTGCGCGACGCCGCGCGCACGGAAGTCCTGCCCCGGTTCCGTCGGCTGGATGTCGCTGCGGTGCGGCACAAGACCGGCCCGCTCGACCTGGTCACCGACGCCGATGAAGCCGCGGAACACATGATCGCCGCCCGCCTGGCCCAGCATTTCCCCGGCTGCGTGGTGGTCGGCGAGGAAGCTGCGAGCGCCGACCCGTCCCTGCTCCTCCGCCTGACCGACGCCGACCTGGCCTTCGTCATCGATCCGATCGACGGCACGGCAAATTTCGCCGCCGGCCTGCCGCTGTTCGGCGTGATGGCCGCGGCGATCCAGCGCGGCGAGGTGGTGGCGGCGGCGATCCACGATCCCGTCGGTGACGACACCGCGTTGGCGTTGCGCGGCGAGGGTGCCTGGACCGAAGCACCGGACGGATGCCGGGTCGACCTGCATGTCGCCGCGCCGGCGCCGCTTGCGGAAATGGCGGGGAACGTCTCCTGGCGCTACATGGCGGAACCGCAGCGCAGCACCGTCTGCGGCAACCTGCCGCGCCTGGGCGGCAGTTGGGACTATCGCTGCGCCGCGCATGAGTACCGCATGGCGGCGGCCGGCCACTGCCACTTCCTGGTGTTCAACCGGCTGCTGCCGTGGGACCACGCCCCCGGCTGGCTGCTGCATCGCGAGGCCGGCGGCTATGCCGCAAGGTTCGACCGCAGCGCCTACAGCCCGATCCGCACGGATGGCGGGCTGATCTGCGCGCCCGACCGGGATAGTTGGGAAGCGTTGCGGGAGACGCTGCTCTTCCCGCATTGAGACGCTCGACTTCCCGATAGGACAAAGTGCGCGCGCCTTTGGACAAGGCAATATTGGCGCCGTCAGTCCGACACGCCCTGCCGTATCAGCCTCGTTCCCACAGCCGCTTCGCCATAATCCCCACTTTGGCCTCGATCGCCGCCGCGGCGTCCAGGCACACGTCTTCGCGGTAGCGCGACCCGATAACCTGCACGCCGACCGGATGATCGCCCACAAGGCCCACAGGCACCACCGCCGCCGGCAGGCCGAGCACGTTGATCGACGACATGAAGCGGAGGTCGTTCCAGAACAGCGAATGGACGCGCGCGTCGCCCTCGAGATCGGCGCGCGCCTCCGGGGTGCGCTTGACGCAAAGCGGCGTGAGCACGACCGGATAGGTCTCGAGGAACGCCAGCCAGTTCCGCAGCACGCGCGAGCGGCGGGCAATCGCCTCCATGTAGGCGCGGCCATCGAGGATGGTCGCCATCTTCAGGAAGCCGTCAATCGTCTGGCGGAACTCGGCGCTGCCGTGCTCGCGCATCTGCGCCTCCTGCAGCACCGACAGCTCGGTCATGATCAGGTCGCACCAGAGGTGCCAGGTGCCCGCCAGGTCCGGCACTTCGGCCTCGGTCACATCGTAGCCGGCGGCAGCGAGATGGTCGGCGGCGGTGCGGACCAGCGTGATGATTTCGGCGTCGATGTCCATGTCGTCCGGGATGCGGGCGAGCGCCACCTTGATCGGCTTCGGCAGTGGCGGCCCTTCGAGCGGGGCCGGCACCCACCACGGGTCGCGCATGTCGCGCTGGCTCATGACCTCGAGGCCAAGGCGCACGTCGCGCACCTCGCGGGCGAGCGGTCCCTGCGCGGACATGAACTGCGCCATCAGCGGACGCTCGGCCGTGGCACTCGGGTTGAACGCCGGAATGCGGCCCTGCGTCGGCTTGATGGTCGCGATGCCGTTGCAGAAGGCCGGCCATCGCAACGAGCCGCCGATGTCGTTGCCATGCGCGATGGTGGCAATGCCGGCGGCGATCGACGCCCCGGCGCCGCCCGAGGAGCCGCCACAGGTGATCGCACTGTCCCACGGGTTCATCGTCGCGCCGTGCAGCGGATTCTCGGTGAAGCCGCGCATCGAAAACTCGGGGGTGTTGGTCAGGCCGATGATGATCGCACCGGCCTTCTTCAGGTTGGCGGTCACGGGCGAGTCGCCCGGTGCGATGTTGTCCTTGAAGGCGACGACGCCGTTGGAGTTCGCCTGCCCCTCGACGTCGATGTTGATCTTGATCGTCACCGGCACGCCGTGCAGCTTGCCGAGCGCCGCGCCGCTGGCCTTCGTCCGGTCGGCGGCGCGGGCGGCCTCGATCGCCTGCGCGCTCAGATCGACGACGATGGCATTGAGCGCGGGGTTCACCGCGCGCATCCGCGCGACATGGGCCTGGACGACCTCTTCCGCGGTGATGCGACCATCCGCGACCGCGGCCGCCGTCTCGACCGCCGACCACTGCCAGACCGGTGTTGGCATTGCCCAATCCCCCTCTAACCGGACGATAATCTACGTGCGGCGCAGGCTGGTGAACAGCGGTAGCCCTTCGAGGCGGGATTTTCCCGATGAACCGGCGCGAGCAGTTGAAATACCTGCTTGCGGGGAATCCACCCAGGCCTGCGCATGGTACGCCCTGTGCGTAGTCCAACCCTGCGCGCCAATCACAGGTTTTCCGCTTCACTCTCGGATTGAGGTTCAGCCGCGTGCCCAGGCGATCGCCGCCCGCGCCAAAGCGTCGATCGTGTCGACCACCGGGACGTTCAGTGTTTCCTGCGGTCCGGCCTGGATGCCGAGCGGGATCTCGGTGCAGCCCAGCACCACCGCGGCGGCGCCGCGCGCGGCGAGGCGGTTCACCACCTCAGCCAGCGGCGCGTAGGCTTCGGCCACGCGGTTCGCCTTCACCTGCGCGATCGCCGGCGTAACGAGCAGGGCCATTTCGTCGTCGGTCGGAATGATGCAGTCCCAGCCCTGGGGCTGAAGCCGGTCCTGATAGAGCCGCATATCCAGCGTTCCCTGCGTGCCCATCACGCCGATCGTCGCCGGACCCATGCCGCAACGGCGCAGCTCTGCTGCTGCCGCATCGACGATATGCAGGATCGGCATTCCGGCCACGGCCTGCATGGCATCGTACCAGCCATGCGCGGTGTTGCACGGAATGGCGATGGCGCCGCACCCGGCCCGCTTCAGGCCGGCGATGCCGCGCAACAGCCACGGCAGCGGATCGTCGCCCCCGGCGAGATTGCCGCGCGTGCGGTCCGGCACGCGCGGGTCCGACCATAGCACGGTGGGGATGTGGTCCTGGTCGCGCCTGGCCGGCGTGAGCAGGGTGAGGCGCAACATGAATTGCGCGCTGGCCAGCGGCCCCATGCCGCCGAGCACGCCAAGCATTTTTTCCCGTGGGCCGGGTGGGTTCATTGCGTTTTCGATCCGTTCGTGCGTCGTGAGGCCGCTCGTCCAGCTTGCCGAGCGGCCCCGCGGTTACCCGGAGCGTTCCTCTACTGGATCGCCGTCAGCTCGCGCGCCGCGATCGAGTGCAGCGACTGCAGCCGCTTGAACAGTATATCAGCCGGGATGTCCGAGGCGCCGACATCCAGGCAGTCGGCGAATTTGTCGTAGAGCTGCGCTTCGCTCAGCGGTCGTGAGGCGTGCCCGGTGGCGCGTTTCACCGGCTCGCCCGCCACGGTCTTGCCGGAGGCCAGCTCCACCTGCACCGAATCCGCGAACGCGCCGCCACCGAGTTGGGGATCGTACTCGGTGGTGGTGACGATCTCGACCCGGTGCATCAGGTCCTGCACGTCCGGGCGCTGCACGAAATCATCGGTGAGTTCGCGCAGGCCGACGCGTTTGGCGACGATGCCGCTCGCCATGGCGAACTCCATGGAGAATTTCGCGGCGAGGCCGGTCCGCGGCTCGTGGTTGCGTAGCACCGTGGCGAAATAGTCGCTGATGTTGACGGTGATCTTCTTCACCTCGTCGGCGCGGATCGGGTTGGCGGCGACCAGGTCGAGCATGCAGTCGATGGCGCGGTGCGTGCAGTAGCAGGTCGGATATTTCTTGATGCCGATGCCGTGCGACAGGATCGCCCACTCCTTGCCGGCTTTCGACTCGCTGGTGCGGTCGGGATTGCCTTCCATCGAGATCGCGCTGAGGAAGCCCTGCGGGTGTTCCAGCGCGTCGGTGTTGGCGGTGAAGCCGGCCTCGGCCAGCCGCGCCGCCATGATGCCGGCATGCGCCGCCTTGCCGGCGTGGAACGGCTTGGTCATGGTGCCGAAATTCGCCATCAGACCGGCGCTTTGCGAGGCGCCGAGCGCGATCGCCTGCGCCGCCTTGTCGGAATCCAGCCGGCGCAGTGACGCACAGGCCGCGGCGGCGCCGACCGCACCGTACAGGCCGGTCGGGTGCCAGCCCTTCTTGTGCAGCAGGCCGGTGTCGCGGCGGAAGCACTCGGCCCACGCCTCATAGCCGGCGACGTAGGCGACGATGATGTCGGCGCCGGACGAACCGAGCGTTTCGGCCTCGGCCAGGATTGCCGGCACCAGCACGGTGCTGGGGTGGCCGCCCACCCCGACGTCGTCGTAGTCGAGCGCGTGGGCCGCGGTGCCGTTGATCCAGGCGACCTCCGGCGCGGGGCCCTTGTCGGGCCCGAAGGTGATGGTGGCCGGCCCGTCGGCGGGTGCCAGTACGTCGCGCAGGATGCGTACACAGTCCTCCTTGCGGCCGGCGATCATTGTGCCGACGCAATCGATGATGCCCATGCGCGCGACGCGCACCGCTTCCTCCGGCAGCCGGTTCGGCGACAGGTCGGCGACAAACTGGCCCAGGTCTTTGGTTAGTGGCATGACGGTTTCCCTATGTTGTCCGCGTTATCCTCAATTCTCCCCCTCCCCTTGTGGGAGGGGGTTGGGGGGAGGGGCCCGAAGCGGCACGAACCCTTCCCCCAACCCCCTCCCACAAGGGGAGGGGGGAGCACTTTATTAGTGCATCTTCTCGCGCAGCGCGCTCAGGCTGCCGCCCATTTTCACCGAGCCGGGCAGCGGATGCCCGACAATGTCCTCGGCGAGTTGCGCCACCGCGATCAGCTTGTCCAGGTCGATGCCGGTCGCGATGCCCATCTCGTCCAGCATGAACACCAGGTCCTCGGTGCACACGTTGCCTGCGGCGCCCTTATGCGCGGCGAACGGGCAGCCGCCCAGGCCGGCCACCGTCGAATCGAAAATCGCCACGCCCATCTCCAGCCCGGCATAGGCGTTGGCGATGCCCATGCCGCGGGTGTCGTGCAGGTGCAGCGACAGCGTCATGTCGGGATACTTGTTGCGCACCTTGCCGACCAGTTCGCGGATCGATTTAGGCGTCGCCCAGGCCATGGTGTCGGCGAGGGAAAACACTTCGGGCCGCATCCCATGCTCCTCGCAGATATCCAAAAGCTGCTGGATCATGTCCAGCACGCGCTGGTGCGGGATCTCGCCTTCGAAGTTGCAGCCGAATGCCGCCATGATGCTGGTGCGCTTCAGCGGAATGCCGTGCTGCTTGTAGAGCCGCAGCGTCTCGTGGGCGCGGGCGACGTTGTCCTCCATCGAGCTCTGCTGGTTGCGGGCCAGAAACTTCTCCGACGCGGTCAGTGAGAACGAACCTTCGATGTCCAGCCGGTTGGTGGCGAGCGCGCGTTGCAGGCCCTTGGTGTTGAGCCACAGCGCCGTGTAGTGGATGCCCGGCTTGCGGTTGTAGCGCGCGACCACCTCGTCGGCGTCGGCCCATCCCGGCACACGGTTCGGATTGACGAAGGAGGCCACCTGGATGTGGTTGACCCCGGTCTCCGACAACGCATCGATCAGCTCGATCTTGCGCTCGGTGGGGATCGGGCCCTTTTCGAACTGGAAGCCCTCGCGCGGGCCTTCCTCGTTGATCTGCACGAATTTCGGAAAGTCGGACATGCGGGCGCTCCTCGCTGGCGATCGCCGGGATTCAATACCTGCCGGCGACGGATGCCAAGGGGCGGTCGCTGGACCCGGCGCCGCTCCCTCCCTACGATCCGCGCGACACCAGGAGGAAACCGCCATGACACAGGCCGGCAAACTGCGCGCCCTGCTGAACGCCGAGGCGATGGTGATCGCGCCCGGCGCCTATGACGGCCTGACCGCCATGCTGGTGGCTCAGGCGGGCTTTCCGGCGGTGTACATGACCGGCGCCGGCACCTCCGTGTCGCACGGCTATCCCGATTTCGGCCTGCTGACGGCATCCGAAATGATTGCCAACGCCACCCGCATGGCGCGCGCGATCGAGGTGCCGCTGATCGCCGACGCCGACACCGGCTACGGCAACGAGCTGAATGTGGTGCGCACGGTGCAGGACTATGAACGCGCCGGCGTCGCCGGCATCCATATCGAGGACCAGGTCTCGCCCAAGCGCTGCGGCCATCTCGACGACAAGGAGATCGTGCCGCGCGAGGATTGGTTGGCAAAGATCCGCGCCGCCGCCTTCGCCCGCTGCGATCCGGATTTCCTGGTGATCGCCCGCACCGACGCGCGCGCCGTCGCCGGGTTGGATGAGGCGGTGGCGCGTGCCAACGCCGCGCTGGCGTGCGGCGCCGACATGGCGTTCGTCGAGGCGCCGCAGACGCTGGAGGAGGTCGCCGCGGTGCCGAAGCTGGTGCGCGGCCCGTGTCTGCTGAACGTCGTGCGCGGTGGCAAGACGCCGGAAGTGGATCTGCGCCGCGCGCAGGAGATCGGCTACCGGCTGGCGATCGTTCCGGGCCTGTTGCTGAAGGCGGTGATCGGAGCCTGCGACGAAATGCTGGCGGCGCTGAAGGCGACGCATGTGCATCCGGTGCCACGCACCGACATGTCCGTGCGCGACGGTTTCAATCGCGTCGGCGCGCGCGAATGGGATGCGCTGCGGACCCGGTTCCGGCAGGAGGAGCGGCGCGCGGCGGAATAGTACCAGAAATTCCCCCTCCCCTTGTGGGCTACGGTTGTCCGTCTAATCCGGAATGACTTGCCAGGCCGCCGCAAGTCCGAATCGATGC
>Ga0209415_10006494_pt1 | contig 20742 bp, 19 predicted proteins | sample PeaSoiSIISIP2007_FD_187696 | JGI IMG/M metagenome (GOLD analysis project Ga0209415, IMG submission 187696) | Peat soil microbial communities from Weissenstadt, Germany - SII-SIP-2007 (SPAdes) (version 2) | ecosystem: Environmental > Terrestrial > Soil > Wetlands > Peat | place: Germany...
AAGAGTTCGCTGCCACTGGCCATGACAGCTTTGATGCTAACAGTCTAGTAATGGTTACTCTGCGACAGGTCACTAGGCTATCATCTACCGCCCTCCGGGGCTGAGCGAGGGATCCGCTCGGGATGACAGTTTATTGAAGGGGCGTTTACGGCATCCCTTGGCTTTCAGCGGGGGCTGCGCCGCGTCACAATCTTTCAGCGGCGAGGTCAAGCGAAAAAGAGAGGTGTAGCGGGAAAAATCTTGTCAATAGGCAGAAATTACGCGAATGAGGCTATCTGCATGCAGTCGCGGGAGATAAATTATCAGCTAAGCTGTCTCATCTACCTATTGCTTATTGATATAATGGATATAGAATCATAATCCGAAAGAGAGATCAGGCGCGGCCAATTGAGGCCGCTTTTTTATTTGAAGGCGGAATCCATCATGAATAACGCGGAGAGGCAGAAGAGGACCTGCAAGCAGCGCGGAGAGTGGGCGGAGCTGTGTTTTATGGCGCGGGCGGCGGACCGGGGGATGAATGTCTTCCGGCCGCACGGGGACTCGGCGAGTTATGACGTGGGGTGGAAAGCAATGGCAGGTTCTTGCGGGTGCAGGTGAAGTCGACCAGCTTCTGGCGGAACGGAGCCTATGCCTGCAATATCGTGGGGCCCAAGGGAGAGCGCTATGCGCGGGGGCGGCTGGACTTCTTTGCCGTCTACCTGGTGCCGGTTGACGTGTGGTACATCGTTCCCTTTGACGTGGTGGAGCGGAATTGTTCGCTGAATTTGACGCCGCGAAAAGGGCACAAGTTCTCACAGTACATGGAAGCCTGGAATCTGCTGCGCGGACAGGAGAAAGTACAACGAAAGAAGACGCGGGGACGGGTGCCGGGTGGAGGCGGAGCAAGGCAGCCGCTGCTAAAATGCAAAGCGGCGCGGATGAAGTCATTCGGGGAAAAATCTGGTTGACTCTGCTTGATCCGGCTCTTAGAGGCGCTGGGTGAGAGCCTTACGGATTGTCATTCCGAATGCCTTTTAGGCGTGAGGAATCTGTTTTCCCCTGAGCTTCAAGAAAAGCAGATTTCTCGCTTCGCTTGAAATGACAAATTCTAGAGCTTTTTCAACCGACTCTTTGAGGAGCGACGAAGGCAATGGACTGGAAAAATCACGGAGTCAAAGTGGTGCGGGCCGGGGAGTTGGACGGGAATACTCCCCAGACTCCCGGGATGACGAGAGCGGCTGCGATCACGCACGCGCGTACCGGCGCCAATCAATTGTGGGCGGGAACGGTGGTGGTGCAGCCGGAGGCGAAGACCGGGCCACATCATCACGGCGAACAGGAGACGGTGCTGTATGTGGTGAAGGGGCGGGTGCGCATGCGCTGGGGAGAGCGGCTGGAATTTTCCGAGGAGGCGGTTGCGGGAGATTTCATTTATGTGCCGCCCTATGTGCCTCATCAGGAAATCAACGGCAGCGCGGATGAAATCTGTGAGGCGGTGGTTGTGCGCAACGGGCGGGAGCCGGTGGTGGTGAACCTGCCGCTGGAAACTCCGGAGCCGGCCAGCGCCGGTCGGGCGGGTATGCCCTTCCATCCGCAAGGGAAGGGTGAATAAGTCAGCGGGAGGAGCTTAGCAGATGCAGGTCAGCAAAGGCGAGAAACTGGTCCCAATCGAAGGAGGTCACGGTGTGTTTGCCGCTGCGATAGTGATAGCCGATGGTGTGCATGATGGGAGTATTGAGCGGCGGCATGGTGGTGGTGCCAAGGTCCTGCGCGCCCAGCAGGCGATAAACGGGACCGGCGGCGACGCACGCCAGGAACTCGCCTTTGGGGTCGGCCCAGCGATCCTCTTCCGCACCGGTGATGTAAACCGGCCGCGGGGCAATCAAGGCGATGAGTTCATGCGCGTCGACGGGAAGCTGATCGGCATGGCCGGCATAGGGTTTGAGGCTGAGGCTGAACCAGTAAGGGAACCGGTCGACAAGATTGGCAATGGTTTCGCCGTAGTTACGGCGCATCAGGGACGCGCCGCCTTCTCCGGGGCAACTGGCAAGCACCATGGCGAAGCGGGGATCGGAGGCGCCGGCCCAGAGAACAGTCTTGCCGAGGCGTGAGTGGCCCATGATGGCGACGCGCTTGGCATCCACGTCATTGTCCTGTTCGAGATAATCCATGGCGCGGCTCAGACCATAAGACCAGGCGCCGATGGCTCCCCAGTCTTGGGGCGCAGGCTCGGTTTGGCCTGGTTTGAAGAACCGAGGGCGGATGCCGTGGACGTAGCCGCCGTTGAAGTCGGGTTCAATATCCCCATAGTAGATGGTGGCAAAGCCATAGCCGTGGGCGAGAATCTTCTCGACTTCGAATTCGTGGTCGTGTCCGCGCGACTCGTTGGAGGCTGGGTGGGGAGTGTGAGTCTTCGAGTCCCAGACGGTTGCGAGCTTGATGCCGGGGTCGGCGACGACTGATTGGTTGCCGGTAAAGTTCAGGGAAAGAATCATGGGAACCGGCGCGCGCGACCCGGCAGGAATGTAGATCAACACATCTTCTTTGGGACCGTTTTTTTTAGCGGAAAAATAAATAGTTACTTGCTTACGGATGGCTTTGCCGCCGAGCGCGTTCTTGTCGGTATCGAACACATCGAATTGGATGTGCTTGGGCGGCCGTGGACTGTGGCCGTACAGGTTCGCGGCAAACAGTTCGAGCAACTGCGGACGGCGGCGCTTGATCCAGTCGCGTGGGGTGCGGACAGGCTTGCCGTCATTGAGCACCAGCGGGTCGGGAAGCGTGTAAGCGCCGACCTTCAGTTCGTCATAGTCGGGAGCTTGCGCGAACGCGCTCGCCAGGGCGAGAAGAGGCAGGGCTGCGCATACGAGTGCTTTTGTCATCTTGAACATAAGCGGCGTTTCTCGCGAGGTCTCACGCGCACGTCTTACCCGCACCTCTTAGCGGGCGATGCGGGCGCCGGCACCGCGCATCACCTGGGTCACTTCCTTCAGCGTCGCCATGGTGGTATCGCCGGGCGTGGTCATGGCAAGGGCTCCGTGGGCTGCGCCGCACTCGACGGCCCACTGCGCGCCCTGTCCGGTCAGGAAGCCATAGATCAAGCCGGAGGCAAAAGAATCGCCGCCGCCGACGCGATCGAAGATTTCCAGGTTCTCGCGGTTGCGAGCCTGGTAGAATACGCCGCCCTGGTAACAGATCGCGCCCCAATCATTGAGCGTAGCGGTCTTCGCTTTGCGCAGGGTGGTGGCAACTACCTGGAAGGGAAACTCTTTCACCACGGTTTCGATCATCTTCTTGAACGCCTCTTGCTCCAGGTTCGAGATGTGCTCATCGAGGCCGGCAACTTCGAAGCCGAGCGCGGCGGAGAAATCTTCTTCGTTGCCCAGCATAACGTCGACGAATGGCGCCAGGCGGCGATTCACCTCCTGAGCGCGTTGCTTGCCGCCAATCGCCTTCCACAGGGACTCGCGATAGTTCAGATCGTAAGAAATGACGGCGCCATGTTTGCGGGCGGCTTTCATGGCTTCCAGAGCGACGTCGGGAGTGGACTCGGAGAGGGCGCAGAAGATTCCTCCAGTGTGGAACCAGCGTGCTCCGAGTTTCCCAAAAATCCCTTCCCAGTCGAGGTCGCCTGCCTTCAGTTGAGACGTGGCGGTGTGGCCGCGATCGGAACAACCCAGCGCAGGCCGCACGCCAAAGCCTCGCTCGGTAAAGTTGAGCCCATTGCGAACGGTGCGGCCCACGCCATCGTAGGGGATCCAGCGAACCAGCGACTGGTCGACTCCACCCTGGTAGAGCAGATCCTGCAGCAAACGACCGACGGGGTTATCGGCGATGGCGGTAACGATGGCGGTCTCGAGGCCGAAGCAGCGTTTGAGGCTGCGGGCGACGTTGTATTCGCCGCCACCTTCAGAAACTTCGAAGCTGCGAGCGGTCCAGACGCGGTAGTCGCCGGGATCGAAGCGCAACATCACTTCACCCAGGCTGATGAGATCCCAGCGGCACTCGGTTCTGGATTTGATGGTCAACGACATTGGTTTTTACTTCTCCAGGGCGCGCGAACCACGATCAAGGCCAGGCGCTGCCCGATGCGGTTCGACGTAATGAGTCAAGCTTCATGCCACGATGTTCACCGGCTGCAAACGCGGAGCTAACAGTTGAATGATCAGCAGCGAAGTCAGATACGCCGAACCGGAAATGATAAACAAAGGGACGTAGCTATGGGTTAGTTGCAGCAGGAAGCCGGCGAAAGTGGCAATACACATTCCACCGATTGCGCCGCCGAACCCGCCGATGCCGACCACGGAAGCCACCGCCCGCTGAGGAAACATATCAGAAACCAGGGTGAAAAGATTCGCCGACCATCCCTGGTGTGCGGCCGTGGCCAGGCTGATGAGAGCCACCGCCGACCACAGGCCGCGAACGTTGGCGGCGGCGATGATGGGAACAATCGCGATGGCACAAGCCAGCATCGCGGTTTTTCGGGCGCGATTCGCGCTCCATCCCAGCTTGAGAAACCTGGCCGGGAGCCAGCCGCCGAAAATGCTTCCCACGGAAGCTGCGTTGTAGATCACCACCAAGGGCAGGCCGAGTCCGGTCAGTGACAGGCCATGATTGCTGGCCAGGAACTTCGGCAACCAGAAAAGGAAGAACCACCAGATTGGATCGGTGAGGAACTTGGCGACAACGAAGGCCCAGGTCTGGCGATGAGGAAGCAGGCGGGACCAGGCGATCCTCGCACCGGGCTCGATCGGATCACTCTGGATGTAGCGAAGCTCCGCCGGCGAAAGCCGTGGGTGTTCTTGCGGCTTGCGATACATCACCAGCCAGCAGACGACCCAGATTGCGCTAAATACTCCGGTGAACAAGAACGCAAACTGCCAGCCGAGGTGAACCGCAATCCAGGGGACGACGAGAGGAGCGACGGTGGCGCCGACATTGGTGCCGGAATTAAAAATGCCGGTGGCGAGGGCGCGCTCTTTCTTTGGGAACCATTCCGCAACCGTCTTGATGGCGGCGGGGAAGTTGCCGGACTCGCCGAGTCCCAGGGCGAAGCGGGCAACTCCAAAACCGAAGGCGGAGCGGACGAGCGAGTGTGCCATGGCGGACAGACTCCAAATCACGATGGCGACTGCATAGCCGAGGCGAGTGCCGATGCGATCGACCAGCCGGCCCATGAACAGCAGGCCGATGGCATAGGCGGCCTGAAAAGCGGTGACGATGTATCCATACTGAATTTCAGTCCAGCCGATCTTGGTCTGCAACATAGGAGCCAGCAGGCCAAGCACCTGGCGATCCACATAGTTGATGGTGGCGGCAAAAAACAGAAGTCCGCAAATGGTCCAGCGGTAGTGCCCGATTTTGGCGGGTATTTCCTCCGGCCGCGCGGATGCGACTGGGCCAGGAACGGACTTCACGGCGGGCAAACGGGTGACCGCGTGCTTGTCATCCATGGAGTTCCTTCCGCAGGAGTCGCGTGCAGGTCCAGCGGATTATTGCTTGATAGGTCATTGCTCGGCGGATCGTTGCTTGGCCGATCATTGCTCGACGGATCACTGATTGACGCCGCTGGCCAGGAAGCCACCGTCAACCGTCAGCAGATGGCCCGTCACGAAACTAGCAGCGTCAGAAGCCAGGAATACGGCGGCGCCGACCAGTTCCTCCGTTTTGCCAAATCGCCGCATCGGAGTGCGCAGGAGAAACTCCTGTCCGCGAGGTGTGCCATCGAGCAGGGCCGCGTTGAGGTCGGTGCGAAGCACTCCGGGCACCAGGGCGTTGACGCATACCCCGTGGCGGGCCCACTCGATGGCGAGACATTTGGTAAGTGCGGCCACGCCCGACTTGCTGGCGGCATAGGCAGCCACTTCGTAAAGTCCCACGAATGACGCCAGGGAGCCGATATTGATGATCCGGCCGTACTTGCGCTCAATCATATTGCGCCCGAATACCTGGCAGGCGCGCAGGGTGCCGTTGAGATTAGTTTCGAGGATGCCGTTCCACTCGTTCTCGGAGACGTCGAGGGTGGGGGTGCGCTTGGTGCGGCCGGCACAATTGACCAGAATATCGACACCGCCGAATTCCGCGCAGGTCGCCTGAAGAAGCGCTTCCAGGCTGTCCCGGTCGGTGACATCACAAGCCACGGCCAGGGTTTTGCGGCCCAGCTTGCGGACTTCGGCCGCGGCGACTTCGACCAGGTCGGCACGGCGGCCACTGGGGACGACGTTCGCGCCGGCCTGGGCTAAACCTTTTGCCAGAGTGAGCCCGATGCCAGAGGTTCCGCCGATGACAACCGCGGTTTTCGAGCCAAGGTCGAGTGCTGGATGTCCCATTGAGAAGTACCCTCGGATGAAGTTTCGGCCGAATCGTATGACTGCACGAGCTTGCAACCCACGGCGCGCATGTCCCTGCCCGAGCAGCGAACGGTCGGTTCGAATGACCTGCTACGAACGCTGAATAGCCGCCTGGGATGCTTCTGAATCAAGTGGGGCGGCAAGCAAACCAAAATAAGAGGCGGCATTGTCGTAACAAATGCCTCGGATCATGTTTCCGATCAAGGGCAAGTTATCAGGAAGCTGTCCGGTTTCGATTTCGCCGCCGAGCAAATTGCATAATATCCGGCGAAAATATTCGTGGCGCGGATAAGACATGAATGACCGGGAATCGGTGGTCATGCCGATGAATCGGGACAGCAAGCCGCAATTGGAGAGCGCATTCATCTGCCACTCCATGCCCTCTTTCTGGTCCAGGAACCACCAGCTGGCGCCAAACTGAAGTTTGCCCGAAATGTTTTCACCGGGGAAGTTGCCCATCATGGCAGCGAACACGTAGTTGTCCGTGGGATTAGCGTTGTAGACGATGATCTTGGGCAGCAAATGATCGCGATCCAGGCGGTCGAGATACTTGGCCAAAGATGCGGCATGGGGCCAATCTCCGATCGCATCAAAACCCGCGTCCGTGCCCAGGGTGGTGAAGCGGCGCGTGTTCAGATTGCGATAGGCGCCCAAGTGCAGTTGCTTGGTCCAGCCTTTGCCGGCATCGAGGCGGCCGAAGAACAACATCAGGAAGCCGGCGAAACTGGCCGATTCGGCGGGCGTCACGGCATTGCCGCCGCGGACTTTTTCGAAGATAGCTGCAGCCTCGGCGTCGGTGCAGGAATCGGCAAAGCAGGAATCCAGGCCATGATCGGAAAGGCGGCAGCCCTGGCGATGGAAGAACTCGTGGCGCTTCTCCAGCGCATCGAGGAAATCGGGGAGCCGCGAGACGTCGATATTCGCCCGGCTGCTCAGTTTCTCGGTCCACCGGTTGAATGCGGCGGGATCTTCGGTGTGAAGCGCCTTGTCGGGACGGAAGGTGGGGAAAACCCGGGTGGCAAGTCCGGAACTTCGAATTTGCGCGTGGTATTCGAGAGAATCGACCGGGTCGTCGGTGGTGCAGACCACTTTCACGTGAAATTTTTCCAGGATTCCGTGGGCGGTTAGATCGCCGCCCTGGAGTTGTTCATTGGCCTTGTCCCAAATCTTGCGCGCCGACTTCTCGTCGAGCAACTGATCGACGCCAAAGTATCGCTGCAATTCGAGATGCGTCCAATGATAGAGCGGATTGCGCAGGGTGTAGGGCACGGTTTGCGCCCAGGCCAGGAATTTGTCGTAGGGCTCGGCGTCACCGGTGCAGTAGCGCTCGGCTACCCCATTGGCACGCATCGCCCGCCACTTGTAGTGATCGCCTTCCAGCCAGATTTCAAAGAGGTTTTGGAAGCGCCGGTTCTGCGCGATGTCTGTCGGGGAAAGGTGGCAGTGATAGTCGTAGATGGGCTGGTCCGCGGCGTAGTCGCGATAGAGCTGCCTGGCAGTCTGGGTTTGCAGAAGAAAACTGTCAGTGATGAATGGCATATTCCGAGCTTGGAGGAATTCGCGGCGGTCCTTCACCCAACCTGCTTGAGCGCAAGAAGGCAGTTTCAAGAAACAATACAAATAAATCAAGCAAATTTTCAAAGGCAAAGCAGCGATGGGCAAATGGCGGACGGATTTCGACGTCTATGTCGGCATCTGGCTGAGTCGTAATGAGTTATGTGGACGGGCGATATTTCAGCAAGCCAGGCTACATCCGATATCCAGCTTTACGCGTTGTGGTCGCCGGCTCATTCTGCCCGACGCGGGCTCCCTGCTTCGGGATGCAATTGTTTCATACTTTTCAGCTGGCATGCGCCGGCTTGGTTTTGGTGTCGGCTTGGAATCCCGTGCCGGCGAGGCCACGCGTCGGGCCGCGAGGGAATCTATCTTCGGGGGGCTGAGACGGGCTTGTCAGAGTCGCTCGCGATGCGGTTGCGATTGTGGTGGTTGCCGCTGGGTCCGCCGTTCTGCGGTTCGAGCGGCATGGGTGCGGCCGATCGGGAGCCGGCATACTTGCTGCGAGCAACCATCAGCTTCGCCAAGTCATCTTCTTGCAAGGGCTGCTCTTGGCCAAGAAGGTGGGCAGTGAGGGCAATTTTTGCGAAATGCTCAACCGTCTCCATCTTCATGTAAGCCTGCTGCAGCTCCTCGCCATAGCTCACGACGCCGTGGTTGGCCATCAGGATGGCATCGTACTGCGGGATGAGCGGCCTCAAGGCCTGGGACAGCTCCGCCGTTCCGGGCGTGCCATAGCGGGCCAGCGGCACGCAACCCAAGCTGACCACGATTTCGCAAACCAGGGGTTGGTTGAGCGCCAGGCCGGACGCGGCGAAGCCGGTCGCGGTGGGCGGGTGAGCATGGACGACGGCGCGGATATCAGGCCGGAGCCGGTAAATGAGCAAGTGCATCGCGATCTCGCTGGAAACGTCGCGACGGCCTCCTAGTTTGCGGCCTTCGGGGTCCACGATGACAAGATCCGAGGGACGCATTGAGCCTTTGCTCACGGAAGTGGGGGTAACCAGGATGCGGTTCTCATCGAGACGCACGGAGAGATTGCCGTCGGTGGCGGCAACAAAACCGGAGCGATGCAGCGCAGCTCCGAGCCGGACAATCTCTTGGCGATATTGGCGCTCGCTAGGCATGGCTCATTCCTGGCTACGGCTCAGTCCGGGTATCCTACCGCAGGGGTTCGCCGGAAACAATCGCGGCCTGGCTGAAACTTGGCCGCCCGCAGGCTGGAGCCCTGAGGAGTCAGCCGGGGCTTTGCTTGGAACCGTTTACGCGAGGTCCTCCTCATCAACAATATGGAACGAATTGGGGCAACTCGCAAGGCAATTTGGAAGCGGGATTGCTAATGAATAGATTTTGTTACTAAGGTTACAGGACATTCACTAGACTGTATCCTTGAACTATGGCAAAGTTGGCCGACACTCTCAAGCTGCAAGGACAAACTGCGATTGGCTCAATCTAAGGTTTCCTGCTTCTGGAACAAGCCCGACGTTGCCTGGGACTACAGAGCTGCGGTCTCACTTCATAGTCACACCAATTGCTCCAAGGAGAGCCTGGGCTTCATTCCTGAATTCGCTCAAAGGTGGCCGGTACTGCATTGGGCGCTGCAACGCCAGTACCAACGCTCCCGGGTGCCGGTTGATTTGAGCCGCGCTTATTGGACGCCGCCGTTGAGTCCGAAACTGGCGTTGGAAGTGGAGAGAGATCAGATCGAAAGCGTTTTGGGCCTGCGCGGGCTAGTGGCGATCACCGACCATGACAGCGTGGAAGCGCCAACCCTGTTGCGCATGGTGGCGGAAACCAGGGACATTCCGTTTTCCCTGGAATGGGCTGTCCCTTTCGGAAACGCAATTTTTCATCTGGGCGTACACAATTTGCCAAGTTGCTCGGTGCAAGAAATTGTGGCTGATCTGGCCGCGTACACTCAGGATCCGTCCGGCCGGGACGTCAGCGAACTGATGGCAATGCTGGACCAGTTGCCCGAAGTCCTGGTGGTGTTTAACCATCCGCTTTGGGATCTGCGCAGCCTCGGAAAGGAGCCTTTCCGGCAAGCGCTCGACCACTTTCTTCAGCGGAATGCGCGATTCGTGCACGCCTTCGAACTGAACGCAACTCGCGGCTGGAAAGAGAACAACGCGGTCATGGAGCTGGCGGATAGCTGGGGGTGCCTGCTTATTTCCGGCGGAGACCGGCATGGCTGCGAGCCGAGCGCGGCACTGAATCTAACTCGCTCCACCAGCTTCCCAGAGTTCGTCGGCGAAATTCGGGTGGAAAAACGCAGCCATGTTCTGTTTATGCCGCAATATGCCGAGCCGGTGTGCATGCGGACCACCCAGACACTGCTCGACGTGATTCGTGAATATCCGGAGTACGCGGCAGGATCGCAACGGTGGGACGGCCGGGTGTTCCACCCCGATCACATCACGAATCTGGATCGCCCGGTTTCCGCGTATTGGAATGCTCCTCCGGCCTTTCTCGAACGAATATTCTCTGTGATCCGGCTGGTGGAAAACACGGCCGTGCGCCGGGTGCTGACCTACGCTCTTCGCGGCGAGACCAATTTGGCGGAGTTGGTCGAGGTGGAGGTCCCGACCGACATTGCCTGCGAGGCAACGCTGTGAAGAATGGAAGTCTGAGAGTCGCTTTCTTCCCCGACGCCTATCATGAAGTGGACGGTGTCGCGAACACCAGCCGGCACTTCGAAGCATTTGCGAAGCAGCGCGGATTACCCTTCCTGATCGCTCATGCCGGTTCGCGCAACCACCTGCAGACATCAGATTCGGTCACCAGGATAGAACTCGAACGCAGTCCGGCAACCTTTCCGCTCGACGGGGCGCACCAGTATGACCTGGTGTTCCTGAGGCATTACTGGAAACTGGCGCGCCTGCTGCGGGATTTCCATCCCGATGTGGTGCAGATCACTGGTCCGAGCGACGTGGGCACGCTGGGGGCGATGCTGGCGCACCGGCTGCATATCCCGCTGGCGGCCACCTGGCAGACTAACCTGCATCAATATGCGCGCAGCCGCGCGTCAGGAGCGGTGTCATTCCTGCCGAAATGGTTCTCGGATCGCTTGCTGAACGCGGTCGAGCGCTGGAGTTTCCGGGCCACCGCCCGCTTCTACAAAATCCCGCGGCTGCTGTTCGCGCCCAATCCGGAAATGGTGTCGCGGCTGAACACGACGACAGGCAAGCCGTGCTTCTTAATGTCGCACAGCGTGGATGCGAAGGTTTTCAGTCCGCAATGGCGAGACCGGCAAGACAACACATTCCGCATCGGCTACGTCGGGCGATTCACGCCGGAGAAGAACGTGCGCTGGCTGGCCCGGCTGGAGCAGGCGCTGCTGGCACTGGGGCACCGTGACTTTCGCATGATCCTGGTGGGCCAGGGAGCAGAAGAAAAGTGGCTGCGAAGCCACATGCGGCAGGCGGAGTTCACCGGCGTTCTTACCGGCAAGGATTTGTCGCAGACCTTCGCCAACCTGGATATGCTGGCCTTCCCCTCGGAGACGGACACCTTTGGGCTGGTAGTACTCGAAGCGCTGGCTTCGGGAGTTCCGGCGGTGGTTACGGCCGGCGGCGGACCTAAGTACACGGTGCAAACCGGCAAGACGGGATATGTTGCGCATAGCCTCGATGAATTCGTTGCCTCTACCGTGGCGCTGCTGACTCAACCTGATTTACTCTCCTCGATGCGGGTGGCGGCGCGCGAATATGCTTTGTCGACTTCCTGGGAGCTGATTTTCGAAGGCATGTACCGGGCCTACGAGCGCTGCTTGCGGGTGGAGGATGTAGTCAGCGACGGGGTTCTCGATGTTGCAGGCGCATAGTACAAGGCGGGACCGCAGGGCGCGACCCTTGTGGCCAGGAGCAGGCGTCGGGCTCGGTTCAGCAGAACAAGATTCTCCTATGACGAATCGTGGGCGCACCAACGTTTTGCTGGGTCTTGCCTCCATCGCATTGGCCGTAGTGCCCATGAACGCTGGGTTCGCGGAGAGTCCACCTAGTTCCACTGCCGGGGCCAGGGTGGCACGCCTGACGGTTTCCCAGGTGGTGGAGCGGCTGGTCGAGAAGAATGCTGAACGCGCCAATGCCCTGGATAGCTTCCAGGGAAGGCGTGCCTATCAGCTGGATTACGTAGGCTTTCCCGAAAACCTGCATGCTGAAATGGTTGTGGACATGACCTTCAAGGCACCCGCCACGAAGGATTTCACGGTGGTCTCGGAGAGCGGCAACAAGTGGATTGTGAACCACATTTTTAAGCGGTTGCTGGACTCGGAACAGGAAGCCATGGCCGCTCAAAATCGCGTCCGAACCGCCCTTGATCCTCAGAACTACAATTTCACCTTGCTTGCCGACCAGGGGAATACCGCGGATGGTTGCAGCTACGTTCTGCAAGTGGAGCCGAAAGTGCCGAGCAAGTTTCTCTACCGCGGCCGGATCTGGGTGGATGACAAGGACTTTGCGGTTTGCCGGATTGAGGGTGAACCGGCCAAGAATCCGTCGTTTTGGATCAAGAAGACCGATATTCATCATGCCTATCTGAAGATCGGAGATTTTTGGCTGCCGGCCGACAACAAGAGCGTCTCGACCATACGCTTAGGGGGCCTGGCTACGCTGACGATCAAGTACCAGGACTACAAGATTCTGCAAGGCCACGCTCTCAACCAAGCCCAGGCGAATCAAAGTTCACTGGCTTCCACCAGTCCCAAATCCGCCAACTGATCGCAGATGAGCCACGAGTGTGCAAACTAGAGCACCAGCTCGCCGAGCAGTGCTTATTGACAACTGCTCGGAGCCGCTCTGCCGGCGAAGCGCGCCTGAATCCACGCAATTTGATCGCGCACCGAGGCTCCGAGGACGTTTTCTGGATCCAGGTCTGGGTAGCTGTTGAACTGAACCACATCCCGTTGCTGGCACAGCTGAGCCACGGCTTGGCGGGTGAGGGCGATGGGCACAGCTGGGTCAGCTTCGCCGCTGATCACCAGCAGCGGGCCGCGAGCCGGCTTCTGGCCGAGAGTATTGCGGGCGAAAAATTTCTGCACGAACTGGTTGTTCTGCCAATCCAGCTTCAGAATTTCTCTGGCGGAAAATTCTGCGCCGGCACCAGTCAGCGCACAGGCGTTCTCTGCCTGCTGGTAAAGAGGAACAGCCTTCTCCGTAAGCAGGTCGCTGACCTGGAACTGCGGATAGACGGTCTTGATTGCATACGCCAGGAATACCAGTGCGCGCGGGGACGGCTCCTGGACGAGGCGCTGGCTGAGATCCCGTAGATCGGCGATTCCCGAAACCGCAATGCTGCCCAAGTAGCTGGGGTCCGCGATTTCGCGCTCAGTTTCCGCTACGGCTGCGGCGGCTAAGCCGCCTTGGGAATCACCCAGGACGATCCAACGGCGGCCGAGTTGGGGCACCGCTGCCTGGGCGGCGGAAATCGAGTAGATCACGTCGAGAGCGTTGGACTGCATGTCCATGACCGCGTTGCGGAAATTGGTTCCCAGCCCGGTGTAGTCGGTGGCTACCACCGCATAGCCGAGACGAACGTACATGGAAAGGAAAGGCCCGTAGTACACATTCCTCATCAGCGACGGGGCGCATTGGCGAGCCGCACCGCTGAACCCGTGCGCCCAGGCGATGACCGGCCAGCCTCCCGGTGGCGGCGTGCCTTCGGGAACCAGCACGACTCCTGAGGTCACCACATCCTGGTCGCTTGCCGAGCGTGAATGGTACAGAATGCGCACCGCGTTCACTTCGGGCGGCAGCGCATATTCGCCGAACGGTGCGCTGCGGATGAGCTGGCCCGGCCTGCCGGCAGGCAGTGGAGTGGGAACATCGTAGAAGGCAGTGAGGGGCAGCGTCAGAGGAGCTTTGTATCTCTTCGCGCGAACTGGGGCTTTAGTTTGAGCACCGGCGATGCCAGCGGTGAGTAGGGCTCCCGCCACCAAACAGGCCGCGAGTGCAACCGCACAAGCCGCACCCACAGCAGCATCTCGTGATTTCGGCAGCAACGCTTCCATGGGACCTTCTCGCTGGGGTCCCGCTCTGAAAAACAACGGCGCGGTGATTCTAAAGCAAAGAACGCGGGGCCACCTCGGCCCGCCTGCTAATCCGCGTTCTCAGCGGTTGTTACAGCCTTTTTACACTCGATTCATCCGCCGTTAACCGGCGCTTTTTTTAGGTCGCCTGCTTACGCCTTTTGCGCAAAAACCGAACTTGATTTCCAAAGTCGGTGGTGGTTGGGGAACATCTCTCCTGTAACCTCACTCGGATTACCGCGCGTTTAGTGCTTGGTTATCATCGAGTTATGAAAGCGGCCGTGGTTTGGTAATACAGGGTTCCTCTGATCGACGGATGGGTTTGCGATTGCTACCATACCCCACCAGTGAGCCATACCCTCCTCGAACGGGCTATGGTCAATGCGTCGCTGCATCGGGAACGAAAATATGACACTTCTCTGGCCGCAATCCGTAGCCCGAGCGACACGGAACGCTGTACTCTTCCTTTCCGTGGTGATGATTCTCTGCGCGCTCTCCCCGCGCTGCCACGGGCAACGGATTTCCGGTGCGGCGACGATCACCCTGACCGCGACCCTGAGCCAGTCGCTGACTATGTCCGTCGCTCCCAGCACGGTGAAGGCAGCGTCGGCTCCTGATTTCTTTTCAGATCGCACGACGAATCCTTCTGAGTTGACCATCAACACCAACTGGGTGCGGGGCTCAGGGGAGGTTAGCGTGGCGGCGTTCTCTCCGGCCAATCCAATTCTTGGCGTCGCTGGCCAAGCCTTGGTGCCGGTGGGAATAGGTCGTCCCATCGCGCATGACGATGACCCGGTCCCGGTCTCGCCCCTCGGCGAAAACTTCCTGTCCTCGGCCAAATCTCAATCCCACTCTGGAATTCCAGGGCTGCGAATCGATACCCGCGATCTGCTGATTCCTGACGGCAGCCAAGGCGGAGTGCTCACCATACGCGCCGACGCTTTGTGATGAAGCGACGCTAACGAAGAATTTCGGTTAGTGCGCCAGCGGCGGAACACCTGGCGGGTTCTCGGATGGCGCATTTTGCGTGCCGGGCGGCACGGTGCCGGATGGAAACTGGCGCAACTCGATCGGCGCAGTCCTGCGCTGGCGGATCACCACTTCGATGTCCTTAGCCTTTTCCTGTGTCTCCGTAGCCACCGCATCGGGGGCTTGGACGACTTCGAATATTCCAGGCACGAGAAATTCATCCATGACCAGCTGGAATTTGAATTGCGTGTGCTTGCGGGCGCGATACAGAAAGCGGCCCGAATCATCGGTGTAGATGAGGTCGCCATTGATCCGCAAAGCTACCCCGCCGATGGGGTTTCCCTGTTCGTCCCGCACTACTCCCTGCACCAGATATTTGGGAAAGCTGTAGGACTCCTGGGCATGCGACTGCCAGGGCGCCAGCCCGCTGTAACGGTATAAGGCGGTCGATCCGCCGAAGGTGTAGCGGATGTGGCCATCGGGCGCGACGCTGGAGGCGGCGGTGATTCGAACGGGGCCAATCACGCGCAGCGACGCATTGAGCGCCAGAGCTTGTTCGAATGGGCGGTCGGGACGAAGCGGCAGATAGACGTTTTCATAGTCCGCGCGAACGTTGAAACGGTTGGTAATGAACTCTCCGCCGTAGGCAATGTTCCATTGCCCGTTCGTGTGGGTGATCAGTTCGAGCACGCTGAATCGCGGAGAGAGAGTCTCGCGAAAAGTGCCCGTCAACATGGCGTCGGATTGGCCGCCGGTGGTATGGCTGTCAAAATAATTGATGGTGACGTCCAGCCGCTCCTTAAACCGGTGGCCGGCATACCAGTTCGTGCCTTGCGTGTCTCGGCCGGAAACGCTGGAGGTGAAAAATCCGACTCCGACCTCGGAGCCGGCGAAGCGATAGCTTCCAGCAAAGTCGTTCATCGAGGCCTGGATCATGGGGCTATCGAGAGTCAGCGGCTCCAGCAGGTTGCGGTGGCCGGCGGAAAGGCTCAAGGACGAGTTCGGATTGTAGGTGACTTCGACGTTTCCCTTGTCGGATTCCGAGTTCAAAATGCTGGGAATGGTGACACGGCGGAACTCCGGGCTGGCGGTGACATAACTCGCGCGCACGATTAACTGTCTGGTTTCCGCGTCGAAGGAAGAAGCGAAATATCCCTTGCCGGAGCCGATTCCTCCCGTGCCCGCAATCTTCAGCCATTTTTCCGGCTGCCACTCCAGCGCTTCCAACGAGGTCTCATGCTTGGAGAAGATGCCCCGCGAATAAAAATGGAGGGTATCGCTCAGACGGCGATGGAAAAACAGGATGGCGACCGGATCCTGCGCCTCGGCGGATTGAAAAAACCCGGTGCCCAGCCAATTGGAAGTGACTCCGGCGAAGGCGTAGTAGCCCTGGTTTTTGTCCCCCTGGGAGATTCCCATTCCGCGGGCCGAGAAATAGTAGTCGGTATCGAAGATGTCGGTAGGCAAATCGAAGCGCACCGAGTCATCGCCGCCGGTAAAAGTGTATCCGCGGAACTGGGTGCGCAACGTGGCTCCCATCTCGAACTTGCCTTCGAAGAGTCCGGCGCCCAGACTGCCGCTATAGTTGGGTGCCTGGAAGTCCAGCGATCCGCCCTGAGCCTGGAACAACGTGGAGTCGCCGCCCTGCAGTTTGAAAATCTGGGCGTTGAGCGGTAAGGCGGGCAGTAGGGCCAGCGCCGCCAGCATGAACAACCCCGCTCGTAGGAAGGTGATCCAGAGGGCGTGCATCACGGGCTCCGGACCGGTACTGTTTCTTCGATTTTGAAATTGGGAAATTGCAACATGACGCCGCTGGGCATGCCGTCCTCTTCGAGCGGAATTTCCATCAACCGCTTGCTGTGCGGGAAGACGGGGAAGCCGGGGGCTTCCTGTTTCTTCTTGCCGAAGGAAACCAAGGTCTGCTGTACCCGGCCGAAGTTGTCTCCGGTATTCTCCACTTCAAGAACCAGCTTCTTCTCCGCGGGTACGAAGTCGGCGCGCTCCACCAGGACCTCCGCTTTGTCCAAGCCGTGCTTCGGAAGCAAGTACACGGTGTGAGGCAACTCCAGCCGTACACTCATGCCTTGCTGGGTACGGAAAGGAAACCCGGAGAATGCAGCATAGAGGACGAACCAGGCGGGGGCGGCATCAGTATTGGCTTCATAGAAAACGTAATAGTGCTCTTGTGGCCGCAGGCGAAAACTGGTGACGGAAAGCTTTAGATGAACCTTCGGGTCGAGCGGGCGGTAAGAGATTTGGCCGTTCTCCGAGACGGTAAAGCTTTTCGGTTCCAGGACCACGTTCAGCGGCGTCAGACTGTCGTTGACATATTCCACCCGCCCCTTGGCGGGATTGCCCAACTCGGCGATCAAGGGCCGCACGGTTTGCGCAGGAGCCATGGCAAGCAGACCGCAGATGCATCCCAGGGACAGCAGCGCTCGGCACGCCATCCGCTGCGCTGCCGCCTGAATTCTGCTGCGAGTTTCGAGCATCATTGTGCTTGTCCTTGAATCGTCAGTGTCCCGGTGTAGTCGCCGGGCGGCAGTTTCGGCAACGTTCCCGTACTCAGGTTGATGTTGAAGTTCATGACGTCGGTGTGGTGTCCTCCCCCAAATAGCGCGGAACTGCCCGGAATGCTTGCCAAGTGCAAGCCGGCGTTGGCCCCGCCAAACGGCTGGGTGCTGGTCAAGGGCTGGAAGGCGCCGCCGTTGTCAGAAATGGAGAAGGCGGAGGATGGAACGTTATCCCCGGCTCCGTCGGTCAGTGCCGCGGTGGAGCTGGTGAAGTAGGTGTACAGATCAAATGTCGGAGTGTCGCAAGGGCACGTCCACGTCAGGTTGACGGTGATGGAAGTATTGCCAGGATTGGTTGCGCTGCCGGAAACGAGGTTGAAATTCACCGCGCCACCCGAGAGGGTGATGGTCATCGCGTCATCGTCATCTCCAGCGGCCCGCGGTCTGACCGGGATCGCACCTCGACGCGCGCCGGGGCGGATGACTTGCGCGGCGCCGAACTGCGCGCCTGCTATCAGCAGAATAGCCGTCAAGGCTAGGGTCTCGAAGTTTTTCCAAACACCCACCATGTCTGAACCTGGGTCCACGCCGTCCCTCCGGCCGGCGGAGAAACTGGGATAGCAAGGCTGCGGCATTGCCGCCCGCCTTTGCTGCCGCTCGAACGGGTCATTGTCCAACCTCCGCAACGCAACTACGGAGTTGCCTGCGCCTGAATATTCAGCGTCCCGGCGTAAGCCGCAGCCGGGAGTTGCGGCAGCGTGCCGGTGCTGAGGTCAATGTTGAACGCCATCACGTCGGTCCGGTTGCCGTTTCGGTTGGCGCCCGTGATGGCCACATTCGCCAGTTGCAGGCCGGCAGTGGCGCCGCCAAAGGCCACGGTGTTGGTCAGCGCCGTGGAGGCTCCGCCGTTGTCCGAAATCTTGAAGGCTGAGGACGGAATGTTGTCTCCCGCGCCGTCGGCCAAGGCTGCCGCCGCGCTGGCAAAGTAGGCATACACCCGCATGGCGGTACGGCCCGGCTTTAGCACCCAGGCGGTCGTCGCCGTTATGTTGGTGCTTCCGGGATTGACTGCCGACCCAGCGGTGAGCACGAAGTTGACGGCATTGGCGGACAAGCTGAGAGTCAGGGATTCAGACAGTGGGGCATTGAGGGCGATGGTCTGCGGTCCCGAGTTTTCCACCTGTGCCGAAGCTAACGTTGCCGCGCCGACGATCGCCACTACAATAGCGAACCGCGACAATTGTGGTACCGATCTTGATTTCATCAACTTCCCTTTCGTTCCTGCTTGCGAATCCTGGGCTGACCTGGACCGCCACCACAAAGCAGTTTTGACTGAGAGACCGGAACGGCAGCGCATGCGGAAACTGTTTCTTGCGCTGCCGCCGGTCTCGCAGGCTTCCTGTGCAAACGGCTAAGGGGTCGCTTGCGCCTGAATGTTCAGTGTCCCGGCGTAAGCGGCGGCGGGGAGTTGCGGCAGCGTGCCGGTGCTTAGATCAATGTTGAACGCCATCACATCGGTCCGGTTCCCGCTTCGATTTGCGCCCGTGATCGCCACGTTCGCCAACTGCAGTCCGGCATTGGCGGCGCCAAACGCAACCGTGTTGGTCAAACCCGTGGAAGCTCCGCCATTATCGGAGATCTTGAAGGCGGAAGAGGGAATGTTGTCCCCCGCCCCATCCGTCAGGGCGGCTGCCGCGCTGGCAAAGTAGGCATAAACGCCCAGCGCGGTGCGGCCCGGTTTCAAGACCCAGGTGCTGGTCGCCGTAATGTTGGTGCTTCCAGGGTTGGCAGCGGAGCCGGCGGTGAGGGGGAAGTTCACCGCATTGGCGGACAAGCTGAGGGTGAGGGACTCAGACAGTGTCGCATTGAGGGCGATGGTTTGCGGTCCCGAGTTTTCGACCTGGGCCGACGCGAAAGATACCGCGCCGACTACGATCAAGGCGATGACGGCAAATCGCATAAGAGTATTTGGTGCTGACGCGAAGTTCATTTACGAGTTCTCTCCTCTAGGTTCGTTTTTTATTTTTTGTTCCCGCCCCTGACAGACGGGTTCCCCACCACCACCAAAGCGATCTCTGCATTATTAGCGAAATCTTAGAAACGACAACGGTACGTGAGAATTAGAAATTGATTAGTACCTCTGTAATGTGAGCTCGCCGTTCTCGCGATCCGTGACACGATTCGAAGAGCCGCGATCTTGCCAGGAAGTCGCGCTAGGCTTGGAGAAGCGATGGCCTGGGCCAGATTGCGGTAAGGTGCTGCAATTACATGCTTTACGTCGTATCGCCAAAGGCGCGCTCCAAGCCAACGCAGGCCAGAGTCCAAAGCAAGAAAAAGGTGAGAGGGGGAACCAGCGGAGTTACGAGGCTGAAGAAAACCAATTCTCCTGGGATGAACTACTGAGTGGAATCGAACACGGCCGCGTCAGCGAGATGAACCTGAGCCGATGCGATGGGCCGGATGGGAGACGCGGCTGCGGCCAAGAAAACGGGCTCGCTTGGTGGAAACGACCAACGAAGCGAGCCCGCCGTGATCTTGAAGAAAGAAGGCTACGCCCGGGCGGCGGCTGCCTCGGAAGGCGAGGACGCGCTGACTTTCACTTCTTCACCATTGGGCTTCTGCCCGCCCTTGCGGATGTCAATGCCGCCCTTGAAGAACGCACCGTCTTCGATGGAGATGCGAGCCGCCACCACATCGCCGGTAAGAGATCCGTCGCTGCGGATGTCCACACGGTCGCTGGCCGTCAGGTTGCCGCGCACCTTGCCGAGTACGACGATTTCGCGCGCATTGATGTTGGCGGCGACCACCCCATTGCGGCCGACCGTGACCCGGTTGCCCGCCAGGTTGATGGAACCTTCCACCCGCCCATCAATGTACAGCGATTCCGACCCGGTCACTTCACCTTTAATGACCAGCGACTTGCCAATCGTCGCCTGGTCCGCCGTGCTGGTGGGAGCCGGACGTGGCGCCACCGCGGGTTCGCTGGACGCCATTGGGCTCGACGCAGGCATCGCCGGACGCTCGGGCTCGCCGGGCCGGGTAGGAGGCATGTTGGGCTGATTTGTGGGCTTCCACATATCGCTAAAGATCCTTTCCTTGGAATAAGGGTGACAAGGGTACGGAGTAACCTCGCACTTCTGTGACCAAACTGCATTGTACTCCGTGCCTTCTCTTCCGATTGTGGAAAATCGCTTATCCATTGATGCCTAAGGAGATTCCGGCCGCGGGAAAGCTCAACCTTCCGCCTGAAATCTAGCCGCCGCCGACCAATCGTGCCGGGTAACGTAAATGTTGCCTGCTGGGAGAGGCATTCTTATATCGCGCCGCGATCGCACGGTTAAGATAAACTTCA
>Ga0209415_10006496_pt1 | contig 20739 bp, 12 predicted proteins | sample PeaSoiSIISIP2007_FD_187696 | JGI IMG/M metagenome (GOLD analysis project Ga0209415, IMG submission 187696) | Peat soil microbial communities from Weissenstadt, Germany - SII-SIP-2007 (SPAdes) (version 2) | ecosystem: Environmental > Terrestrial > Soil > Wetlands > Peat | place: Germany...
CCGGAGCGCGGACATTCTTGTCCGCTTTGGCATTGCGTCGCCCCCAGAAGCGGACAAGAATGTCCGCGCTCCGATTCGTTCAGGCCGGCCATCACGGAACAATGTGAGACGCGCACAACATGAGCAGGAGAATCAATGAATCAAGGGTGCCGGCCGCCGGACTCCGGACGGGGGCCTTCACCCTTATCGAGCTGCTGGTGGTCATCGCCATCATTGCCATACTGGCGGCGCTGCTGCTGCCGGCCTTGGCGCAGGCCAAGGAGAAGGCCAAGCGGGCGAAGTGCGCCTCCAATTTAAGGCAATGGGGGCTGACTATCCAAATGTATTCATCGGACAACCGCGATGGCATCCCGCGCGACGGAATGGGACATAATGGGTATTATCCGGGCGATGTGTATGACGGGGTGCAAACGGGCGACCCCACCGACCCGAACGCCTGGTTCAATCTCCTGCCGGGCCTGGTCGCGGAACACAATCTGTCCTTCTATTTCAACGCCCTGAACACGGCGCGCGGGATAAGCAACGCCAAGGCAACCTTATATATGCCCTTTCCCGGCGGCCCGGGGCCGATTTGGGAATGTCCCTCGGCCAGTATGACGGTGGCCACGGTGGCTAACATTTTAGCCGGCAACGGTTCGGACGGATTCTTCAGTTACTGCATGAACATTGACCTTAAGCGGACCGCCGATGGACAGACTGCCATGCCCTATCCAACCATGCCCAAGACAACGTCCTTCAACTCAACCAAGACGGTGTTTATGTTCGACATGGTTTTCGATCCGGTCACGGAGATCGTCAATGGTTCGCCCCAATACAACTCGGTCAACCCCGCGGACCGCCAAAACAGTTTTGCCTCGCGTCATAACAAGGGTGGGGAGATCAACTTCTTCGACGGCCATGTTGCCTATTTCAAGACCTTCTATATCCAGCATAACCCCTCGAGTGGCGGGGAAGGCGAGCCCTTGCTGCCGGATGTCATTTGGGATCCGCCGTACCGGTTGAATTATTAGCGGAGTTGCCTCGCCCGCTACACTTCCAGGCGATCGCCGGGGCGCGCGACCAGCAGATAGAGCGCCGGCATGAGGAAAATGCTGATCAGGAGCCGCGAGAACAAGCCGCTGACGATGACCAGCGCAAAGGGCCGTTGCGAATCGGTGCCCACGCCGGTGGCCAGGGCGGCCGGCAACAGTCCCAGGGCGGCCACGAGGGCCGTCATCATGATCGGGCGCAGCCGCAGCATCGCGCCCTCCCGCGCGGCCTGTTCCATTCCCGTGCCGCCGCGGCGCAGTTCGTTCACGTAAGAGATATAGAGAATAGCCGTCTGAACCGAAACGCCGAACAGGGCGAGAAAACCTATGCCCGAGGAAACCGAAAACGGCGTGTGGGTGATCCACAATCCCATGATTCCGCCGACCGGGTCCGAGAGCAAAACCCCCAGCACAGTGATGAGCGGGAATTTCAGGTTGCCGTAGAGCGCAAACAGGAGCATGAAAATCAGGAACAGGGTCAGCGGCAGAATGACGTTCAGTTGCCGCCGCGAGGCGGTGTATTCGGTGTATTCGCCGCCCCAATCCGCGCGATAGCCTTCCGGCAACTTTACCTGGGACTCGACCTGCCCTATAGCGTCCTCCACCGCGCCCGCGAGGTCGCGTCCTTCCACCGAGAACTGGATCCCGATGTATCGCGAGTTGTTCTGCCGATAGATGAAAGAGGCGCCGTTGGCCACCTGGATATCGGCGAATTCCCCGAGCGGAATCTGCTGGCCACCTGGCGTGGCCACCAGGATGTTCCGGATTTCCTCCGGATTATCCCGGTACTGCTGCTCGAGGCGCACGATCAGGTCGAACTGCTTTTCGCCCTGCACCACCTGGGTCGCCGCATCACCACCGATGGCCGCCGTGATCAGGCCGTTGATGTCGGCGACGTTCAACCCGTAGCGGGCGATTCTGGCCCGGTTGATTTTGATGGTGAGGCTGGGTTGCCCAAGCTCCTGGACGAGCGTGACGTCCCGGATGCCGCGCACCCGCTCGAGCACGTGTTTGATGGCCCGGCCCTTCTGCTCGAGTATCTGCAGGTCGGAACCGAACACCTTGACGGCCAAGGCGCTTTTTAATCCCGTTTCCGCTTCGTCCACCGCGTCTTCCGCCGGCTGGGTGTAGTTGAAGATGATGCCGGGAAACACCTCGAGCTTCTTGTTGATGGCGGCAATCAGTTGCTGCTTGGTCCGGCAGGGGCCCGTCCACTGCGCGTACGGTTTGAGGCCGACGTAAAACTCTACATTGAAAAATCCCGTCGGATCGGTGCCGTCGTCGGGCCGGCCATGCTCGGAGGCCACGATCGTGACCTGGGGAAAAGAACGCAGAATCTCCCGCACTCGGGGCGAGATCTTCCGCGATTCGTCAAACGAGATGGTGTAGGGCATAGTCGCGCGGACCCACAGGGCGCCCTCGTCCAGATGCGGCATGAACTCCGCGCCGATGCGGGGAATCAGCAGCAGCGACCCGAGCAGCAAAATCGTCGAGGCGACGGTGGTGCCCCAGGGATGCGCCAGGCAAAGATCGAGTCCTTGGGAGTAAATGGACTTGATGCCTTCAAAGACGACATTGCGCCGTTCGCGCACGCCCTTCCTCATGGCCCAGGAACAGAGCACCGGCAGGAGCGTCAGCGTAATAATCAACGAGCCGATCAGCGCAAAAATCATCGTGTCGGCCATGGGCTTGAACAATTTGCCGGAAGGGCCGGACAGGACGTAGATCGGCAGAAAACCGGCCACGATGACGGCGACGGCGTAAACGATCGGGCGATCCACCTCCGCGGCTGCGGCGGCGATGATTTCGCGGATTTTGAAGGACTCCCCGCGGCGCGTGGCAAGCTGGCGAAAAATGTTTTCGACCATCACCACGGCACCGTCCACGAGGATCCCGAAATCGATCGCGCCAATGGAGAGGAGGTTGGCGGAGACGTTCTGGACGTCGAGACAGATGAAGGCGAAGAGCAACGCCAGCGGGATGGCGGTGGCGACAATCAGTCCGGCGCGGAGATCATACAAGAAGAACACGAGCACCACGACGACGAGCAGCATGCCGCGCGACAGGTTCCGCTCGACGGTCTCCGTCGTCAGCGCGACCAACTCGCTGCGGTCGTAAAACGGAAGGATTTTGACGTCCTTGGGCAGTACCTTCTCGTTGAGTTCCTTGGTCTTGGCCTCGACCCGTTTGAGGACATTCTGCGTTTGTTCCCCGGTCCGCATCAGAATGACGCCTTCAACGGCGTCGTCCTGGCCCTGGTAGCCAAACTGGCCCAGGCGCGGCGCATGGCCAATCACCGCGCGCCCGACGTCCTTGACGAGTATCGGGATGCCATCGTGGACGGCGAGCACCACCTCGCCGATGTCCTCGAGCGTCTCGAGCCGGCCCAGGCCGCGCACATAATAGAACTGCCCGCCCTGCGAGTAGAACCCGCCGCCCGCGTTGCCGTTGTTGGCGGCCAGCGCGCTCTCCACCTGCGTCACCGACAATCCGACCGCCGCGATCTTCACCGGATCCAGCAGCACCTGGTATTGCATGGTCTCTCCGCCCAACCCCGAGTCGTCGGCCACACCGGGGACGGATTTGTATTGGCGTTGGACGATCCAATCGTCGATCGTTTTCAGTTCCATCGGCGAGCGGTCGGGGCTCTGGAGCACGTAGCGGTAGATCAAGCCCGAAGGCGCAAACATCGGCGAGACCGAGGGCGTCACGCCGTTGGGCAAGCTGAGATCGGCGATCCGGTTGAAGACCTGCTGGCGGGCGAAGTAGTTATCGGTGCCGTCGCGAAACGAGAGGATGACGTCGGACAGCCCATAAAGCGAAATCGAACGCAGCATGGCCAGGCGCGGGATGCCGTTCATTTCCACTTCGACGGGCACGGTGATCAGCCGTTCCACTTCCTCGGCGGCGTGTCCCGGCCACTGGGTGATGACCTCGACCATGGGCGGCGACAGATCGGGATAGGCATCCACGGACAGGCGGTTCCACGACCACGTGCCGGTGCCGGTCAGCAGGAGCGTCAGGAGGATGATCAAAAAGCGCTGCTGCAGCGAGGAGGCCACGATCCAGTGAACGACCGAAGCCGTTCGCGGCTGGGATTCGGGCGGGGGCGCAATGTCGCTCATTGATTTTGCAGGAATTGAACGAAGAGCCCGCCGTCCACCACCACCCGGTCGCCGGCTTTGAGACCAGCGGTGATCTCATACCGATCCCCTTCGCGATAGCCCAGCGTCACCCGCTGCCGCCCAAAGCTGCTGTCGGGCTGCGCGACATAAACGAACGGCAGGTTTTCTTCGTTGCGGAGAATCCCCGAAACCGGCACCAGCAGCCCGGCGGTTTCCTTGCTCGCATGAATCAGCACGTGGACGTACGTCTGTCTCTTCAGCAGGCCGCCTGGATTTTCGACCACGACGCGAACGGCGACGGAGCGGGTGTCCGGATCTACCAGGGCGGAAATGTTGCCCACGGTCCCGGAGAAGTGTTCCGAAGCCGTGCCCGTGAGCACTTCGGCGGTGTCCCCGATGCTGACCGAACCAAGGTCCGCGCCGAAGAGGTGTGCCATCACCCAGACGCGGGAGAGATCGGCGACGGTGAAACAGGGGGTGGCGCCCACTTCCAAAAGCTCGCCGGGGCGGACCAGCCGCTCCACCACGGTCCCGGCGAGCGGGGACCGAATCAGGCCCGGGACGCGCGCGATCGGCTTTCCGGCTTGCAGGTCCTTGATGGTCTCAGGAGCCACCTTGAGCGAGACGAGCTCTTGAAGGGCCGCCTCGCTATCGGCTTCAGCGTTGGCGGCGTCAATTTTGGCCTGTTCGGCCTCGCGCAGAGTGATGCCGTGGTGCTCGACCAGTTGCTGGTCCATTTCGGCAAGCTGGCGGGTGATCTTGGCCGTCGCCAGGGTCTTGCGGTAAGCGCTGACGGCGGTGGCAAAGTCCGGTGAGTCCACCTCCGCCAACGTCTGCTCCGCGGCCACCTGCTGTCCCAGGGAAACCAGCAGCCGGGCTACGGGGCCGGACATCGGCGCCAGGATCGTGGAGGCCTGATCGTTGTCGAAGTCAACCGTGCCGGTGGTGTCCACGGTCTTGTGGAACTGGGAAGCCACCACGGTATAGAGCTGAAGGTTCTGACGCTGAGCTGCGGTCAGCGTTACGTTGCTGGCCGTGATCGAGGCCGTGACTGGGCTGCTGTTGGGTTGGGATGAGCAGCCCGCGAGCAGGCCGGCCGCGAAGGCGGCAGCCATAACGGTGGCCAGCCTTCGCTCGCCCGCCCTGCAACGCCGCTTTGGCGCGCAGCTACTCCGGTCCCGCGGCTTGGTCTTCATGATCAATTGTGTGTCAGTTCCGCGCGGTTCCACCATCCGCCGCCCAGCGCTTGAAATAACGCCGCGGTATCGGCGAAACGGCTGGCCTGGGCCTGCACGAGGTTCAGGCGGGCCTGCTGATAGGTCTGTTCCGCGCTCAAGAGAGCCAGGTAACCGCCATAACCGACCTGCTCTTGTTGCCGGGAAAGCTCGAGCGTGGCCTTCGCGGCCTCGGCGGCGGCGGCGGCGCTCTTCAGCGCGGCGGCGTCCTGTTCGAGCGCGTTCAAGGTGTCCGCCACATTCTGACAGGCAGTGAGGACGGTGCTGCGATATTGTTGGGCCGCCTGAAGGTAGGCCGCCTTGGCGGCCCGCTCGAGGTGGAGCAGCGTGCCGCCCTGAAAAACGGGTTGCGTCAGGGTGGCGCCCACCCCCCAAAACCCGGTGCCGGACGTGAACACCCGGTCCAGCGCCAGGGCCGTGCTGCCGGCGTCGGCGGTGAGGGTTACATTCGGCAGCCGGTTCGCGATGGCAATTCCTATCTGGGCGCTGGCGACATGCAGGTTCGCCTCGGCTTGAAGAACGTCCGGGCGTTGTTCCACCAGCTTCGAGGGCAGGCTCACGGGCACCTCTTCCGGCAATCGCAGGCTGTGAAGCTCGAAGGTCTCGCCGGGCTGGTGGCTCGGGAAATCGCCGGCCAGAACCGCCAGGAGGTCGCGTTGCTGCGCCAACTGCTTGAGCAAGGGCGGGAGCGTGGCCGTGAGCTGGGCCAGTTGCGATTCCTGCGCCGCGACCTCCAGCCCGCTGGCATAACCCTTCGCCAATTGGAACCGCACGATTTGAAGGATGTTGGAACCCAGGTCGATGAGCTGGCGGGTTGTGTCAATCTGCGCCCGCAACGAGGCCTCCTGGACCGCCGCCACCACCACATTGGCGCTCAGCGTCAGATACGTCGCGAGCATTTGATAACGCACCCCTTGTTCCTGCGCTTTCGCGGACTCGACCGTGCGGCGGGTCAAACCGAAAACATCGGGCACGTACGAAACGCTGACCTGCGGAGTGAACAGATCGTATTGAAATACATTGGCATTGGGCGTGGGCGCCAATAATTCGGACTGTTTCTGGCGGCTGGCGGAGAATGCCCCGGCGATGCTGGGAAAATAATCGCCTCGCCGAGCCAGCACGTTCTCTCGCGCGGCTACCAGCGCGGCTTGCGCCGCCTTGAGGTCGGGATTGTTGGTGAGCGAGCGCTCAATCAACTCGTTGAGCGGCTTCGAGTGAAACAAGGCCCACCACTTCGCCGGTATTTCCAGCCCTGCCACAAACCGTTGCGCTTGCCCACCGGCGGTGTTTGGAGTGCTCGAAGTGCTCTTGAGCGGCCGAACGGTATAACTCTCATCCGCCGGCGCAGCCGGCCGCTTGAAATTCGGTCCCACGGCGCACCCGGCCAGGAGCGACAACGTCGGGATTAGCGCCCAACCCGCAACGGGTGACTTATGGATTGGCCTCATACTGCACAAAACCCGGCGAATCGGGGCGCGGCGCCGCCGCCGGAAATGCCGGCACGCGTTTCATAGACCGCTGGTTTGCTTCGCCGGCGCCGTCAAGATCAGGCGCAGTTCGGCTCTGGAAAATCTCATTTCTTCACCACAAAAAGCTTGTTACTCCACGCGGCTCTCTGCCGCAAACGGCAGGGCCGCACCACTGGAAAACGAACGGGGATAAAAGCTAAAACCGCGGTGGAGCGCGGCTGGCGGAGAAGGAAAAATCGAAGAGCGAAACCAGCGGGGTCTCCGTCCCCAGGACACCGCAAACCAGGCACCCGGCGCCCGTGGCAACCGCCGGGGATTTCTCGCCCACGTTCAGGTGCCCGCTAGCCAGCGCACGGATGATGCAGAAGTGATCCGGATGATTGCTGTCAGCATGAAGTCGCTGGTGGAGTGATGGACTGGCGGCAAAGATCCAGAGGACCAGCACCAGCACAAGCGTCAGGGCCGCCGTGACTGCTTTTGCAGTCCGGCCAAAACCCAACCAGATCCGGTTTCGTCGCATGGTCCTCGTGCCGGGATTCAAACACAGGTTCCCCTTGAGCGCAAGTGCAGGAAATAAGATTTGCTGATCAACGGGCACAGGACGGGTTTCTTCCAGGGACCTTGCACAAAGGGAAAACCGAATTAAGTTGCAGGCATGAAATTCGTTTTGGCGATTCTGGCGTATTTGGTGATTGGGGTGGTTCTTGGCCTGGGCATCCTCCTGACGGTCAAAGGGAATCCCTGGCTGCTCATCGCCGGTTTCCTGGCCTACGTGGTTGCTTTCGCGAAATTCGGCTGCCTGCCCGGGCAGTCGCACTAGCTGCCCGGGGTTCGACGTAGCGCAGGTTTCCAACCTGCCGTATCGCGGATTTCCAATCCGCAGGTGCGAGCCAACAGGTACAGCCAGCCGACTGGAAGTCGGCGATACGGCAGACTGGAAGTCTGCGCTACGCAGCCTCGGCTGGCCCTTCAGGAAAGCGCGGCGCGCAGGCGCAGGAGGGGATGATGTCGCGCCACCGGCAATTCTTGCGCGCCTCACGGCAGCGCGCCAGTGCGGTAGAACTGGAAGGGGGGCGCGTTGGTTCGGACGCCCTGGAGGTAGAGCAACGTCCCGGTGTCGTCCGGGAATTCAAGCAACGGGCCTGGGGCCCAGGTGGAGAGATTGGTGCTGGAATAGAGGACGAATCGCTGGTCGAGTTGGCCGGTAAAGAGAAAGAGGTTCTGGCCCGAAGACCGGGCGTAGTTGGCGATGTTGACGGGGGTGGAAGGGGCTACAATCTGGCTGCGAAGGATGACGCCTTCGGCGCCCACGGTGACCAACTGGCCCTGGTTGTGGGCCAGGCCGTAGAGGGATCTGGAGGTGAGGGTGTGAAAGCTGACCCAGTTGGTCAGGTCGGGGCTGCCGAGCACGGCGCCCTGGTTGCCGACGACGAACCAGGTACCCGCCAAGTAGTCCACCGCGTTGAGCCAGTTGGTGGCGCCGCTGGCTCGCGCCACCCAGTTGGAGGCGTCATAGCTGGTCAGGAGGGTCCCGTTATCGCCCACGGCCACCAAGGCGCCATTGAGCCAGGCCACCTGGGAGAGCCAATTGGTGGTGACCTGCTTGAGAGTCCAATTTTGGCGATTGGTGCTCGTGAGGATGGTGCCCTTGTCCCCGACGACCACCCACCGGCCCGGAAAGAGCGCTATGCTGGTGAGAAAGGCCGTGGTCGGCGTGGAAGCCCGGGTCCAGGTCGTGGCGTTGCTGCTCGTGAGAATCGTGCCGTTGTCCCCGCAGAGGAGGAACTGGGCGCCATCGAAAAACACCCCTTCGAGGTCGTTGGTGGTCGGCGCCGGCAGGAGGGTCCAGAGATAGGCGTTGGTGGCGGACAAAACGGTTCCCTGGGAGCCGACGGCCAACTGGAGATTGGTGCTGCCGCCCACACCCAGGAGGACGGAATTGGTGATTGAGGACGGCACGAATTCCACCGACCAGGCGTAGCCGTCCGGGCTGCTGAGAACGGTGCCGTAATTGCCAACCGCCAGGTAGTAATCGGGCAGGCGCGCGGTCTGCCATAGCCAGGAGCGGACGGGCTGTGTGGGCGTGCGCCAAGCGGTGGCGCCGTTGGTCCGGGCGCCGATGGCGGTCATCCCGGAGGCGCCGCAAACCACGTAAGCGTTCGTGCTGTTAGTGCTCCAGGCACTGCCATAATAGGTCCAGTTGGGCGCCGGGGAGGGCAGCGCCGGAGACAATTGATCGGACCAGCTTGGGGCGTCTTTCAGCCACAGCTCGGAATCACCGGCGACCAACCAGTCATTGGTGCTGCCGGTAGCGCTGTAGAGGAAATTTGTGGCTCCGGTGGCGATCGTCTGCCAGGAGGTCCCGCCGGCGCTGGTCAGGGTCACGCCGTCATCGCCCACCGCCATGAACTGGTTGCCCTGCCAGTCAACCCAATTCAGGTTCTTCGTCGTCTTGCTCTTGACCGTTTTCCAAACCGTCCCGTTCGTGCTCGTCGCGATGAAGCCGCTTTCCCCCACCGCCACGAACCGAGCGCCATCGCAGGCGACACCGGCCAGCCAATTGCTAAAGCCGGCGGGAACATTCGTCCAGGACACCCCGTCGGCGCTGGTGTAAATCGAGCCGTTGTCGCCCACGGCCACCGCCAGGTTCGTTGAGGCCGCCACCGAGGCCAGCCAGTTGGTCGTGCCGAGGTCCACGGGAAAAAAGCTCGAGAGGTCATCGGAAGAGAGCACGGTGCCCGCTTCTCCGACGATGAGACAGCGGCCGCCGAAAAAGGTTACTGCCTGCAGCGATGCAGTGGTGAAACTTTGCCGTGGCGTCCAGGACACAAGGTCATCGCTGGTGAAGATTTGGCCCTGGTCTCCAACCTGAACGTAAGTGCCCTCGGAGGTGGCCAGGCCGAAGAGGTCGGCTCCATCCGGGGTCGGATTCGACCAATGCCAGACGGGGGGCAGATCCACGCCGGCCAGCGCCCGGGTCCCCAGGGCGAGCAGCAGGACCGCCGCCAAGGCGGCGGCCCGGACGGCTGGTTTGCAGGCACCCGGGCGATCCATAAACTCACTGCCCGCCGGGGGCTGCTGTCACCGTAGCCCGCTCCGGCGAGGGCGAAGAAAAGACGGCTGAGGGCAGAGTGAGCGCCATGGCGCAGCCGTCCGGGCCGTTGCGCCTCAGTTCCAAGGCGGCCTCGAGATGGCCGGCCAGTTGTTTGCTGATGGCCAGCCCCAACCCGGCCCCGCCCTTGGTGGAGCGACACGGCACAAACAGGTTCTTTAAGGCAGTCTCAGGGAAACCGGGGCCCTGATCCGCGACCTCGCAGACGAGACTCGGGCCGTCATCGAAAAAGGAGGTCCGGACCCGCTTGCCTCGGGGCGTGACCTGCAAGGCATTGGAAACCAGGTTCTCGAGTATCAACAGGATGACATTGGCCCGATGGTTGGAGAGCCGGCGGTGGACCGGGAGTTCGACCTCCCAATGCACGCCGAGGTCCTGAGCCAGCGGGCGGACCTTGGATTCGAGGACCTGGGCCAGTTCCCCGAGAGTGATTTCGTAGGATTCACGCGCGTCCTCCTCCGCGAGGACGCGCACCACGTCCTGAACCAAATCCTGCATCCGGCGGGTGGCGGCCACGGCCCCCTTCCACTCGAGGTCCCCGGGATGATCCTCTTCGTGCATGGACATGAAGATCTGGAGGCAGGCCAGCGGATTGCTCAGTCCATGAATGAGGTGGGCGCTCACCGCCCCGAGGGCGGTGGTTTTGGCGGCCAGGGTCAATTCATGATTGGCCCGCAGGAGACCCTCGGTTCGTTCGTGCAGCAGGCGGTTGGTCCGTTCGAGGCGCCGGTAGCCCCAAATGAGCACCGCGCCCAGCAACGCGCCGCCACAAACAAAGACGGCCCATCCTTCCAACCGGAGCTGAAAATCCAGGGCGGCGGCCTTGGCGGCCAGCTCCCGGCCATCCACCAGGAGTTGGGCGCACGCCAGCAACTGGGCGTGGTCGCGCGCATGGATAGGGATATTGACCTCGAGCAGCGGCAAGGCATGGCTCCGCGCGCCGGCCTCGGGCGGGAGCATGAGAAAAAAGTCCGCCAAATCCGCCTGGCTATAATAGCGGCTGACCGGGCGCAGTTCTCTGAGCCTGGCGAACGCGCCGGCGTCCAGCGTGGCCCTGGTCACGGTTTCCGGGAAAGCCGTCACGAATCGTCCGCCGGGGTCGAAGAGACGGACGCCGAGGACATTGGTCGGGAGTTGGGAGATCTGCAAGGCCAGGGCCAGCTCCTCGATCGGGGATTTGAGCCGCTCGGCGAGGTTGGTGGTCGGGCCGTTAAACTCCTGGAACTGGGCCACCGCGTCAAGAATCTCTCCCTCCTGGTTCACGAGTTGGTCGCGAACGACCCGGTGCAACTGCTGGTAGCCTGCCAGGACGGCTCCGCCCAGGATGCTCAGCGCCAGGACCAGCACGAGCGCCGCCATCGCCCTCGGGCCAAGCGCGTCGCCAAGGCGAAATAACCTGGACAATCCGGCTGGTCCCTTCGGCGGCGTCATAATGTCCAGGGAATTCTGCGTCGGCTCATAAGCTTCACGGCAGAACCTTGTCTAGAACTGGAATTCCACACCCATGCTTAACGTATGCGTGTAATAGTCATCAATGTCAAGATTAGAAAAGGATCGGTCGAAACTGTAAGTGGCCAGGAGTTTCAGAATCTTCGAGACCCTCCATTCCGCGCGCGCATGCGCGGAAAGCCAGGTTTTCGTGCGACGAGTCTCGCTGTCAGGGGCAATGGTCTGGATGGGGTATTGGTAGGCGGTTGCGGTCAAGAAGGCGCTCAATCGCCAGGGTCCCCTTCGGTATTCGAGCCTTGGGGAAAGCGAGCACTGGTAGCGGTTGAAGAAGCCGGAGCCGTTGTCCTGGTCGAGGCCAAACCCAGCGGTGAGGGTCGTGAGCCATTGGCGGCGCTGATCCCAGGCCCGGTGCCAGGCCAACTGGACGTTTTGCGACCCCAGGACAAGGTGCGTGTTGGTGACGGTGTTCCCCTGGCGGTCCAGGTCCGGCTCGCGGTCATCGGCCAGGCGTGTCCATTGGTAACTGAGAGTCAAATCGTCCCGGGGGGCGAACCGGGAGCCGAGCGAAACCTTGGGGCCAAATTGCCAATAACTGTCCAGGGGCGACTCGAGCCACTGGCGGGTTCCGGCCATTTCCAGTTCGCCCCAGGCGCGGCCGTAATCGCCGCGCGTCGACCAGCGCTCGGTGAGCGTATGGCCGACGACCCGCCCGGCGCCGGCGAGTTGCGGCTCGATGGCGCTGAGGTCCATGAGCTGGTCCTGATAGGCGTAATTAACCCCCAGCGTTGAGGACCAATGCTGGCCGAAGGAGCGAGCCGCCTGCGCCAGCGCCAGGGCGGTGGCTTCCTCGGTGGAAACCGGCCCGGCAAGATAGCGGACATAATCTCCCGCAATCAGGCCGTTGAACGACCAGTCGCCGCTGGGCACTCGAAAGACCAGGAAGTCGCAGCCTGAATCCCAGAAAGGGGAGTCGTGGCGGTTGGTGTGGCTCAGAAAGACGTTGTCTTTGTAGCCGAGCAAGCCGCGCAGGTCCGTGCCATAGTTCCAAAGGTGGATTTTGAAGTCGTTGGTGAGCTCGGCTGGCAACGGCTCTTGAGCCGGCGAAGAGGAGAGCGCGGCGGCCGCGCCCAGCAGCAACAGAAGGGCCAGGCCGCGAGGAGCCGTCACGATGGACAACGAATACACCAAATCATCAGGCGGCACATAACCGCGTGCTGATTTGTACGGGTCCGACCAGCACGGTGTCAAGCCATCGTCCAGGGAGTCGAGAACCGCCTTTTCGGGACGATGAGCACTGACATTGTGCGGTGGGGCCGAAGGCTCAGATGTGCCCCGAGTAGTGCAGGTATTTGTAATCGACTGGCGAGACAAACGAGACTTCCACACCCTGGTGAGGAATCACACCAAACAATGTGGCGTTGAAAAGCCGCTTCGCATTACTCACGATTCGGAAATTCCGAGTGAAGTCATTGAGCCCGCGGACGGTCAGACCCATTTCGTTGGCGGCAGCCTCAAGCGGGGCATCGAGCTCCCATTCGGCGATGATCTTGTATTGATGACCGCCGTAGGTGTCGTCTGCACCAGTTGCCGTAGAGAGCAGCCCAACGTTGTTGAACATGACGTGTTGCTGGAACTGCATTGGCCTCAGCAACATGTCGGTCAACTTCTGCCTGGCTCGTTGAAACAATTCACGTTCCGTGGTACCCGCGCAGGCACACCCCAGCTTGCCGTCGATCTTGTTGGGGCAGGCGATAAACCCATCGAGACCACCGGCGTGAGTCTGAAGCAAATACTTAGGGACAAACCCGCCGGAGCGCTTCATGGCGGCCCCGTCTCGCCCGTCACCTCTGTATGCAAATTGAATTCTCATGAAACCATCACTTCTACACGTCGCAAGCCGAAAAATCAAGAAGGAAAATAGGGTCAGATCCGAATGACCGAATGTTGCCGTCGGGGCCAGTGACAAAGTCTGTCGAGCCCCATTGGGCAGGCCATTTTGGAGTGCGGTGGCAAGCGAAGCGCGACACCGCTTTGGCGCGGGCAGCGGCTGGCGTTCCCGGACGTCCCCGGCGGCCGAAATCCCGCCTCGGCGGGACGTTTCGCTCTGCGGGCGCACTCCAATCCCGACTCGTCGGGAGTCAACCGCCCTGGAACCCCCTGCATTCGGCGGACGAGTTTCCTGCTTGACTCGGTCTGCGAGTTGCCGGCAAGGTCTGGGTCAAACTCAAACCATAAGACCACCATGACGCGATTCAAAACCACACTCGGCACATCGATCACCCTCCTGGCCCTGCTGGCGGCTGCCACTTTCACGCTTTCGGCCCGGGCCGCCGACGCCCCCAAGAAGATCCGGGTACTGCTGGTCACCGGGGATGACGTTGGGGTTCACCCCTGGCCGGTGGTCTCGAAAGCGATCAAAGAAACGCTGGCCGGCACCGGCCGATTCGACGTGCGGGTCTGCGAAGACCCCGGGGTGCTCGACTCGGCGGCCAGCCTGGCCCGCTACGACCTGGTCTTCCTCGATTACTATAACGCACAGACGCCCACCCTCTCGCCGGCGGCGAAACAAAACCTGTTGGACTTCGTGAGCGGCGGCAAGGGTTTCGCGCTTTGCCACCTGTCGAGCGCGTCGTTCAAAGAGTGGCCCGAGTTCCACCAGCTCTGCGGTCGTTACTGGGTCATGGGCACCTCCGGCCACGGCCCGCGCGGCGTGTTCAAGGCCCGGATCGCGAAAAAAGACAGCCCGATTACCGAGGGCCTCGAAGACTTCGAGGCGGACGACGAGCTTTACGCGAAGCTCCAGGGCGACGCGCCGATCAACGTGCTGGTCGAAGCCGATTCGGACTACAGCCACAAAACCGAGCCGCTGGTCTTTACCCTCGAGTATGGCAAGGGCCGCGTGTTCCATGAGACCTTCGGCCACGACGGCAAGGCCATGGAAAACCCCACCGTCCGCAAGCTCATCCAACGCGGCTGCGAATGGGCCGCCACCGGCAAGGTGCAGTAGCGCGTCGGAGCGTCAGAGCGTGGAGCGTGGAGCAGGCATCCTGCCTGCTTCCGCAGGCCCCACGCTCTACGCCCACACGCTCTCACGCTCCACGCTCCACGTCCCCTTCCCATCCTTCCCATTCTTCAGGCCAACGGCCTGGCGCATACCAGTCAGGGCAACGCCCTGGGTTCAGGTCCCAAGGACCTTCCGCGCCCTGTCGGGGCGCCGCCCCCCCCCGCACACCGCAGCCCAGGCGGGTGGACTCCAGACCCTGGCCACATCCGGGCCGGCGGATTGGAAATTGAAAACTGAAAACTGCGAATTGGGCGGCCCGGCAATTTGCAATGTACCGACCTCGATCTCGCTCTTGTCCCTGGCATAACCCCGGCGCCCGAGAATACTCCACGCTTCGACGCTCCCCTGCCCGCCGTAGCCTCGGCGCAGGCGGGACGCTCCGACGCCACGCCCCACGCCCCGGCAACCGCCGCACAGGGCCGATTCAAGAACCACGGCCTCCTCTCATTAACACACCGCTTCAGCGGTGTGTCTTGCCGGTCGCCTGCCGCTTCAACCGTTTCAACGGTTTTCCGCGCCGGGCAGCACGTTTCGACCGTTCTTGAATCGGCCCTGACCGCCGCAACGCGGCGCCGAGATTTAATTGACTCGATTGGCTGTGGCTCGGTATAGGTATTGGCCATCAGCAAGAATACAGACCATGCGAACGCAGCATGGCCTTTACTATGCCGAGCGCCGGAGACACTGGGGAAACCGCGGGAGCCGCAGCTCAGTTCACCGCGACGCACTGGAGCATCGTGCGCGCGGCCCAGCAGACCGATTCGGAAGCCGCCAGAGCCTCGCTGGAGACCTTGTGCCGGCGGTATTGGTATCCTCTTTACTGTTTTCTCAGGAGAAGCGGCCGCAGCCATCACGAGGCCCAGGATCTGGTGCAAGGTTTTATTGCCAGCCTGCTCGAAGATGATCGTCACCGGCTGAGACAGGCGGTTGAACCAAAGGGCAAGTTCCGATCATTCCTGCTCTCGGCCCTCGACAACTTTGTGAAGGATGAAGCGCGCCGCGGGCGAGCCGGGAAGCGTGGCGGCGGCGCCACGCACATTTCCCTGGACGAGATGGCCGCCGCCGAAGGCCGGTATGCCGATGAGCCGGCCAATGGCCCAACACCGGAAGAGGAGTTCGACCGCCGCTATGCCTGTCAGGTCATCAGCCAAGCCCTGCTCATGCTGCGCCAGGAATATGGAACCAAGGGCAAGGCCGAGATCTTTCAAGTCCTCGAGCCCTTCCTCACGGAGGAGGTCCCTGCGGGGTTTCACGAGCAAGCCGCTCCCCGATTGGAAATGACCCCGGCCGCCGTTAAGACGGAGCTCTCCCGGTTCCGTCGCCGGTTCGGCAAGCTGGTGCGCTGCGAGGTTGCGCACGCCGTCGCGGAGCCGAAGGACCTCGAAGACGAGATCAGGTACGTGTTCGGCGTGTGGGGTCGTTTGGGCACGAAAGTTTTGTAACTGTTCAGGTGGGAGCGTGGGGCAGACCTCCGGTCTGCCGGTTAGCCGGGCCTCTGGCCCGGTGTTCCGGCCGCACCAGCTTCATGGAGCCGGAGGCTCCCTGAACCGGCAGACCGGAGGTCTGCCCCACGCCTGAACAGTTACGAAAGTTCTGTAACCGCCATTCCGTTTATGCGTTGAAGGAAATGGCAAGCGATCTGTTTCATGGCCGAGCCGAAAATATGTTCAAGCTGCGGCACCGTGGTGCCGCCAGATGCCCCGGGCGGCTACTGTGTCCGCTGCGTGATGCAGAACGCGCTGGACGCGGCGGACCTCGATGGAGCCAACGACGAGGACACCGCGGCCAAGACGCCGGCCGAGATGCCCGGGGGTAGGGTTGGCCGCTACCGGCTGTGCGAGCGAATCGGGGAGGGCGGCTGCGGCATCGTCTATCTGGCCGAGCAGGAGGAACCGGTCCGCCGCACCGTCGCGCTCAAAGTCATCAAGCTGGGCATGGACACGGAGCAAGTCATCGCCCGCTTCGCCGGCGAGCGGCAGGCGCTGGCGCTCATGGACCACCCGAACATTGCCAAGGTCCTGGACGCCGGCGCGACGGATACTGGCCGGCCGTACTTCGTCATGGAATTGGTCCGCGGCGTCAGTATCACCGGCTTCTGCGACCAGCACCATCTTTCCACACGCCAGCGGCTGGAGCTATTCATCAAGGTCTGCCACGCCGTCCAGCACGCGCACCAGAAAGGCATCATCCACCGAGACCTCAAGGCCTCCAACATCCTGGTCCAGGAGGGCGAACCCGGCGAGCCGGGAGTGCCCAAGGTCATTGATTTCGGCATCGCCAAGGCAACCGGCGGACGCCTGAGCGACCTGACCATAAACACCGATTTTCGTCAATTCCTCGGCACGCCGGCCTATATGAGCCCCGAGCAGGCGGCCGACAGCCACGACATCGACACCCGCACCGACATCTACTCGTTGGGCGTCCTGCTCTACGAGTTGCTGGCCGGCAAACCGCCGTTCGACACCCGAGAGCTGCTGGCCGCCGGCCTCGACGAAATGCGCCGGACGATTCAAGAGAAGGAGCCCGTTAAACCGAGCACCCGGCTGACGCAACAATTGTCCGCCGTAGCGGCGTCTCGGCAGAGCGCCGCTGACTCCCCTGGCCAGGATAGCGGCGCTCTGCCGAGCCGCCGCCACGAGCAACTTCATGCGCTCATCCGCTTGTTGCGGGGCGACCTGGACTGGATCGTGATGAAATGTTTGGAGAAGGACCGCGAGCGCCGGTACGGCACTGCCAACGACCTTGCGCTGGACCTCCAGCACCACCTCAACAACGAGCCGGTCACGGCCCGTCCCCCCGGCCCGGCCTACCGGTTTGGGAAACTAGTCCGCCGCAACAAGCTGGCGTTCGCCGCCGCCGCCGCCGTGGTTGCCGCCCTCGTCGTTGGCCTGGGCCTCTCCACGTGGTTCTACTTCCAGGAGAACAAGGCCCGCGGGCAGGCCGTGGCCGCGACCCTCGGCGCGAAACAAACCCTGTCCGCCGCCGACCTCTCCCAGGCGGTCCTGTTGATTGCCGAAGATCGCGGGAACGAGGCGCTGGCCTACTTGGTCCGAAGCCTCTCCGCTGACCCCTCGAACACCGCGGCACTGACCCGGCTGACGACGTTCCTGACCTGCCACTCGTGGATGCTGCCGACCGCGATCCTCAGACACACCAACCTGGTCATGAGCGCAAGCTTCAGCCCGGACGGCAAACGCGTGGCCACCGCCTCCTGGGATGACACCGCCCGCGTTTGGGATGCGGAGACGGGCCGGCCTGTAACCGGGCCGTTAAGACACGGTGACTTCGTCTTATCGGCCCGGTTCAGCCCGGACGGGAAACAGATTCTCACCGCCTCGCACGACGGTACGGCTGGGCTGTGGGATGCCCAGGGCCGGCTCCTCCGGCGCTTCCCGCATGCCGACTGGGTGTCCAGCGCAGAATTCAGCCCGGACGGAAGCCGGATTGTGACCGGCTCGCGGGACTATACGGCCCGGGCCTGGGACGCACGGACCGGCGAGCCGCTGACGCCGCCCTTGAAACACCGGATCGGAGTGTCATCGGTCCAATTCAGCCCCCACGGCGAGCGCATTCTAACCGCTTCCTGGGACGGGACCGCAAAAGTCTGGAACGCGCACACCGGCCAGGCGGTCGCGGGTCCGATGAAGCACGACGATGGCGTGTACCAGGCGGTGTTCAGCCCTGACGGAAAACGAATCGGCACCGCCTCTTATGACGCCACGGCGCGGATCTGGGACGCAATGACCGGTGACCCGATCACGAAGCCGCTGGAGCATGGCGGCTGGGTTCTGTGCGTGCGGTTCAGCCCGGACGGCCAGCGCCTCCTCACCGCCTCGGCGGACAGGACGGCCCAACTCTGGGACGCGCAGACTGGGCGCGCCCTTCTGGCCAGGCCCCTTAAACATGGCGACGGCGTGAAGACCGCCGAATTCAGCCCGGATGGACGCCGAATCCTCACCGGCTCCTGGGACAACACCGCCCGCCTTTGGGACGCGCAGAGCGGCCAGCCTCTCTGCGAACCGCTCGAACACGACGGCAAGGTCTGGTCTGCGGAGTTCAGCCCCGACGGCAAACGCATCGTCACTGCATCGGCTGACTTCACCGCCCGGGTTTGGCGCCCGCTCGCCGGCCGGGCCTTGCCAGCACCTTTGGAACGAAACGGGAGCTCGCCTCTCCCTCTCCTCGGGGGAGAGGGCCGGGGTGAGGGCGAGCTTCCGACGCCCTTGGAGCCGAAAGGGAGCTCTCCTGCCGCCGCCACCCAACCGGCCCCCCAGCCGGTTGCTGCCGATCTGCTGGCCATCGGAGGGAATCTCGAGGCCCTTGCGCAGTTCAGTCCCGATGGGACGCGTATCGTTGCCGCCCTGGGCGGCGACGCTGCCCGGGTGTGGGAGGCGCAAACTGGCCGGTTGCTGCCCCCGCCTTTGCAGCACGAGGGCGAGGTGTTGTCAGCCCAATTCAGCCCGGATGGGAACCTGATCGCCACCGCCTCGGCCGACCACACCGCGCGCGTCTGGGACGCTCGCACCGGCCAGCCGCTGACCGGGCCTCTGCGGCACGGGGCCGCTGTGTGGTCCGCGCAATTCAGCCCCGATGGCGCGCGCCTCGTCACGGCCTCAACGGACGAAACCGCGCGGCTCTGGAACGCCCGGACCGGTCAATCCCTGGCGCCGCCGCTGAGAGCGGGCGGGGCGGTCTTTTCTGCCAGGTTCAGCCCGGACGGGAGCTGCGTTGTCACGGCCTCGTCCAACCGAGTGGCCCGGGTCTGGGACGCACGCAGCGGCCAGCCGCTCGCCTCCACTCCGGCATACATGGGGCCGTATGCCTCCGCCGAATTCAGCCCTGACGGCAAACGCATCCTGGTCGCCCTGTCGGACAGGGGCGCCGATGTGTTGGACGCACGGACCGCCCAGCCCGCCGTCCCCCGATTGCAACACGGCGACCGCGTGACCGCGGCGCACTTTAGCCCGGACGGCAAGCGCATCGTCACCGCCTCTTGGGACATGACGGCCCGCGTTTGGGACGCCGAAACCGGCCACCCGCTGACCGGTCCGCTAAGGCATGCCGATAAGGTCGTATCCGCCCAATTCAGCCCCGACGGCAAGCGCGTCGCGACCGCTTCCCTGGACAAGACCGCCCGCGTCTGGGATGCCGAAACCGGTCAGCCGCTGACCGAGCCTCTGCTGCACCCCTTTGGCTTGGTCGCCGCGCTGTTCAGCCCCGATGGCGCCCGGCTCCTCACCGTCTCCACCAACGGCGCCTGGGTCTGGGACCTCGCTCCCGCGCCCGCCCAGCCGCCGCATTGGCTCCTTCCGCTGGCGGAAGCCGTCTCCGGCCGCGTGTTGGCAGGAAAAAATGTTCTGCAAGAAACCAAGCTCGACCGCGCCCAAACCGTCGAAGCCATCCAGCAGACCCTCGCCCATGAGCCCGCCAACGACCCCTGGACCCTCTGGGGCCGCTGGTTCCTGGCCGACCCTTCCGAGCGCACCATTTCCCCATTCTCCGCGATGACGCTCCCCGAATATGTCGATCGCCTTCTCGAAAGGCCGACTGCCGAAGCCCTTGCCGAAGCCGAGCAACTGGCCGCTGGAAATCCGCAACTCCTGCGGCGGATTGCCGCCGCACGGCACCAGCCGCAGCCCCAACCACCGCTCGAACCACGAAAGTGAAAACATCTTCAAATTTCTTGTCACACCCGGCTCAAGAATCCGTTGAACACGATGAAACGAATAATGGACTCTATGAAACCCGATCAAAGGAACGGTGCCAGTAAGCCTCTCGTCTTCCTCCTTGCGATGCTGATGCGGAGTGCGGCGTTCGGCCGCGCCGGCCGCGCGGAGCACCGAATCCGTTTGCCCAGGCTGCGGCGCCAAATAAGAGCGGGGCGCGAAGTTCTGCGAGCGCTGCGGAAAGGCGCTGCAAAAGACAGAGGCGATGGTATGACCCCGGAAGCCCTTCTAAAAATAATCGCCGGAATGGCCGCGTTGGCGATCCTTCTTGCGGCAACAGGGCTGGTCGTCGCCATCTGGATTTCACTTGGCTTTCTTCGCCTCCAACCGGGATCGATTTCTCGGGCAATCGGGGTTTCGGGGGACATCCGGCTCGGGCCTGCGGATTGGGGTCGGCCAGCAATTTCGATCACTGGCATGAGACGTGCTCACGCCTTTGAAATCAGTTCCTCGACACGTTCCTGGGTTTGTGGTGAAGATCAGGTGACAGCGATTGAACATCAATTCTAAAAGGAAAATCAATGATGAATG
>Ga0209415_10006498_pt1 | contig 20737 bp, 16 predicted proteins | sample PeaSoiSIISIP2007_FD_187696 | JGI IMG/M metagenome (GOLD analysis project Ga0209415, IMG submission 187696) | Peat soil microbial communities from Weissenstadt, Germany - SII-SIP-2007 (SPAdes) (version 2) | ecosystem: Environmental > Terrestrial > Soil > Wetlands > Peat | place: Germany...
GGGACTCCGGAGTCGGCAACAGTGAAGTCGTCTTTACAGTGTCGCTTCCTTCCAACAAGTCTTCACTTCCATCGAGAGATTCGAAATTCGAAACGTTGTAGATTTCGCTCCGACCGTCGTGCCACACTCCGAATGTAAATGTGTGCCTCGCGTTCTTCGAACCGTAGGTCGCCCGAAGTCTTCGAAGGCGAACTTCCAAATCAGTTTTCACCGCATTGAACACGTCTTGAAGTTTGCCGTCGAAAACCTTCTGGGCCGCTAGTTCCATCAACCAGTCACTTGGCATGAGGCCGTCGTCGTCCAATCCGATGCCGTTGTACACAATGAGGCCATGAGCCGCAGCACATCCGAAGACCGTCATCTTCGTTGATCGATTAGTTTTGGTTTTCTTTGAGATGAATTCCGTCAAACGTCGGTCGGAGACGCCGACAATTGCAAATGGCCATGCCGAAACTAGGTTGGATGACATCGTTGTCACTCACTGGAAGGTTCATCGGTGTGTGCTCACTGTGGGCTGAACGAGGTACGAACGTCCCAGTCTTCTCCACTGAGGCCTAACGCGTTGCATTTTGCGTTGCACAATCGGCCCGAATCCACCCGTTTCAACCCAGTTTGGCCCGCTTCGACCCTTCGCAAGTCCTTGAAAGGACACGTCGCCGCTCCTGCTTACAGGATTTGAAGACCGGGACGATCACCGGACCGCATGCGCTTCCGTGAGACAGGGTAGCACTTATCGGTGGGATCTTAGCCGCGCTGTCCGGTCGCAGCATAGGGACGAGGCGCGATTGGGAGGGGTTGCAAACTCGGCGAAGTGTTCCTTCAGGAACATTTTGTACTGGCGGAATTGTACGTACAGTTCTATACATATAGGTAAATGAAACGGAGGACAAGAGTTAGCAAGGCCGGAGCGGCGAAGGCCAGGCGGACGACTCGGCGGAAAACCATCACTTTGATGGCTTCGGCGGAGGAGCCGAAGAACGCCCATGCCATGATTGAGCAGTTTCAGAGGATGTACAAGGCACGCAAGAAGGTGGTCACGCTGCGTCTGGACGCCGATGTGCTGGCCTGGTTCAAGAGGGAGGGACGCGGCTACCAGACCAGGATCAATCGGGCGCTGCGCGGGGTGATGTGGGAGGGTGAGAAAAAATCGTGGAAGTGAGGGGCGGTGCACTTTGGGTCTGTGGCGGCTACCCCGCCAACTGTGGAACTGCCCCACTCAAGCCAAAAGCAGGCTTGAGTGGGCCACCCGCGGTTATCTCATCAGCCACCCGCCATGGTACATGCTGGGGTGTTCGTTAAGGCCGAGTGTATGCACAGAGGAAATCCCCACTTCTCGCAAAGGACGCGAGAAATGGGGCACCCAGCGGCCAGCGGCCAACCGCCCGACTCACTTTTTGCGAAGTAATCCATTGCGAGCGTAGACATGGGGCGGACAACCTTCGCTCATCCCGACCCGACGCGGGCCAATGCCATCAAACTCCAGACCGTGTTCGCAGCTAGCAATCCGAAGACGCCGGCTGTGACCCAAGGACGGTAACGCGTCTCCATCAGATCGGCCAACACGCCGGCGACGAAGATGAACAGGAACGGCACTGAGGCGAGCAGAAATCCTGCGCCCGCGACGTGGGGATGCGCCATCCCCAGCACGAGAAGGAGCAGCGCCACCGAGAGCGGCGCCGTGTTGCCGAAGTAGCGTGTGCGCGGCCACAGCGCGTAGGTAACCACCGCGATGGGCACCGCGAACACAAACGCAGGGCATGCGCGACTCAAGTGCGCTCCCACCTGGCGGTAGACTCCGGGCAAGGCAAAAGCTCGCCAGGTCGCTCCCCAGAACGCGGCGTGGCGCAGGCTTTCCGCGAACGCATGCGGACGGAAAAAATACGCGGCGAACAGGAGCACGAAGCCAACGGCACATGCGGCCAGCCAGATGACCACTCCCGCCTGCCGCCGCACTGGGGCTACGTAGAGCAGGAACGCCAGCGCCAGCGGGACGACTACGATCATGGAAAACTGCGAGCCGGTGGCTATGGCTAGTGACACTCCCAGCAGCACGATCCGGCGCCAGTTCCAGAGCACGACTTCGCGCGGCGCGTAGAGGGTGTGGGCGACCGCGATGGCGGTGAAGATGGCGCCGAAGGCTCCCCATGCGGCTACGATTTCGGGTTCGGTATGCCAGACGGCGCTGGCTTGAATCATGGCTGGCGAGAAGCAGTAGAGCGCCAGCGCTACGAAGCCGCCGTGGTTGCCGCAGAGCCGCCGCGCCACGTACCACAACGATGCGCCCAGAAACACGCCGCAGGCGAGGAAGGGCAGGCGGGTAAGCCATCCCCAGTAGGAGAACGAATCTGAATTCCACCAGCGCGCCGGCATCGGGAGCAGCGGAGCGGCCGACACGAGGGGAAGCAGCGGCGACTGCTGGGTATCGTAGCCGTCTTTGATATTGGAGGCGTCTGACAATGTTGTGGCGGATGAGTCCGGCGCGTCGGGATATGGCGCACCGGCGATCCCGTGACCATGCCACTGCCGCCAGCCCGCGGCGATGCGCGCGCCTTCGGCTTCTTCCGCGCCATTTTTCGAACGCCACTGTGACTTAACCAGCCAGGCGGCCTGGGCGAGGAACGCCAGCAGCAGCAACCCGGCAAGAAACTGGGGGCGCCCAAAGCGTTCGCGCGTGAAATATCCGCTCACAGGGAAACCGAGTGTTTTACCATGACCCAGCCCCTCTGTGGGGAAACTTCTTTGCGGAACGAGATGACAGAAACGAACGCAACGAAAACCGAGACGGCCGGCGACTCGGAAGGTGCGCTGGAACGCGACGCGGCCGGGCCGAGCTTCGCGGCGGCCACCCAGCCTTCCTACGCACACACGCTCTTTTTTTCACGCGACGGCGCTGGCGACGGGCTGCGTCCCGGCTGGGGCTTCGTTTTCTACGCGTTGACGTATTACCTGCTGCAGAGAATCGCCGGCTACCTGCTGGGGTTGTGGAATCTGGGGGTTCTCCGCTCTGCGATGGCGTCAGAGTTCGCGTCTCTTTTGGCGGCGGTGATTCCGGCAGTGGTGCTGGCGCGGGTTGAGCAACGCCGCTGGGGGGTATACGGTTTGCCGCTGCGCCAGGCCTTCGGCAGGTTGTTCTGGACGGGCGCGGTGTGGGGCTTCGCTGCGATCACGCTGCTGCTGGCGGGCCTCTACGGGTTGCATGCTTTTGATTTTGGGCACATCGTGCTGCACGGCGCGCGCATCGTAAAGTACGGCGCGTTCTGGGCCGGGATGTTTCTGCTGGTGGGATTGTTCGAGGAGTTTCTGCTGCGCGGCTATGCCCAGTTCACGCTGGCGCGGGGAATCGGGTTCTGGCCGGCGGCGGCGGCGCTCTCCTGCGTATTCGGCGCTGTCCACCTCGGCAACGGAGGAGAGGATTGGCGCGGCGTCCTGGCTGCAGCCACGATTGGGTTCTTCTTCTGCCTCACGTTGCGGCGCACCGGAACGCTCTGGTTTGCCGTGGGATTCCATGCCGCGTGGGATTGGGGTGAAAGCTTTTTTTATTCTGTGCCCGATAGCGGGACCGTCTCGCCGGGGCATCTGCTGAGCTCGTCGTTCCATGGATCAGCGTGGCTGACGGGAGGGTCGGTAGGGCCGGAGGGGAGCGTGATGTGTTTTGTGGTGATTGCGGCGGCATGGGTGGGGTTTAGCTGGATGTATCCGGGGGCATCTCTCGCGCGCACGGGTGTGCGGCTGCAAGCGACAGCAGGTTCCCTTCGACTCCGCTCAGGGCAGGCTCTCGTCGCTGCGCTCCTCGGAATGACAAAATCAAGGGACGGCATGACAAAGGGTAAGTAGAGAATTCAGCAGCGTCCCATTTTCGGAAGTGGTTGGTGCAATAAGCGGCTCTCCATCTTCTCCTAATGTTCGCCTCAGCCTATACTTACTCTCATGACCCCAGACGCCGACTTGCTCGCGCCGCTGCGTAGCTACTGGGGATACAGTTCGTTCCGTCCGTTGCAGGAGCGGATTGTGCGTAGCCTGCTGGCCGGGCGCGACACCTGCGTGGTGATGCCAACGGGCGGGGGCAAGTCGCTTTGCTATCAATTGCCGGCGGTGGTGTCGGGACGCACAGCCGTGGTGATCTCACCGCTGATTGCGCTGATGCAGGATCAGGCGGCACAACTGGCGCAGATGGGAATCCCGGCAGCGGTGCTCAACAGCACGCTCAGCGACCAGCAGCAGTCAAGCGTGGTGCGGCAGGCGCGCGAGGGCGCTTACCGGCTGCTCTATCTTTCTCCCGAGCGGCTGGCGCGCAACGATACCATCGCGTGGCTGCAGAAAGTTCCAATAGCGTTCTTCGCCATCGACGAAGCTCACTGCATCTCCGAGTGGGGACACGAATTTCGCCCTGAATACCGGCAGTTGAACCGGCTGCGCGGATATTTTCCCGATCATCCCATCGCAGCTTTTACCGCCAGCGCTACCCGGCATGTGCGGCACGACATCCTGGCCCAGCTGCAGCTGCGCGCTCCGGATAAATACATTGCCAGCTTTCACCGCTCGAACCTGCGCTATATCGTCCGCGAATGCAACGCGGTCGAGCAACCGGCGTTGCTGGTGAATGCTTTGCATAACTACACCGAGGGCAGCATCATCGTCTACGCGCCGACCATCAGCAAGGTCGAGGAGACGGTGGATTTTCTGGAGGATCAGGCCCTCCCGGCTGCGGGGTACCACGGCAAGATGGAATCGACTACCCGCAGGCGCAATCAGGAGCGGTGGATGTCCGACGAAGTGCGGGTGCTGGTGGGGACGATCGCCTTCGGGCTCGGGATCAACAAGGCTTCGGTGCGAGCGGTGATTCACTTGGCGTTGCCGAAATCGATCGAACAGTATTACCAGGAAGCGGGACGCGCCGGGCGCGACGGCAAGCCTGCGGATTGCGTCATGCTCTGGCAAAAAGCGGACGCCGGATTGCTGGGATTTTTTGCCAACCAGATTCTCGATTCGGCGGAGCGCGAACGCGCCTGGCAGCGTTATCACACCATCCGCGCGTTTGTGGAGTCCGGGCGCTGCCGTCACCGCCAGATTTGCACGCACTTCGGGGAAACGCCGAAGTGGGAGTCTTGTGGGGCATGCGATGTGTGCGGCGTCTCACCCCCGTGGCTGGCTAAGGTTTTCGCGGCGGATCCCAGAAAGAAGCGGCGCTTCGCGGAAGCGCGGGCCGCGAGTTCTACACAGTCTTCGTCATCGGCTTCGTCACCGGCTCCGTCGTTGGCATTGCCGTCTGCCGAACTGGCACTGAGCGCGGAGGATGCGGAGTTGCGCGAGTACCTTCGCGAGTGGCGGCGGACCACCGCGAAAGAGCAGGGCGTTCCCGCCTACGTTGTGCTGCACGATTCTTCGCTTGAGGAAATCTGCCGCATGCGGCCGCAGTCTTCCGCGGAGCTTCTCCAAATCTCAGGGATCGGCGAGCGCAAAGCAGCGGCGTTTGGCCAGCAAATTCTGGATGCCATGTCCCGCTTCAGGCAGGGCGCGCGTGCAGCCGAGCCACCCGCGAAGAAAACTGTGCCTGCTCTCGAAACCATGAGCCTGCTGTCTCAGGGGAAAAGTTTTGAAGAAATTGCCCAGATTCGCGGACGCCAGGTGACGACTGTGGTGAATGCGGTGGCTAATCTGGTGGAGAGCGGCCTGCTGGAATTTCAGCCTGCCTGGATCGACGCCACCCGGCAATCGGTGATCGGGGCTGCCTGCGCGCAGCTTGGGTTAGAACGGCTGCGGCCTTTGAAAGATGCCTTGCCTCCCGAGATTACGTTTGACGAGATCCGGCTGGTGGTGGCGCGGTTGCGGCGGGAGCAGGAGGAGAAGAAGGATACGATCTCGGCGTAGGGGCGGTGTGGGGCGGGCACTCTTGCCCGGCCGCTTTTGACTTTAACTGCCCGACCTCCGGCTTTTTGGGACCGGGGCGCCGGGCTTCGCCCAGGCTTGGACAGCCGAGGCGGCTATCCCTACGTGGCCTTTTCCTACGGGAGCAGGCCGAATGCGCCTACGCCGGTGGTGGTGCCGACGTAGACTTTGCCGTTGGCGATCATGGGCGTGATGAATTTGTTGCTGGTGCCGAAATGATCGCGGCCTCCGGAGGCCTGGTTGCTGTTGTAGAGTTCCAGCAGCGTCCTGGCGTCATAGGCATGCAGCACGGCGGTACTGGTATTTTCAGACGCCCAGACGATGGCATTGCTGCCTCCGTTGCTGGAGATGCTGGGCGTGGCCCCGGGATAATCGAAAGCGTTAGCGGTTTTCGCCACTGGACTTGCCAACAGCATCGCATTCTTGAACTGGAATGCCAGGATCGGCTGGCCTACCGGCCCATAATAAAGCTTGCCGTCAAAGGATGCGGGCATCGACCAGATTCCGCCGGGCAATGCTCCGGGAAGTTCCTGGTAGATTTTGTTGCTGCTGGAATTGAACCCGCCCATGGCGTTGCGGTTCACGATGTAGAGATTGGAATCCTTGCCGGCACCCACAGCGAGATCCCAGACTTTGCCTTGGGCATCTTTCATTCCTGGCAAGAGCAGGGCTCCGCCCGAGCCGAGGTCGGTGTCGGAACCGTTTTCCTGCTGCTCGTTGTTCATCTCGAAATAGTCGGCCACGGCGAGTCCGCCCTTGGTGGAAAGTTTGAGGAATGCGTTGCCGTAGTCGCCCTGGCTGGGAAATCCGCTGGCGTTGAGCGTGGCGTCGAAATAGCCGTTGGCATCGAGGAAATAAATATTGCCGTCAGAGTCCGCGGTCAGACCGGCCCCGCCGCCCCAGATCGCGCCTTCGTTGCCATTCGGGGTCACGTTTAGCACGGTGGTCTGGGCGAGGGTGATGGTTTTGTAGCCCATGATCCAACCGGTGTAAGGACGGGCGTCACAGTGCGAAGCCCATGCGAGGTAAATCGTGTCGTCGAGGTAGAGCAGGCCGGAGCGTTCCTTATATTGTGCCGGGTCGAAGATCACATCGCCGCCGGAGCTGTTGTCGCCGGTGCCGGGGAACTTGGCCGCGATATCAACGGGCCCTTTGTAGAGCTCGTCGCCGGTGGCTGCGTCGAGGGCGTGCAGACGCTGGTGGTAATCTCCCGCGCTGTCCTTAGACATGGCCACGAGATAGATCACGCCATTCGAACCTTTAGGGCGGACAATGACCGGCGTGGAGGTGATGCCGATCTCGGGAGTGACCTGGCCGCAGCCGCGATCATCAGAGGTAGTTTCACCGGATTTGAACGCGGTCACGTGCCAGATGGCTGCGCCGGTGTCGGCGTCGAACGCGTAAACGCTGTCGTGTTCGGTAACTACGATGAGCAGATTATGAGTGCCATTTCCCGCGATGGTGACGGCGTGTAGATATAGAGGCTCGGCGTCGACTTTGCCGTCGAGCGTGAGGGTAAACAATTTGCCGAATGACGTCGAGTTCACGTTGGCAGTCGTGAGGATGGTTTCCCTGGAGTTGAGTCCGGTGCGGGAGTTGTTGTTGTGGTAGGTGAGGACGTCCTGGGAACGCGCCCAGGAAACGGCCAGGCACAGGAAGCAGGTCAGGAGGGCGAGGCTCGGTAAACGGCAAACCGAAGAAACGTGGGGTTCAGAGGGTCTCATAGGCTTGGTCTCCTCGATCCTCGAAGCTTTGATGCGCGAAGCTTTGACCCTCGAAGCTTTCCGCGAGCCAAAGGACAGAAATATCCCGTCCTCTTTTTCGGATTTTGCGGCGCGGAACGCTTAAGTCAGGAAGCGGCGAAACGGGCGCTGCTCGGGCGAAGTGCTCTTGATTAGAAGTTTGGCAGAGTTCCCGGCAGAGAGCAAATCCCGGTGGTACATGGGTTGGCGAGGTGAGAGACTGGCATGGGACCTTGGCCGGAAGCACGAGTTGGTTACTCGCAATGGTCCGAGTCTAGCGTATGACAGAAATTGGCAAGATGCTGGTTTTTCTCGGCGTGCTGCTGGCGGTAGCGGGGATCCTGCTGATGCTGCTGGGAAGAGCGCATTTGCCGGGGCGGCTGCCGGGGGATTTTGTCTATAGGGGCAAACATACGACGGTTTATTTCCCGCTGGCGACATCGCTATTGCTGAGCGTTGTTCTATCGCTCGTGCTGTATGTGATTGGGCGCTGGCGGCGGTAGGCGGCGAGTTGGGCTTAGGCGGCGCTGAAGCGATGCTCTTCCAGGTCGCGGCTGCGGTACACTGCGCTTGATGTCTTCCTTCACCGATCAGATGGGGTTTAGCTTTGGTCTGCCGCAACGGCGGGTGTGGGCCGTCCGCGACCTGGTAGCGGCAGTGCGCACTCATCTGGAGCGGGAATATTCCGACGCCTGGGTCGAAGGAGAGATTTCAAACTTCCGGGCCCCGGATTCGGGGCATCTTTATTTCACCCTGAAAGATGGCAGCGCGCAGATTCGCGTGGTGATGTTCCGGTCGGCAGCGAAGCTGCTACGCTTTCGTCCGGCGGACGGAATGCAGGTGGTGGTGCGCGGCCGGGTAACCGTGTATGAAGACCGCGGCGAGCTGCAAATTTCAGCGGAATATATCGAGCCCAAGGGCGCCGGGTCGTTGCAAATCGCATTCGAGCAACTGAAGGCCAAGCTGGAAGCCGAAGGGCTGTTCGCAACGGAACGAAAGAAGGCGATACCGCCGCTGCCGGCGCAGGTAGGGATTGTGACTTCTCCGCAAGCGGCCGCGCTGCGCGACATTCTCAATATCTTGCAGCGGCGGCATCACTCCGTGAATGTCGTGATTTACCCGGCGCAAGTGCAGGGCGAAGCGGCGGCGCAGGACGTGGCCGCCGGGGTGCGCTATTTCAATCGCGAGAAGACCGTCGAGGTCATTGTAGTGGCGCGCGGCGGAGGATCGGCGGAAGACCTGGCCGCGTTCAACGATGAAGCCCTGGCGCGTACGGTGGCGGCCTCGGAGATTCCGGTGATTTCCGCGGTGGGGCACGAAACCGACTTCACGATTGTGGATTTCGTCGCCGACCTGCGGGCTCCCACACCTTCGGCCGCTGCGGAACTGGTGATCCGGTCGCGGCAAAGCGTGGAAGAACAGGCAGCGGGCCTGCACGAGCGGCTGGAGCGGGCGGTGCGCTATCGCCTGCTGATGGGCCGGCAGGCCTTGACGGAACTGGCGCAGCACGGGGCGTTCGGCGGCATTATGGGAGCGATCCGCCAGGGCCAGCAGAGGCTCGACGATCTGACTCACCGTATGGAGCTGGCGGAACGGCGGCGGCTCGAACAGATGCGGCGGCAGTGGGAGGCGGCGGCGGCAGCGGTGCGGCATTACGATCTGGGGACGATCCTGGCCAGCATGCGGGTCGGACTGGGCGCGGGAGTGGCGGCGCTGGCGGGGACCATGCGCAATGTTCTTCTGCAGCACAGGACGCGAGTCGAGCGTCTGACGACCGCGCTGGAATCGCTTTCTCCACTGGCCGTGCTGGATCGCGGCTACGCGCTGGTATTCGACGCCTCGGGCAAGCTGCTGAAAGATGCAGGTGCCACGCAGGTTGGGCAGGAGATTTCAGCCAGGCTGGCGCGGGGCGAGATTGTGGCCACGGTGACGAAGAAGCGGGAATAGAGGCTGCATTACAATGAGATTTCCGGGCCAACATCCTCTTCAGGAGAAGCGTTGCGCGTGACGGATTTTCTGATCTCATGGTCGAGAGTGTCGGTAGCGCTCGACATTCTGCTGGTCGCCATCATCATCTATCAGGTGCTGGCGATGATCCGCGGCACGCGCGCTGCGCCCATGCTGGCGGGCGTGGCGGTGGTGGCAATCACTTTCTATCTGGCGCGGATGGGCGAACTGACCACGTTGAACTGGCTGGTCAGCCGGCTATTACCGTATGTGATCTTCGCACTGATCGTAGTGTTCCAGTCGGAAATCCGGCATGTGCTGGCCGATCTGGGGCGGCGGCTGAGTTTCCGGGGATCATCCGCCGATGGCGATTCCTACGATGACATTGTGCTGGCGGCGAATCTTTTCCAGCAGCACCAGACCGGCGCGCTGATCGTGATCGAACGCGAGATTGGGCTGCGCACGCACGTAGAGAGCGGCGTTCCGCTGGATGCGCGGCTCTCCTACGATTTGCTGGCGACCATCTTCCGCCCCAGCGCTCCGCTGCACGACGGCGCGGTCATCGTTCAGAAAGACCGCATCGCCGCGGCTGCGTGCTTCCTGCCGCTTTCCATGAATCCCATGCTCTCCACTCAGATGGGAACGCGCCACCGCGCCGGGATCGGCATCACCGAGGAAACCGACGCGATTGCCGTAATCGTCTCCGAGGAAACGGGAGCCATCAGCCTGGCGATCGGCGGCAAGATCGAACGCGACCTCACGGTCGACCAGTTGCGAGAACGGCTGGGCAGTGAGTTGCGGCGGTATATGTCGCCGGTAACGCTGCCCACAGTGATTGCGCAGGAAGAGGAATCAGACGAAGAGCTGGAGTCGACGCCGCCATCCGCGAGACCGCTGGCTGAAAAGGAATCTCGCTCCCATGCGGAGGCGCAAGCGCAAAGGGAGTCTGAACCTTGATCAGTTTTTTCAAACGCTACGTGCTGCATAATTTCGGGCTCAAAGTTCTCTCGCTGGTGCTGGCAACCGGGCTCTGGCTGGCGATTGCGCGCGATCCAGTGGCCGAGGTCGCGATCCGCGTACCCATTGAGTTTCTGCACGTGGCGGACAATCTGGAGATCAGTTCCGAGGTCATTCCCGAAGCGCAGATTCGCGTACGAGGACCGGGCCGCATCATTCGCCAACTGCGTTCGACTGACGTGCATGCCGAACTCGACCTGCGCGACGCAAAGGCAGGAGAGCGAACGTTTGATCTGACGGCGCAGGAGATCCACCGTCCCCAGGATCTGGAAGTCGTGCAGGTCGTGCCCAGCCAGGTGCACCTGGCCTTCGACACGCGCATGACGCGGGAGGTGGAAATTCATCCCCGGGTGACCGGAACATTCGTGGCCGGGCTGCAGATCGCTAAAGTAGAAGTGGACCCGGAGCGCATCACCATCGCTGGACCGCGGCATCACGTGGAGCGGGTTGAAGCAGCGACGACGGATCCGGTGGACGCCTCCGGCACCAGGACTCGCGCGACTTTTACGACGAATGTGTATGTGGCCGACCCGTTGGTGCAGGTGCTGCAGCCAACGTCGATTCATGTGACCGTGATTATGGAAGCGGCGGGTTCTACTGCGCACTAGTGAGTAGCGGGGCGCGGGTGCTCCATTTCTCGCGTCCCTTGCGAGAAAGCCTGCCCTGAGCGAAGTCGAAGGGTGGGGCTTTTGATCTTACTTCCGGCAGCTGAGTCGCCAGGACAGCGGAGCTACCCAGTTCTCATCGCTTATCCCGCTCGTATATGATCCAGAGTTCTTAGCCTTTCGTTTTGCGGAACTGATTCCACTTTCTTATGAGCCAGCAAACACGGCAACTGTTCGGCACCGACGGCATTCGGGGGGTAGCGGGAGAATTCCCGCTAACCCGGCAGACCACTTATCTGATTGGACGCGCGCTGGGCCACGACCTGGTTCGCAACACGCGCAAGCCGCAGGCTGTGATCGGTCAAGACACGCGCGAATCGAGCGGATGGATTGCCGACCGAGTCGCCGAGGGACTGGGCGCCGTGGGCGTGGACGTGCACAGCGCCGGCGTGATCACGACTCCCGGGATTGCCTATCTGGCGCGCTCACGCGGTTTTGCCGCGGGTGTAGTGATCTCGGCTTCGCACAATCCGTGGACAGATAACGGGATCAAAGTCTTTTCCGGTGATGGCTTCAAGCTCACCGACGAGCGCGAACTGGGAATCGAAAAAGAAATTTTCGCGCTGTTGGAGAAACCAGCCGTGGCAGACGAAACGGCGCAGCGGGTTCCGGGACCGTGTCTGCCGGGCGAAGCGGAGTTGCGCCATGCCTATGTGGAGTCGCTGGCTGCGAGTGTCGCGTCAGATTTGAGTCGGCTGCGAGTGCTCGTGGATTGCGCCAACGGAGCAGCCACTGCCGAAGCCCCGGAACTGTTCCGCAGAATCGGGGTTAAGGCCACGTTCATTCATGTGGCGCCCAATGGAAGAAACATTAATGAAGGGTGCGGGGCGCTGCATCCGGAGACTTTGGGAAAAACGGTGGCAGAGGCGGCGGGAAAATTCGACTTGGGTGTGACGTTCGACGGCGATGCCGACCGCGCCCTGTTTTGCGATGCTGGCGGCCGGGTGGTGAATGGCGATGGCGTGCTGCTGGCGGTGGCGCGCGACCTGCACGCGCGCGGGAAACTGGTGGGAGAGCTGGTGGTTTCGACCACCATGTCGAATATGGGGCTGGAGATCGCCTTGAAAAAATCAGCAATTCGCATGCTGCGGGCGAATGTGGGGGACAAATATGTGCTGGAAGAAATGCTCAAGACGGGGGCTGTGCTAGGGGGAGAGCAGTCTGGGCACATTATTTTTCGTGACGGCGATTCGACCACCGGCGATGGCCTGCTGACCGCGCTGCGGCTGGCCGACATCATCGTCCGCAGCGGGCGTTCGCTGGCCGATCTGGTCGGTGATCTGAAAGTGTTTCCCCAGAAAATTCAAAACGTGCGAGTGCGGGAGAAGATTCCGTTTGCCCAAGTGCCGGGAGTGCAGAAAGCAATCGAAGCAGCCGAGCGCGAGCTGGACGGGAACGGTCGCGTAGTGGTGCGCTACTCGGGGACCGAAGCGCTGGCGCGCGTGATGGTGGAGGCGGAGTCGGAAGAAAAGATGCGGGCAATCACGGCGGGGATTGCGGGGGAGATTCAGAAGGCGCTCGGGGTGTGAGCGAAGACAAGTCGAGCTTCGCTCGACCGGACAGCCGAGGGCGGCTGTCGCCACATAGCTCTCCTCGGCGAAATCAAAACACCGGCTTGTCGCCGTCCCACTTTACTTGCTCGAGCGTGGCGGGCGGCACCGGATTCTGCAAAGGAACGCGCAACACAAGCTTGCCGGACCTGGTCACGACTTCTCCTCCGTTCGCGAGCAACACTTTGAGGCCGACCTGCGCCGTGTCGCCGGCGAGCACATCAACCTCGTAGGAATCGGGAAGGCCGGCGAGCGTCTTGTTCCAGTAAGTGTTGTGAACCGGCTCGCTGTATTCGGCGGGAATGGCGTGCGCACCGATCAGCGCGCCTAGAATTCCTGCGGCGTTCGCAGGATTGCAATCGGCGTCCTGGCCGGCGCGGGTCGCGTAGTTCATGGTTTTGTACCAATCGCCGTTGCCGTAAAGCAATCCCATGACGACGTAGGCGCCATTCAGTTTCGCGTCGATATTGAATGGCTTCTTGTAGCCGTCGGGGCAGTGGTCGACCTCGCCCCACTTGGCCTGCACCAGGTGCCAAGTCTTGAGCCAGCCGTCTTCACCGCCGGGATACTGGTCATGCCACCGGATCACATCGTGGATTGCCTGCGCGTAGAGGCTTTGCTCCGGAATGGCCTTGAGGCCGTTCTCGACGACTTCACGAATATTCTTAGCGAAGAACGCCTGCGTGTACATGGCGGAGATGAACATGCCGCCGTAGACGCCGTCTCCGTAGTTCATGATGTGGCCCATGCGTTCGCCGTAGCGGTTGGAAACTTGTGGCAGGCCGGGGGCGATCATGCCAAAAATGTCGGACTCAATCTGGAAGTCGATGTCATCGGCGTGCAGGTTATAGCGCGGGTTGCCGGAATCGGGAGGCAAGATGCCTTTGCGAATGTTGGCGAGTCCGGCCTCGTTGGCGTGCCAGACCTGGCGAATCTTCTTGTCCCACTCGCGGGCGACGGTGACCGGGTCGACATCAATACCGTAGCGGCGCATGCAATAGAGGAACAGGAGGTTGATGTAGATGTCGTCGTTGTCGGGAATGCCGAAGCTGGGATGCTCTTTTTCGGAATCGGTGATGAAGTCGGTGTTGATGCTGACTTTCTGATTGTCGGCTTCACGCGTGATGGGCGGCGAGTCTTCGGCTGTGTTGACCGCGCGCTGGCGGTAGTCTTTCATGCGCGTGGGAGAAAGCGGCCAGTCGGTGATGTCGAATCCGATCGGCGTGTTCTGGTACTGGAATTCCCAGGGAGCGCCGAAGGTGACGCCGATCATTTTACCCATCCACGCGCCCTGCACTTTGTCGAGATAGGTAGTGTAGTCGAGCTCGCGCATGGGTGGGTTGTTTTGAGCGGGAGTTCCGGTTTGAGCGAGGGCGGGCGCGAAGAGAAGAATCAACGCCAATAACACGAAAAGCGTTTTGGTCATAGGACGGTGCCTGTTGCGGCATTGTACGCCGGCGGAGTTGGCGCCGTGAGCTAATCCAAATCTCTCCAGTTAGGGCCCACGCCAATTTCTACCAGCAGCGGAACGGCCAGGGCGTGAGCTTTTTCCATGTGTTCGCGGACCAGTGACCGCATCGCGTCCACTTCTTCCTCGGGGACTTCGAAGACCAGCTCGTCGTGCACTTGCAGGGTCATCCTGGAGTTTAGCCCGCGTTCCCGCAGCGCAGCATCGATGCGGATCATAGCTACTTTGATCAGGTCGGCTGCCGTGCCTTGCAGCGGAGTGTTCACGGCAGTGCGTTCTGCAAAGCCTCTTTGATTTACGTTCTTGCTGTTGATGTCGGGGATGGGGCGCGCGCGTCCGAACAGGGTTTTCACTTTCAGGTCGCGGCGGGCTTCTTCGAGCGTTTTGTCGATGAAGGCGCGGACGCCTTTGTACTTTTCAAAATAGGCGGCGATGAATTGCTTGGCATCAGCGGGCGTTATGCCGAGTTGCTGCGACAAGCCGAACGCCGAAAGGCCGTAGACGATCCCGAAGTTCACGACTTTGGCCTGGCGGCGATGGTCGGGCGTCACCATGAGCGGCGGCACGCCGAAAACTTGCGAAGCCGTGAGGGTGTGGATGTCGTCGCCGCGCCGGTAGGCTTCGACCAGCAGCGGATCGCGCGAGAAATGCGCGAGCAGGCGAAGTTCGATCTGCGAATAGTCGGCGGTGAGCAGAACGTGGCCAGGTTCAGCGGTGAAGGCAGCGCGGATGCCGCGTCCCAGTTCGGTGCGGATGGGAATGTTCTGCAGGTTCGGATTCGCAGAAGACAGACGGCCGGTGGCGGTTCCCGTTTGGCCGAACGTGGTGTGCAGACGTCCGGTAGCCGGGTTGATCAGCGCAGGTAGCGCGTCGACATAAGTGGATTTCAGTTTGGTGAGCTGGCGATAGTCGAGAACTTTTCTGGCAATGGGATACTCTTCCGCCAGCGCTTCGAGAATATCGACGGCGGTGGAGATGGTGCGTCCCTTGCCGTATTTCCCGGGCTTGGGAAGATTCAGGCGATTGAAAAGGATGTCGCCGAGTTGACGCGGGGAACTGATGTTGAATTCGCTTCCGGCGAGTTCGAAGATTTCTTTCGCTTTGCCGGCGCTCTCCCGTTCGAGTTCCGACGACATTTTGGAAAGTGCGGCCGTGTCGATCTTCACTCCGGCCTGTTCCATGCGCGCGAGCACCGGAACGAGCGGAAGGTCCATTTCTTCATAGAGCTTCGCGAGGTTCGCCTGCTCAACATCGGCACTCAGAGCAGATGCAAGGCGCCCGGTGATGTCGGCGGATTCAGCGAGGTCGCCTGAAAGCTTGAGATTGAAACGGCGTAGAGCAACTTCCGGCAGTCGATGCGAGGAGTAAGTGGGATCGAGCAGGTAGGAGTAGAGCATGGGATCATGGCGGACGCCCTGAACTTCGATGCCGAGCGGCGCGAGCCAGTGAATCGCAGACTTGTAATCGTGAATGGCTTTGGGCAGGTTCGCGTCTTCGAGAGCGGCTCGAAGTTTTTCGGACGTTTCAGTCGCGTCGAGTGCCACGATCATCGCAGTGCCTGCGGCCGCAGAGACAGCCACGCGGAGCGCAGGCGCCTCTGAAGCTGTAGCCCCGGCGGCGGGCGAGGCGTCAGTCAGTGGCAACATGAGTTCCGCTTGCGGTGGCGCCTCTTCGGTTTCTTCTTCAGCAGCCTCTGTTTTGGACTCCGTATGTTCAACCGCCACTGCGAGCGCGCTTGCGGCAGAAACGGACTTGAAAACACTCTCTACATCGGCGACGGATTTCGCCTCATCATAGTTGGCCTCGCTAACTTCGACCACCGGCAGCAACTCTTTCAGCAGCGAGGTGAATTCGAGTTCGGCGAATAGTTCGCGCAACGCATCGAGCGCGGGTTCCCCGGCGCGCATCGCTTCGACATCGAGCTCGACCGGAACATTCGTGTCGATGGTGGCCATGCTCTTGCTGAAGAGAATTGCCTCGCGATTATTCTGCAGCGATTCACGGTAGGTTTTCTTCTCGACTTCGGCGGCGCGTTCGAGAGCCTGCTCGACCGTGCCGAAGCGCTTGATGATCTCGACGGAGCCTTTGTCGCCGATGCCGGGCGCGCCGGGAATGTTGTCGATAGAATCGCCGCGGAGAGCCATCACATCCACCACGCGCTCAGGAGGCACGCCCAGGATTTCTTCTACTTTCGCGGCATCGCAGATCAGATTGTCCTTGGGCGGATTCAGGATGTGAACATTGTCGTTGACCAGTTGCATCATGTCTTTGTCGCTGGAAACAACGTAGACGGAATGCGAGGCTGCGGCGGCCTTACGGGCAAGGGTGCCGATCAGGTCGTCGGCCTCGAAGCCCGCGAGTTCGAGAATCGGGATGCGGTAGGCTTCAAGCGCGCGGCGAATGTAGGGAAGTTGCTGCGCCAGGTCTTCCGGCATGGCGGCGCGGTTGGCTTTGTAGCCCTTGTATTCCACTTCATTAAAAGTCTGCGTCTTGATGTCGAACTTACGGACCGTGGTGATGGCCTGAGCCTGCTGGTCGCGGAACGTGGGCGCGGCGACGTCATAAACGGCAGCCAGGTATTCGGGGGAAAAATCGTCGCGCAGTTTGCGCAGCATATTGACGAAAACGTAAATCGCGGCGGTGGGCAGTCCGCTCTTGGTCGACATGGAGCGCTGCCGCGCCATGGCGTGGTAGGCGCGAAAGATAAACGACATCGTGTCGATGAGGAAGATGCGCCCGGGAGAGGACGTAGCGCTCCTTTCCATCCGATTGGTGGACGCTGACGCCGCGGAGGTGGTGGGCGCCGCACCCGATTCCGAAGATTTTTGGCGGGGAGGCAAGTGAGTAGTTTAGCAGCCGGAACTGCGCTAGAAATCGACCTTGAAGTTGGCTTCGACCGTCTTCTTCGCATCGCCGCGGGAACTGCGAAAAACCAAATAGTACTTCACTGCCCGGTCCATGGAAGCCGGGAGATCGAAGTTCACAGCCTGATTGTGGGAAGCTTCCAGGGAGAAGAGCGCTTCGGACTGGCGGCCCTTCTGGAAGTCTTGGTATTGATCTTCGTTGAGTACAAGGAAATCGAGGTTCGCAGCGCTCCCGGATTCGCCGTGCACGTCGCCCACAAAAGAGGTGTAGAGACCATGGAGATGGGGCCGGATGGAGTGCGGGGGAATCTCGAAGGGAAATACTACTGGAGTCTTCAGCGTAAAGGATTTCTGCACCACGCTCAGGTCGGTAAGAGCCGGCGATGGCGCCACATGATCATAATGAATTGGCGCAAGCTCTGGCTCAGTCGCGGGAGCGGGCGCAGGAGCAGCGGCTTTCTGCTGTTCGCAGGAACTCGCGGCCATACAAAGAACTGCAGCGACAAACATGCGGCACAGTCCGCGCTTCCGCATCCGTTGCCTCACTGCAACACAGACTTTCCGTACGTGGTGTTGTAATGCAGTTGGATTTCTCCGCAGGTACCCTGCTCCGCCGAATAAACCACGCAGGTATCGAACGGACGCGAATACACATGCAGGCTCACAGCGCGCTCATCGAACTGGCGGGGATTGAGCACGCGGTGCACCGGTTCGCGGGGATCGACGGCACAGGGGTGCGCGATATTCATTTCCACGGTATCGGCCGGCTCGATCTGGCAGCGGCCAGCTGTCAAGTCCTGGTGAAGCACACGGAAGTTTTCCACGTGCAGGCGGCCGATTGGCACGGCCATCCAGCAGTTCTGGTCGCGATGGTTGTGCACAGAACTGACCTGGCCCACCTCCCAGCAAATGGCCAGCAATTCGTAGAGCGGCGTTTTATCGATCAGGTTGCGCGTGTAATGCTGGCGGTCCCAGGTGAGATATGCGGAGAGCGTGGCGGCGTCGACCGGGTGATCCTGCAGAAACTTGCGGATCGACTCAGTTTCGTCAAAGGCGGAGCGAGGAAGCTGGCGCAATCCGTCCACCAGGTCCTGAATGGAAACCAGCTTTGCCACAGTATTCATGGTCGTTTTCGTTCGCCCGGAAAGTTCCGCGAGCCCGAAAACAAAGTATAGCGCAGGCCATCCGCAGAAAGCTTCACTCCGCTCATCCAAGGAACATGCAATCGCCGTAGGAATAGAAGCGATAACCCTGGTCGACGGCATGTTCATATGCGCGCAAGACATTTTCGCGTCCTGCGAAGGCGCAGACCAGCATGAGCAGAGTGGATTCGGGAAGATGGAAGTTGGTAAGCAGCCCCTGAACGACCTGAAAGTCATATCCGGGGTAGATAAAAATGTCGGCATCGCCAGAACCGGCGGGGATGGTTCCATGACCCTGCCGGGCCGCATATTCGAGGGCGCGGACGGTGGTAGTCCCCACCGCGATGATCCGCCGCGAATCGGCCAAAGCGCGGTTGATCTGTCTCGCTGCGGCGGGTGAAATTGTGTAGGGCTCGCGGTGCAGTTTGTGTTCCTCCACCCGCTCGACGCGCACGGGCTGGAAGGTGCCGAGGCCAACGTGCAGAGTGATCTCCGCCGTCTCGATGCCACGGTCCTTGATCTCGGCGAGAACGTCTGGCGTGAAGTGGAGGCCGGCTGTGGGCGCGGCTACTGAACCACGCTCCCGGGCATAGACCGTCTGATAGCGATCGCGGTCAGCGGAAGAATCCGCCCGCACGATGTAAGGCGGCAGGGGCACATGGCCGATGCGCGCGATGTGAGCGAAAAAATCATCCACGGGCTGAAAGCGGATGGTTCGTTCGCCAAAGGGGCCGCGGGCTATGACTTCGGCTTGAAGTTCGTCGCCCTCTGGCTCGCCCTGGCCGAAAAAAATGCGCTCGCCGACCTGAATCTTGCGCCCAGGACTAACCAGACACTCCCAGTCGTTATTGCCGTCATTCTCGCCCTTGCCAGACGCGGGTCCGAGCCGGCGGGTGAGCAGCACCTCGACGCGGCCGTGAAGAAAATCGCGCGCGGCGGGGTTGCGGGAACCGACCGGCTGAGACTTGAGCCCGGCGCGGCGGCCAAACAACCGGGCAGGAAACACCTTTGTATTGTTAAGAACCAGCAGGTCATCAGTCCGCAAGAGGCCGGCAAAATCGCGGAATCCCCGGTCCAACAATTCTCCGGTCCTGCGATCCAGTTGCAGTAACCGCGAGGCTGAACGCTCCGCCAGGGGTACCTGAGCAATCAACTCTTCGGGCAGATGGAAGTGGAAGTCGGAGACCAGCACGCAGTCCGATTATAGGGAATGCGGCGCTCGGCGGCTGAATCTGACGGTATCACTAATTTTTTCGTAAATTTCATTGTGTCTGTCCAAAGGGGCTGGTAGTATGCCGTTGCCAGATTGTTACCGCTTTTTTCGCCACTCCTCCAAAGGGTCATCATGTCCGAGCGCAGACATAGGGAAGAAATCGTCCGGTACGGCCGCACACTCCACGAGCGCGGCCTGGTGGCCGCTATGGACGGAAATCTGTCGGTCCGTCTCAAAGGCGATCGGATTCTGGTGACGCCGACCTGTGTGAGCAAGGGAAACATGCGGGCGTCGGATATGGTCGTCGTCGACCTGGAAGGCAACCGCGTGAGCGGACGGCGCCACGTGACCAGCGAAATCGGCATGCACCTCCTGATTTATCGCATGCGGCCGGACATTCAGGCCATTGTGCATGCGCATCCGCCCACTGCCACCGGCTTTGCCGCCGCCGGCATCGCGCTGACCCAGCCCCTGGTCTGTGAAGTGGTGATGGGCCTGGGATGCATTCCGCTGGCGCGCTACGGTACGCCGGGAACCTCAGAATTGGCCAGCACCCTGGAGCCGTTCGTCCCGCATTACGACGCCATCCTCATGTCGAATCACGGCGTCGTCACCTATGGCGACACGCTCGAACGCGCCTACATGAAGATGGAAACAGTGGAGCACTTCGCCCAGATCGCCCTGGTCACCCATCTGCTGGGCCGCCAACAGCCACTGCAGGAAGTAGAAGTGGAGAAACTCCTGCTAGCGCGCGCCAAGTATTTTGGCGCCAAGATGGCCGCGTCCATGCCCCTGCCCCAGCGCAGTTCTCCCGAGAAAGCCAGCTAGTTCGAAGGGGGCTGGGCGAGTTGCCCTTGTCATCCCGAACGTCCGCGTTTTTCATCGCGGCGGAGGGATCTCAGTCTTTACTGCTGTAGAGCGGCAGCCAAGGAGCCTCCTGGGATTTTGTGACTTTTGTTTGGGCATTTTAGCCGCTCGGTTTATTCCCCTCCCACTCTGAACCGAAATCCCGCGCGAAAATTGATAGGTAACGCGGGATAGCCCACCACTTCGTTGTAGCGGCGGTCGAGCGCGTTCTCGACGTTCGCGTAGGCCGTGACGCGGGAATTGATGGCATACCATCCGCCGAGATCGGCACGGACGTAGCCGGCAGCGTGGAAGATATCGAAACCGTAGAAGTCATCGTCCGGCCGCCGGCCGACGAAGCTTCCATTCAGGTTTGAGCCCCAACGTGTGCCGAGGT
>Ga0209415_10006499_pt1 | contig 20736 bp, 13 predicted proteins | sample PeaSoiSIISIP2007_FD_187696 | JGI IMG/M metagenome (GOLD analysis project Ga0209415, IMG submission 187696) | Peat soil microbial communities from Weissenstadt, Germany - SII-SIP-2007 (SPAdes) (version 2) | ecosystem: Environmental > Terrestrial > Soil > Wetlands > Peat | place: Germany...
GACGGGCAAAAAATCGGCGGCCGCCTGGACCTCCCTGCCTTCGGCCCGCTCTCCTATCTGCAACCCGGCGTCCCAAGCGGCACGCTGTCCCCCAAAATCACCCACACCAGCAAAATTTACGACGGCCTGAAAGCCGACTACTGGATTTACGTTCCCTCGCAATACGACAAGGAAACTCCCGCCGCTCTCATGGTCTTCCAGGACGGCGGCTGGTACACCGACCGCAACGGCAACAATCCCGCGCTCAACGTCATCGATAACCTGATCGCTCAAAAAAAGATTCCCGTGATGATCTGCGTCTTCATCAATCCCGGCGACATCAGCGATTCCCCCGACACGCCAACCTACCGTTTTGTGAAAGCATATTCCGACAAATGGCAGCGCACCCTCAAGGATTCCATGCGCAGCACGCTCTACGACACCGTAAGCGACCGTTACGCCCGCTATCTTCGCAACGAAGTGCTCGCCGACGTTGCCGTCAAATACAATATCCGCACTGACGCCTACAGCCGCGCCATCACCGGCCTTTCCTCCGGCGCTATCTGCGCCTTCAATGCCGCCTGGCAAATGCCTGATCAGTTCGGCCGCGTAATCTCCTGGATCGGCAGCTTCGCCAGCATCCAGTGGCGCGAAGACCCCAACGTTCCCGACGGCGGCCAGGACTTTCCCGACAAAGTCCTCCATGAGGCGAAGCGCAATATCCGCGTCTGGCTTCAGGACGGCTCCGAGGATCTCGAATTGGAGCGCTACAGTAGCTGGCCGCTCGCCAACCTCCGCCTCGCCAACGCCCTCAAGCTCAAAGATTACGACTTCCATTTTAGTTTCGGCCACGGCACTCACAACTCCGGCCATGGCGCGGCAGAGTTTCCCGCCGAAATGATTTGGCTCTGGCGCGACTACGACCCCGCCAAAACGGCCCAAACTTACGAGATCGAGCCCTCCGAAAAGGTCAAACCGATCTTTCGCGTCTCGGTTACAAATCGTGACACCGAATAAGTACTCGAGGGGCCGCCATCCCGCTGCCGTTCGACCCCCATTTTCGACCGTTCAACCCCCTATTAACGCATTTGGCTGCAATAAATTGATTCTCCCGCAGGCCGATGGTACCTTTGAAAGGTTCAGGCCGCTGTGTTTTACGGCCCATTTTGGGGTAACCCCCTAAGCTCCCAATGAAGGAGAGTTTGTTTTGAGCGAAGCCCTACGCAACTTCCTGTTTACGTCGGAGTCCGTCACCGAAGGCCATCCGGACAAAATTGCCGACCAGATTTCTGACGCCGTCCTCGACGAGGTCATGAAGCACGACCCCAAGGGTCGTGTCGCCTGCGAGACGCTCGTCACCACCGGCGTCGCCGTCGTCGCCGGTGAAATCACCACCAGCGCGCACGTCGATTACGATGAACTCGTTCGCAGCACTATCCGCAGCGTCGGCTACGATCGCGCCAAGTACGGCTACGACGCCGATACCTGCGCCGTCATGTGCACCGTCAAGCGCCAGTCGCCGGACATTGCCATGGGCGTGGACACCGGCGGCGCCGGCGACCAGGGCCTCATGTTTGGTTTCGCCTGCGATGAAACCGAAGAATTGATGCCCATGCCCATCCAACTCGCCCACCGCCTCACGCAACGCCTCGCCGAGATTCGTAAATCCAACAAAGTCAATTTTCTCCGGCCCGATGGCAAGTCCCAAGTCACCATCGAGTACCGCAACGGCCGGCCCGCGCGCGTCGATTGCGTGGTTATCTCCACGCAGCACAGCGATAAGGTTTCGAACACCGACCTGCGCGACGCCGTCACCGAGCACGTCATCAAGCCGATTATTCCTGCCTCTATGCTCGACGCCAAAACGAAATACCACATCAATCCCACCGGCCGCTTCGTCATCGGCGGGCCCATGGGCGACGCCGGTCTGACCGGTCGCAAAATCATCGTTGACACTTACGGCGGTTACAGCCGTCACGGCGGCGGCGCCTTCTCCGGAAAGGATCCCTCCAAGGTGGATCGCTCGGCTTGCTACATGGCGCGTTACATCGCCAAGAACATTGTGGCCGCGGGCCTCGCGCGCAAGACCGAAGTCCAGTTGGCTTACGCCATCGGCGTTGCCGAGCCGGTCTCCGTCATGGCGGAAACGTTCGGTACTGCTTCGATCCCGGAAGAAAAAATCACCTCGCTCATCCGTGAATATTTCACGCTGACGCCCAAAGCCATCATCGAAACGCTGGATCTGCGCCGCCCCATTTACAAAGCCACCGCTGCCTACGGCCACTTCGGCCGCAGCGGCCCCGGATTCACTTGGGAGCGCACCGACCGTGCCGATGCTCTCCGCAAAGCTGCCGGCCTGGGCACCGCCGCAACCGCCGAAGTGGGAGCAAGGCGCTAACTTTTGAACTTGATTCTTATCGGCCTGACTTTTCGAACGCCGCTCACGGGGGTGCTCTTATTCACTCCCTTCAGAAACGAAATCCAAATCGAGGAGCAAGACTTTGGCAACCGCTGAACTGAAAAAAGGCGATGTAAAAGACATGGGGCTGGCCGATGCCGGCAAACGCAAGATCGAATGGGCGGGTCAGCAGATGCCCGTGCTGGAATCGATTCGCAAGCGGTTCATCAAAGAGCAGCCGCTAAAGGGCTTGCGCGTTTCCGCTTGTCTGCACGTCACCAGCGAAACCGCAAATCTCATGATCGCGCTGCGTGATGGTGGTGCCGATGCCGTTCTGTGCGCTTCCAATCCTTTGTCTACCCAGGACGAAGTCGCCGCTTCCCTGAATCGCGATTACAACATTCCGACGTACGCCATCAAGGGCGAAGACAATGACACCTACTATTCCCACTTGAGCGCGGCCCTCGAACACAAGCCGCAATTCACCATGGACGACGGCGCGGACCTCGTCACTATGTTGCTGACCAAGCGCACTGACCTCGTTCCCAACGTCATCGCCGGCACCGAAGAAACCACCACCGGGGTCATCCGCCTGCGCGCCATGGCCAAGGACGGCACGCTCAAGTATCCGATCATCGCCGTCAACGACGCGATGACCAAGCACTTCTTCGACAATCGCTACGGCACGGGCCAGTCCACCATTGACGGCGTCATTCGCGCCACTAACGTGCTCCTCGCCGGCCTGAAGGTTGTCGTCGCAGGGTACGGCTGGTGCGGCCGCGGCGTCGCTATGCGCGCCAAGGGCCTCGGCGCCGACGTCATCGTCACCGAAATTGATCCGGTGAAGGGCATCGAAGCCGCCATGGACGGTTTCCGTGTTATGCCCATGGCCGAAGCAGTCAAAGAAGGCGACGTTTATATCACCGTGACCGGCAACAAGAGCGTCATTCGCGCCGAACATTTCGAAAAAATGAAGAGCGGAGCGATCGTCTGCAACTCCGGCCACTTTAACGTCGAGATCGACATCCCCGCGCTCGAAAAGTTGTCCAGCGGCAAGCGCGAAGTCCGTCCCATGGTCGACGAATTCAAGATGAAGGACGGCCGCAAAATCTATCTTCTTGCCGAAGGCCGCCTCGTCAATCTCTCCACCGCCGAAGGCCATCCCGCCTCGGTCATGGACATGAGCTTTGCCAACCAGTCGCTGTCCGCCGAGTACCTGTGCGCCAATTACAAGAACCTCAAGCCGCAGGTATACGTCGTCCCCGAGCATCTCGACAAGGAAATCGCCCGCCTCAAGCTCGATTCCATGGGCCACCACCTCGACAAATTAACCGCCGAACAGGAGCGTTACCTCGCCTCCTGGAACGAGGGCACGTAACTCTCGCCGTTGCTCGGTCGTGTTATCTTTGTAGGGGCGCAGCACTGCTGCGCCCTCTGTCTTTGTCGAGGACTTGCAGTTTAGCCTTGCCATGTGGGATCTCTGCACCAACGCACTTGACACCGCCCGCCTTCGCGGCGCCGCCTACGGTGACGTCCGCGTCATGCATCTCCGCCAGCGCGACCTCACCACGAAAAACGGCCAGGTCGGTACTCTCTCCCAAAGCGAATCCATCGGCCTCGGCATTCGCGTTCTCGCCAACGGCGCTTGGGGTTTCTCTTCCACCGATCGCTTAACCCGTGAAGGTGTAGCCGCCTGCGCCGCCCAAGCCGTTTCCATCGCCAAAGCCTCCGCCCTCGCCAAACGCGAAGAAGTTGTTCTCGCTCCCGAGCAATCCTACATCGACAGTTGGCAGAGCCCCTTCCGCAAAGACCCTTTCGAAATTCCCCTCGAAACGCAACTCGCCTTGTTGCTCGCCGCCGATGAAGAAATGCGTCGCGTCAAGGGCGTCACCCTCACTGAAACCGACATGCAATTTCGCAAAATCGATTCCTGGTTTGCCTCCAGCACCGGCTCGCGCATTCACCAGCGCAAAGCCATTTCCGGCTGCGGCATCGCTGCCACCTCGTTCCAAGGCGAAGAAATTCAAAAGCGTTCCTATCCCAATAGTTTTGGCGGCCAACACGCCCTGCAAGGTTACGAACTCGTCCAATCCCTCGATCTGTTGAAAAACGCTCCCATCGTCGCCGAAGAGGCCGTCGCCCTCCATTCTGCTTCCCAGTGTCCCGAAAAAATCGGCACGTTAATCCTCGGCGGCAGCCAGCTCGGCCTGCAAATCCACGAATCGATCGGCCACCCCATCGAGCTCGATCGTGTCCTCGGCCAGGAAGCCAATTTTGCCGGCACCAGCTTTCTCACACTCGACCAATTAAACAAACTGAAATACGGTTCGAGCATTGTAAACGTCGTCGCCGACGCGCGCCTCGACCACGGCCAGGGCCTCGGCACTTTCGCTTACGATGACGAAGGCGTCCCCGCCCAGTGCACCGACATCATCAAAGACGGCCAATTCCGTGGCTATCTTTCCAATCGCGAAACCGCCCACCTCGTCGGCCTCAACCGTTCCTCCGGGACGATGCGCACCGAAAGCTGGAACCGTCTCCCTATCATTCGCATGACCAACGTCAGCTTGCTCCCTGGCTCCTGGGACTACGACGATCTCATCGCCGACACTCACGACGGTATCCTCATGGAAACCAATCGCTCCTGGTCCATCGACGACCGCCGCTACCAGTTTCAGTTTTCCACCGAAATCGGCTGGGAGATCAAAGGCGGAAAGAAAGTCCGCATGCTCAAAAATCCCAGCTACAGCGGCATAACCACCGACTTCTGGAATTCCTGCGACGCCATCTGCAAGCTCGGCCACTGGACGTTGTGGGGCACGCCTAATTGCGGAAAGGGCCAGCCCATGCAAACCATGGGCACCGGCCACGGAGCGTCTCCATCGCGCTTCCGCAATGTGCGCATAGGCACGGCTTTCTCAAACCAATGAAACCCGCGCCCCAATTAAAGAAATCCTCAAACGGAGCGGGCGCCAAAGCCGCGGAACTTTCCCCCGAACGCGAGCTTCGCCGCATCGTCGCCACCGTTCTGCGCCTCGCGAAATCCACCGGCGCCGAAGAGACGGAAGTCCACGTCGACGAAGTTGCCGACGCCCTCACCCGCTTTGCCAACAACGCCATTCACCAAAACGTCGCCGAGCTTGGCCTCACCGTCTCCATCCGCACCGTCGCCGACGGCCGCACCGCCCGCGCCACCACCAATCGCATCGACGAAGACTCCCTTCGCGCCGCCATCGAAGCTTCTCTCTCTCTCGCCCACAGCCAGCCAAAAGATCCGCGCCTTCTCCCCTTGCCCGCCAAGCAGCGCTATCGCAGCGTGCATCGTTTCCTCAAACCAACCGCCGCTCTCTGCGCCGAAGAGCGCGCCCGCGCCGTCCGCCGCGCCTGCGATTTGGCCGTCAAGAATGGCCAGGTAGCCGCCGGAATTTACGCGAGCGGCCAGAGTCAGTCCGCTTTAGGAAACTCGCGCGGTCTCTTCGCCGCTTATCGCGAAACGCACTCCGAATTCTCCATTACCGTTCAAGAAGGCCCCGCCGCCAGTTGGGCCAAAGCCAACTCCGCCGATGTCCGCGCCTACGACCCGCAAAAACTCGCCGCACGCGCCTGCGAAAAAGCCCATCTCGCCGTCAACGCCCGCAAGCTGCCCCCTGGCCGCTACACGGTAATCCTCGAACCCTCCGCCGTGCTCGACCTCGTCGGCTTCCTCTTCTACGATTTCGCGGCCACCGCCCTCGAAGACAAGCGCTCCTGCCTGAACGACCGCATGGGCAAGCAACTCATCGGACCAAATATCACCATCACCGACGACGCCTACCACGCGCTCCAACAAGGCGCCCCCTTCGACGGCGAAGGCTTGCCACGCCAAAAAGTATTGCTGGTAGATCGCGGCATCCCTCGCAATCTCGTCTATTCCCGCTCCGCCGCCAGATCTACCGGCAAACAGCCCACCGGCCACGGCTTCGCGCTCCCCAACGAATACGGCGAAGCGCCCATGAATCTCGTCTTCACCGGCGGCGATTCCTCCGTCGAAAAAATGGTCGCCTCCACCGAACGCGGCCTGCTCGTCACCCGCCTCTGGTACATCCGCGAAGTCGATCCCTACGAAAAGGTCATGACCGGCATGACCCGCGACGGCCTCTTCCTTGTTGAGAGTGGAAGAGTTACCGGCGCCGTCCGCAACTTCCGCTTCAATCAGTCCATCATCGAAATGCTCAACAATGTGGAGTTGCTGGGCCCCGCAGTCCGCGCCACCGGCGAAGAAGCCTTCGAGATGGTCGTCCCCGCCATGAAGGTCCACAATTTCCATTTCTCCGAAGTCACCAAGTTCTAGCCCGTTTCCCCCTGCGCGAGCGGACCTAGGCAGCGACAGACAAAGAGGGCCTGGATCCGGTTAAGCTCAAAGAGAACCTCGTCGAATCAGGGCGAAGAGTAGAAGAGTTGCTGGCCCTGGCATTTCGGGGGAAGCGAAAGATCCGCATGTTTGGTCAGCAACCACTGCCCTGGATGATCTACCTGATCGAGTCTCATCATCGCAGGCAGATTGCTCTTGTCCTCAAAACAAAATGGAATGAGACTGCCCGAACGTATTGCTCTCCGCGGTTTGTGGGGGAACGTGGATATATGGGCGTTGGTCTGGCACGGCACTTCCAACTCTTGTAGAATCCCTCCTTTCCAAGCTTAGCTTCCTTCGTCTGAATAATTATCGAGGGTGGGCGATGAGAACCTTTTTCTTAGACATTCGTTACGCCCTTCGGGTGTTGCTCAAGAATCCAGGCTTCGCGGCAGTGGCGGTGCTAACACTGGCATTGGGCGTCGGGGTCAACTCGGCCATCTTCAGCTTGGTGGATGCCGTGATCCTGCGGCCGCTGCCTTATCCGGCCCCCGAACAACTGGTGGGCTTGGGACAGTGGCGCAACCAGGAGGGTCAGGGCTACATTCAGACGGGCGTCTCCGCCCCGAACATCGGGGACATCGCCAAAAGTGGCATCTTCCAGCAAGTCGCCTACTATCGCGGGTCCGGTTTCAGCATCACGGAGGGGAGCCGTCCGGAAAGTGTGGATGGCATCAAGGCTTCAGCCGAACTGCTGCCCATGTTTGGCATTCCACCGGAGCTGGGACGCTATCTTGCGTCCGAGGAGATGCAAGCCGGCCACGATCAGGTAGCGATCATCGGCCATAGCCTCTGGCGGATGCGTTACGGTTCCGACCCCGCGATTCTGGGCAAGACCATCGAGCTGGACGAGAGACGCTACACCATTGTAGGTGTGATGCCCGCGTCATTGCGGTTCACCTGGGACCGGGAGAAGGACGTCTTTGTACCCTTAGTGCTCACGGACGAGGAGCGCAGCGAGGCGGGGCGCGGTACCTCGCGCGATCTGCAAACGCAGGCGAGGCTCAAGGGGGGTGTCAGCATTCCCCGAGCGCAAGCCGCCATGAATGCCTTGGCCGACAGCCTGGCGAAGGAGTATCCGGCCGCCAACAAAGGCTGGGGCATCAAGGTAGAGCCTTTGCACGCCGCCTATCATCGCCACATGCAAACGCCTCTGCTGATCATGCTGGGCGCGGTTCTATTCGTACTGCTCATCGCTTGCGCCAACGTGGCCAATCTGCTGCTGGCGCGCGCCACCGGACGGAAGCGCGAGGTGGCCATCCGCATCGCCATGGGCGCCACCCGGCGGCGGCTGATGGCGCAGCTACTCACCGAAAGCCTCTTGCTTGCCGCGCTCGGTGGAGCGCTGGGGCTCCTGCTGGCCTACGCGGGAGACCGCCTGCTGACGTTCGCGCTGACCCGCTACCAATTCAATCTCCCGAACGCCAGAGTGATCGAGGTCGATTGGCGCGTGGTGCTGTTCAGCCTGGCGATCACCATTGCCACGGGAGCGATCTTCGGCCTGGCGCCGGCTTGGGCCACGGCGAAGGCCGACCTGAACGAGACCCTGAAGGAAAGCGGGTTGAGTACTACGGCGGAATCGGGCCGCCGCCGCATGCGCAACGCGCTGGTGGTTTCCGAGATGGCTCTGGCACTAGTGCTGCTGACCGGCGCGGGTCTGCTGGTGCGTACATTTCTCCGGCTAGTGGACGTCGACCTGGGTATCGACCCGGGGAACGTGGTTACGATGGGACTGCGTTTGCCGGATTATAAGTACCCCTCCACGGTCCAGCAGGCACTCTTTTATAAGGAGCTGCTGCAGAGAATTGGGAGCATTCCGGGTGTGAAGAGCGCAGGATCGGAAAGCGGCGGCGCCAACGTTTTCTTCCAGCCGCAAGGCCAGCCGCCCGCGGCGCCCGGCCAGGAGCCTACGGCAGCATACAAAATCATCACCCCCGGCTTTTTCCAGGCGATGGGAACACGGCTGGTGGCCGGCCGCGAGTTTTCGGTGCGCGACGCCGAGGGCGCGACGCCGGTTGCCATTGTCAGCGAAACCGTGGCACGCCGTTACTGGCCGCACGCGAATCCGCTGGGCAGCCATCTCACGGTCTTGGCCCGCGTCTATTCAGGCGAGAAGTCAGGCGCAGATCAGCCTCTGGAGATCGTAGGAATTGTGAAGGACGTGAGAAACGATGACCTCTGGAATCCCGAGCCTGATGTGTACGTGCCGTTCCAACAGCATCCTGAGCCTTCGGTGTTCCTGGTGGTGCGGACCGCCGTGCCGCCCATGAGCGTCGTGCCGGCCGTGCGCGACGCGTTGCTGGCTCTCGACAAGGGACAGCCTGTGAACGACATCCGGACCATGAGTGAGATTGTCTCGCAAACCTACGGCGCGATCCGCTTTCCGATGACGTTACTGTGGATTTTCGCCGCGCTAGCTCTGGTACTTTCGGCGGTGGGAATTTTCGGCGTGATGTCCTATACGGTCAGCCGGCGCACGCGGGAGATGGCCATCCGCATGGTTGTGGGCGCAAGCCGCCGCGAGGTGCAGTTGATGGTGTTGCGCGAAGGACTTCGCGTGACGGCGCTCGGAGTGGCCATCGGTCTGGGGACGGCGCTGGCTCTGAGCCGCGTGATGGCGGGTTACGTTTATGGAATTACAGCTACAGATCCCCTCACACTCGTAGGAGCCTCCCTACTCTTGTTGCTCGTAGCCTTGCTCGCCAGCTATCTTCCGGCTCGGCGGGCGACCAGAGTCAATCCGATGACGGCGCTGAGGTACGAATGACGGCCGTAGTCACCGCGATGAAGGCGGAAACTGTAGCGGCTCTTCGCGCCCAAGACAGGGTTCGGAGGTAAGAGTAAGCAATCCTCTGAGATGAATACGGTCCACGTAGCGACGAACTAAGCGGGCCGAATCCCTATGGAGCCAACGGCGTAAGGCGGTTGTGATTTGACGGGTAAAACGGAATGCTCCATACTCTCGTCCATTGAATTTCACGTCAGTGCACAGGCCTCTTGCGCGATAAAAAATCCACTCCGGAGTTGGAGATTGCCCATGTTCTATTCATCGACATTGTGGGCTACTCGAAACTTCCGATGGACCACCAGCGGGAACAGGTGGAAGCGCTCCAGCAAGTAACCTCCAGCACTTCGGAATTCAGTCGGGCAAAGAGCCAGGATCAATTGATTTCGCTGCCCACTGGGGATGGGATGGCGCTGGTGTTTTTTGGAAACGCCGAAGCACCTGTAAGGTGCGCCATCGAGCTGACGCAAAAGCTGGCCAGCAACCCGGAATTGAAATTGCGGATGGGCCTGCACACCGGTCCCGTCTATCGCATCGCGGACGTTAACGCGAACCGCGATGTTTCGGGCGGTGGAATCAACATCGCACAGCGCGTGATGGATTGCGGAGATGCAGGCCACATACTCGTTTCGACCGCGCTGGCGAGCGTGCTCAAGCAAGTCAGCGCATGGTCCGGTGCGCTCCATGACTTAGGTGAAGTTCAAGTCAAGCACGGAGTGCGCGTCCACGTTTTTAACTTGCTTCAAGACGGCGTCGGCAACGCGGATACACCCGCTGCGGTGTCCCGGCAAAGACAAGTTGACGGCGACCGCACGAATTTTGGCGGCGACAAGGCCCGGCGTCAATATCGCATAGGCTTTGGCCTGGGGGCAGCCACTGTCGCCGCACTCCTCGTCGCCACCGGTTTTGGGATTGTCAGGTACCGCCGGCGGAACAACGCTACTCCATTTTCGGAATCCGCGAAATTGCGTTCCGGCCGTTTCGCTAGCCGGCCGGCGGTGGCCCTGCTGGGATTCAAAAATCTCTCTGGCAGATCGGATGCGGCGTGGATTTCGCCGGCCCTATCGCAGATGCTCGGAAGCCAGCTGTCGGCTGGCGAGCAGTTGCTCATCACTCCGAGTGAAGAAGTCACTCATGGCAAGATCGATCTGGCCTTGCCTGGCGAACAAGCCTTGGGGCGGGAAACCTTGTCTCGCGTCCGGGACAACCTGGGGAGCGACTATGTGGTCCTCGGTTCCTTTCTGGACCTGGACGGACAAGTCCGAGTCGATTTGAGCGTGCAAGACACTGCAAAAGGGGAAACGATTTACAGTATCTCCGACGCCGGCCCGGATAATAAGTTGCCCGACGTGGCCGTTCGTGTGGGAGAGCGCTTGCGGCAAAAACTAGGAGTAGCGGAGGCTTCCCTTCTTGATGCCGCCAGCGCCAAGGCTGCGCAATCTGCGAGTTTGGCCAGAGAAACGCGCGCGGGAGCGGCATCCTTGTGCTCCTCAAAGGTAGAGATCGCCTGCGGTAGTCCGTCCTCAGTGACTTGGAAGTCGTCCTTGCGGAGGCCTCCGACCGACCGGCCGGCCATCCCCGGAGGTCACCACGACATCGATCAACACGAGCTGCACCTCAGACTTGATAGTCGTTCCTTGGCTGCCCGCGCCGGCCACGGTTCCTTGAGCCTTAGAGTCAGCCACCGCACTAGTAAGCAGCAAGAACCCCAGAAACATACACATGGCTCGACGCGACGAAATCATGTTGAGCCACCTTATAGCCTTAGACGGCATTTTGCATACCAATGGTTTCTACGATGGGGCGCTGACGCTGGCCGGCGGAGGAGACTCGCAAACAGACTCGACTCTTGAACTGGGAAGAGGCTCGCAAGATTGCTAGTGCCCGACAAACGCAGCACTAATCGGAAAATGACCCTCTAGCCAGTAGCGGCGCCCGCCGCGGCAGGCGCCGCCTCAGCTTAGACACTACTGTCTCCCTTATCAAGAATTCAATTCAGTGAATCAAAATTCTGCGTTGTACAACCACCCCCCGCTCGTTCGATAAACTGGTATGTACTTCCGTGACGGTCGAGGCCAGAACGGTCTTCACGATGGCCAGTCTCTGTCTCCCCAGGGCCGCCATCCCAATTGGGGCCACCCCGATCACGACGCCTGTGGCACCGGTTTCATCGCCCGCCTTGGCGGCGCACCCAGCTACGACATCGTCCAGCACGCTCTCACCGCACTAGAGCGCCTCACTCATCGCGGTGGTGTCGACGCCGACGGCGCCAGCGGCGATGGCGCAGGTCTTCTGACATCGCTCCCACAGTCTTTCTTCCGCGCCCGGGCTCGAGAGCAGGGAATTGACCTGCCCGAACTTTTCGCGGTCGGCTTCGCCTTCATCCCTTCCTCCGTCCTCGACGAAGCCCGCACCGCCATCGAATCCGCCGCCGATACCGAGCGCCTACGCGTCATCGGCTGGCGCCGCGTTCCCACGAACACCAATTCTCTCGGCCGCCGCGCGCTAGAAACGATGCCCGAAATCTGGCAATTCTTCGTCGAGCCTTTCCATCCCGCGCGCGCCGCGGCCCGTTTCGAGTGGCGTCTGTCTCTCCTCAGAAAACGCGCCGAATCTCTTCTTCCTCCGCGCTGTTATATCTGTTCGCTTTCTTCGCAGACCATCGTCTACAAAGGTCTCCTCACGCCCTGGCAATTCCCCCAATTCTACGAAGACTTGCGCGATCCTTCCTTCGCCATCACCTTTGCCGTTTTTCACCAGCGCTATTCAACGAACACGCAGCCTTCCTGGCATCTCGCGCAGCCTTTCCGCTACGTCGCCCACAACGGCGAGATCAACACCATCGTCTCCAATCGCCGCTGGCTCCGCGCCAAAGCCTCCGAATTCCGCTCACGCCTCACCGTGGGCTCGTGGTTCCCATTGCTCGAAGAAAACGTCAGCGATTCCGCCAGCTTCGACAATGGTTTCGAGCTGCGCCTCCTCGAAGGCCTGTCCTCCGAAGAAGCCATGCTGGCCATGGTTCCTCCTGCCTTCGAAAAAGATCCGCTCCTCTCCCGCGACGTCCGCAGCGCGCTAACCGCCCTCTCGCAACAAAGCGAACCTTGGGACGGCCCCGCCGCCCTCGTTTTTTCTGATGGCCAATTCGTCGGCGCCAAGCTCGATCGCAACGGCCTGCGCCCGCTGCGTTATACCCTCACCCACGACGGCCTCCTGATCGCCGGCTCCGAAACCGGCCTCGTCGATCTCGACGAATCGCAAATCGCCGAACGGCAGCGCCTCGGCCCCGGCGAAATGATTCTCGCCAATCCTGCCACCGGCGTCTTCTTGCGTTGGCGCGACATCCTCAAGCGCCTCGCTATCCAGCAATCACGCAACGCCATTCCTCAGAAGATGCTGAGCGCGACCGCCGTCTCCACCTCCGTCCCCGTCCACGAGCCAAAGCGCGTCGCCGGCGCCGCCGGCTGGACCGAAGACCAATTCAAAATTCTTTTTTCCGCGCTCACCCACGGCAAGGAAGCCGACTGGAGCATGGGCGACGACGCCCCGCCCGCCTTTCTTTCCACGCTCCCCAGAACACTGTGGGACTACTGCAAGCAGCGCTTCGCGCAAGTCACCAATCCGCCGATCGATCCTTTGCGCGAAACCCACGTCATGTCTCTCGATGTCCACTTGAAAGACGGCATCACTCTGCCCAGTCCCGTGATTTCCGCCGGACAGCTTTCGCAGCTCGCCGCCATTTTTGGCCCCGAGCAAAGCATCGACATCACTTTTCCTGCCAGCACCGGAGTTCCGGGGGCGCGCTGCAGTTTTGCTCAGCTTTCGACTACCCCTCTGAGCAGCAGCGGGCGCCCGGGGCTCCTCCTCCTTTCCGATCGCGCCATCAGTGCCGATCGCGCGCCGCTTCCCGCGCTCCTCGCCACCGCCGCCGTCTGGAAAGCCATGGTGCGCGAAGGCCTCTGGGACGTTCCTCTCATTGTCGAATCCGCCCAGGTCTTTGACACCCATCACGTAGCGCTGCTCGTCGCTGCAGGCGCCAGCGCCGTCGTCCCCTATCTTGCCGACGAATTTGCCGAGTCCCTCGAACCCGGCGGCCTCGAAAAAGCCCGCACCGCCATCAATGCCGGCCTGCGAAAGGTTCTTGCCCGTGTGGGCGTCTCCACCTTGGCCAGCTATCGCAACAGCCATCTCTTTGAAATCGTCGGCCTCTCCGAACATCTCTGCGCCGAAGTTTTCGAAGACGCTGCCGATTTTCCCGGCCAGAAATCGCTCGACGATCTCCTCTCCGATTATCTGCGCATGCACAAAGCGGCGTTTTCCACCGACTCCGACGATCTGCCCGATTCCGGCCTCTTCCGTTTCCGCAAAGGGGCCGAACTTCACGCCAGTTCGCCGGAAGTGGTCCGCCGCCTCCACGCCCACGTCCGCGCACCCAGCGCGAAAGCGTATTCCGCCTTCGAAGAATTGGCCGAGCACCAAGGCCCCGTCTTCTTGCGCGATTTGCTCGACACCGTTCCCGACGCCGCCGTCCCACTCAATGAAGTCGAGCCCCTCCTCTCCATCGTCAAGCGCTTCAGCACGCAAGCGATGTCTCTCGGCTCTCTCAGCCCGGAAGCCCACCGCACTCTAGCGCTCGCAATGAACGAACTCGGTGGCCGCAGCAACACCGGCGAAGGCGGCGAAGACCCCAACACCTATCGCTTCGAGCCTGCTGCCGCCAACAAAATCAAGCAAGTCGCTTCCGGCCGCTTCGGCGTCACCGCCGACTATCTCGTCCACGCCCAGGAAATCGAAATCAAAATGGCCCAGGGTTCCAAGCCCGGCGAAGGCGGCCAGCTCCCCGCCAAAAAAGTCAGCGAATACATCGCGCGCATCCGCCATGCCACTCCCGGCACGCCGCTGATTTCGCCGCCGCCCCACCACGACATTTACAGCATTGAAGACCTCGCGCAACTGATCCACGATCTCCGCGCCGTCAATCCCCGCGCCCGCATCGGTGTGAAACTCGTTTCCGGCGCCGGAGTCGGCATCATCGCCGCCGGCGTCGCCAAAGCAGGCGCCGACGTCATCACCATCAGCGGCCACAATGGCGGCACCGGTTCTTCGCCTTTGACCTCCATCAAGAACACCGGCCTCCCCTGGGAAATTGGTTTGCGCGAAACGCACGACACACTGGTTCGTGCTGGCCTCCGTTCGCGCCTCTCTCTCCGCGTGGACGGAGGCCTGAAATTTGCTCGCGATATCATTCTCGCCGCCATTCTCGGAGCCGACGAATTCGGTTTCGGCACCGCCTCTCTCCTCGCCATCGGTTGCGTCATGGCCCGCCAGTGCCATCTCAACACCTGCCCGGTCGGCATCGCCACCCAGGACGAAAAGCTGCGCACCAAATTTCAAGGCAAGCCCGAGATGGTCATCTCCTACTTCAGTTACTTGGCCGAAGAAGTTCGCCATCGCCTCGCGCAACTCGGCGTCCGTTCCCTCAGCGAACTAACTGGCTGGTATGATCGCCTCAGCGCCCGCTCCGGAATGGATCCGCTCCTGATCGTGCCGATCTCTTCCTCGAATCGCGTCGCCCCACAGCAAGAGCCCGCCCTCCACGTCGGTGCGCTTGAAGAATCTCTCCATTTCAACACCGCCCTCCGCCTCCAGAATGAAACGCAGCCCATCCAAAACTCCGATCGTAGCGTTGGCACCGGCCTCAGCGGCGAACTGATGCGCCGCCGCAAGAACTGCCTCCCCAGCGACGACGAGATTCGCCAGAATTTTCACGGCTCCGCCGGCCAAAGCTTTGGCGCATTTCTCGCCGAAGGCGTAACGCTCCGCCTGCAAGGCGAAGCCAACGACTACGTTGGTAAGGGTCTCTCCGGCGGCACCATCGCTATCTCCGCCGGACTCGCCGCTTCTCGTCGCGGCGACGTTCTTGCCGGCAACACCGTCCTCTACGGCGCCACTTCCGGCCAGCTCTTCATCGCCGGACGCGGCGGCGAACGCTTCGCCGTCCGCAACAGCGGCGCTCTCGCCGTTGTCGAAGGCGTTGGCCAGCACGGTTGCGAGTACATGACCGGCGGCGTCGCCCTCATCCTCGGTCCCCTCGGCCTGAATTTCGGTTCCGGCATGACCGGCGGCCTCGCCTATGTTCTCCGCGCCGAAGCCGAAGATGTACTCCACCGCGATTTTGTCACCCTCGCCGAAATCGATTCCCACGAAGAGACTTGGTTGCGCCTCACCCTAGAAGAACACGTTCACTATACGTCCAGCCCTCGCGCCGCCCGTATTCTCTCCCGCCGCGGAGCCTTGCCGCTGGTCCGCGTGCAGCCTGTTCATTTTCAAGGCACCGTGGCGGCCACCTGGGCGCCCATTCTCGCCCAGCTCCAGCGTCGTCACACGATTTTGCCGGCGCCTGTTCCCGCGCCGCTTTCGCAAGCCGCAATCCACGCATGAGAGGAAGGATATTAACCACGCATCCGGCAAGCAGAATCCGTTATAATCCCTTGCCGAGCACTTCTTAACTATGGACTTCGATCAACTTGCCACTTTCGTCTTCGTTGCTAAACTGAAAAGCTTTTCTCGCGCGGGCCAGAAAGTCTTCCGCTCGCAATCCGCTGTCAGCGCCCAGATTCGCCAGCTCGAACAAGCCTACAAAGCCCGCCTCCTCGACCGCTCCGCCAAATCCGTCGAGCTCACCCCCGCCGGCGAAGTTCTTTTCGAGTACGCCGAAAAACTCCTCCGCCTCCGCGATGAATCCATCCAGGTCGTCGCCGACCGCGGCAACGTCGTCCAGGGCCCCGTCGTCTTCGGCGCCAATGAAGCCACCTGCCTCTACCTGCTCCCCGATATTTTTGCCGAATTTCAGCGCCGCTACCCGCTCGTGCACATCAGCATCTATCGCAACTTCAGCCACAAGATCCTCCAGCGCATCGAGGACGGCTCCGCCGACGTCGGCATCGTCACCTTGCCCATCAAGTCGCCCAATCTGAAGATGCACCACATCTTCAAGGACCGCCTGCGCTTCATGGTCAGCACGAAAAACCCCCTGGCCCATCGCTCCAAGATCACTCTCGCCGAAGTCGCCGAGCATCCGCTCATCTTCCCGCGCACCGGCTTCACTCGCCAGGTGCTCGATAAGCTCTTCCGCCCCTATCGCGCGCGCGTCCATGTCGCCATGGAGCTGCCCAGCATCGGCATGATCAAGCGCTTCGTCGCCGCCGATGCCGGCCTCTCCATCATCAGCGAAAGCTTTGCCAAGGACTACGTTAAATCCGGTGACGTGAAGCTCCTTACCGTCGAAGGCGTCGACCTCTGGCGCGAACTCGGCCTCGTCTACCGCCGTGACCGCAGCCTCCCCCGCGCTGCCCAGGCCCTCATCGGCATGATCCGCGAGCACCGTAAGATAGCCGACTCCGCCGAAGCCGCCGCCAGCTAGCTCGGGAACGCCCGCCTCTGAATCACCGTGAGGAATTCTCTTGACTATACTCTACAATGTAGAGTACTCTGCAAATGTGCGGTGCCTGCGAATCCCTCTCTTTCCCATTTTGCTTTCGCCGCCAAGGAGTCTCACATGAAAGCCGCGATTTCCACTCTCTCTTCCTTTCTTTTCACAACCTTGCTTGCAGCAGCACTCATCACCTCTTTCAGTCTCTCGTTCGTCGCACAGCAGCCCGTTCCAAACAGCGTCGACGCCCAGCGCGAGGCCCTGCGCAAGCTTTCGTTTCTGGCCGGTCATTGGTCGGGGCCTGTCACCATCGTTCGCGGACCAGGCGAACCCCTTCATTGCACTCAGACGGAAGATGTCGAGTACAAGCTTGACGGCCTCGTCTTGCTCATCGAGGGCAAGAGCACCAGCGCCGACGGTAAGGTGCTGTTCAGCGCACTAGCTACCATTGCGTACGACGACGCCTCCCATACCTATCGCTTGCGCGCCTACAACGACGGCCACTACCTCGACACGGAGCTTTCGGTGCCCGGTAACGGCTTTTCGTGGAGTTTTACCGCCGGGCCGGCACACATTGTGAACACCATGCAGCTGACCGGCAAAGGCCAGTGGGACGAAGTCACCGAGGCGACCGTTGGCAACAATCCTCCGCATCGTAGCGTGGAAATGCTGCTCCAACACCATCCTTGAAGCTACGTGCCCCCGCTCCCGGGGAGCAAAGCTGAGGGAATATTCGGTAATTCGAGCTTCGCCAAAGGAGAGTTACCATGCAGGACCAGACCACTGGGCAGGAACTGAAGGACAGGCTGAACCTCATCGAGACCATGATCGCCGAGGGACGCCGGAACACCGAGAGCTGGGGATGGACGTTCGTCGTTTGGGGTGTTGCTTACTATCTCGCTGTCGCCTGGTCCGCGTGGGGGCACAGCGTGTGGGCTTGGCCAGCCACTGTCTTCATCGCGGTCATTGTCAGCATTGTTCTTGCTTTTTTGAAGGTCGGCAATCAACCGGGGACCACCCTGGGCCGGGCCATCGGTTCCATCTGGATTGCTTTGGGAATTTCGATGTTTTTGCTTTTTCTAGCTCTCGGTCTGAGTGGAAGACTGACCGATCAGCACCTCTTTGTGGCCGTTATATCGGCCATACTTGGCATGGCCAACGGAGCCTCAGCCCTGATTCTTCGCTGGAAGGTTCAGTTTGCATGCGCCGTCGTGTGGTGGGTGGCCGCTGTGACTACGTGCTTTGGCACCGATGCGCAGAGCACGATTGTGTTTCTCGTGGCCATCTTTCTCTGCCAGATCGTGTTCGGCATCTACGGCGTCATCGCCGGAGCGCAGGAGCGCCAGCGGCGCGGTCCAATCCATGCCTGATTTGCCCGAGCTCAATCCCGTGGTGCACGGCAGGCTGCGACTGGCCCTGCTTTCCCTGCTAAGCGGCGTGGAAGAGGCTGAGTTTACCTGGCTCCGCACCAAGACTGAGGCCACCGACGGGAACCTGGGTGCGCAACTGCTCAAGCTCGAAGAAGCCGGCTACGTGGCTGTCGAAAAAAAGTTCGTGTTGCGCAAGCCGCAAACCCTCTATCGCATCACCGAACCCGGCCGCCAAGCCCTCATCGAATACGTCCAGGCATTGAAACAATTGCTTGGCCCAGCCATCGATGCTTAGAAAGAAATGCCCCTCCCGCACCTTGTCGGAACGGAGGGAACTGGGGGCCGGGGCCAGACGGGATGTTTTCTGACATTTATCTGACAGGACCCGTTTGGCTCATTGCGATTGGAGATTCTCAGAGTAAGGGAAACCTCCCGTCCGTGCCCACTCCGTTCTTCTCTCTAACTAACAACTTAAACCCTAGTGCGCGCTGAAATCCAGGCTCGCAATCGCCCGCGCAATCACATTCTCCTGAATCTGAATCAGGTCGCTGTCCGCATACGTCATCGCCAGCACCGTGAGTATTTCCTTGCCGCGCCCTACCACCACCAGTCGTCCTGACCAGTCGTGGTCGTCGGCCTTCCCGCGGTATTTATACTCCACCGCAGGCATTCCCCCGACCACCGATTTGCGCTCTGAAAGCCGCTGGTAGTTGGCGTAGACGTCATGCAAACGCTTCTCCACCGCTGCCGCCGCCGCGTCCAGAGGTTCTTTGGTTTTCTCTTCACCGACGACCAGCAAGGTGGACTCGTTCGACGTGCCCATCGCCACAATCGCGTTCGGCAGCGCCCCGCGCGCTTCCTCGATCAAGCTCCAGCTCGGCGCTTTGTACATCCGGAATCCGTGGGTGTAATTCGTATAAAGATTGCCCTGTATCTCTTCCTTGTTGGCGGGAACTTCCGGTTCTTTCGGCGGAACCGGCGCCGCTGCAGCCGGCGCCAGACCCGACGTCGTTCCCACCGCTGAACCTTTGATTGCCGGCGCCGCGACGTTTCCCGTCGCTGTGGTCGTTGGATCTTCCGGCTTCACCGCCACATTCGTTATTTTTGGCGCTGTTTTCTCGGTTTTCGTTGCGGTGTTTGCACTCGCTGGTTTCGTGCTGGCGTTCGCTGCTGCGCCCGCTGGATCTGAAAACGAAGCGGCCGCTGGCTCGGTCTGTGGCTGCGAATCGTCGGTTGGCTTTGCAGGATGCTGCGCCGCATCTTTCTTCGCTGCCGCTGGCGTTTCCTTTTTTTCCGCTGGTGTCGACGGAATGATGGATTCGATCTTGTCTTTTTCGATCAGCTCATATCCAAAATCGGTCTTGATTTTGAACATGTTGTCTTCGTAGGAGACGATCACGCCATACAGTTTCCTGCCGCCCTTCAGGCGAATTTCATCCGCCCGCGCCGAAAGACCGCTCGCGCAGAGCGTCAGAACGAAGATTACAGACAATAGGGAGCCGCGCTTTTTGGGGACAGCCATAATCAAAGTATCCCGCCCCGCAGCTTGGCCTGCAACCTTCACGTGCCGGGTGGTGTCCGTCGTGCTACCTCCGCCAGCAGCTCCCGCAAGCGACCCGCGAGCCGCTCCACTTCACCTACCGTGGCGCTCAACCGGCCGCGCACCGCATCCGGCAATTGCGCGCGCGTCTGGTGCAGCGCCAGCGCCTCTGCGATGAGGCGAATCTGCCCGCGGCTCCGCGGATTTAGCCGCTCCCAGAGCCGCCGCTTGCTGCTGCGGTTTCGCCCCAGCCACTCCTCCCCGGTCCCCGCCGGCCGCCCCGTCTCCGGCTCCGCCACCGGCGCCGGGTTTTGTTTTCTTGGACGAATCATGAAGTTCATATCATCACCAAAAACCAAAAACTAAGGACTAACAACTGAAAACTAACAACCGTTCACTTCTTCAGGGCTTCCAACTTCTCGCCATTGATCTGCCCATCCGGCTCGACGCGCCCGGTAACGCGCATGGAACGCGTTTCAAAGACCAAGCCTCCGTAGCGGTCGTACGCATCGGGGAAAAGCACCACCTCATAAACGCCGTGCTGATCCTCCAGCGTGACGAACATCATGTTGCGGTAATTTTTTGTGCCCACGTGCCGGTAAGTGACCACCCACCCGCACAGCGTCACGCGCTTCCCGTGCATGCCGGTGAGTTCGTCGCTCCAGACTTCGCCGTTGCGCGGCAAAAAATCCAGCGGATGCCCGCTCACGCACACTTCCAGAATTTCTCGTTCGTAACGTAGTTTTTGTTCGAGCGTGTACTGTGGGACAGACATTCTTGCCTGTCCATTTTTTTCTTCCGTGGGAAAAACAACAGGCAGGAATGCCTGTTCCACTCCGATTGGC
>Ga0209415_10006500_pt1 | contig 20735 bp, 16 predicted proteins | sample PeaSoiSIISIP2007_FD_187696 | JGI IMG/M metagenome (GOLD analysis project Ga0209415, IMG submission 187696) | Peat soil microbial communities from Weissenstadt, Germany - SII-SIP-2007 (SPAdes) (version 2) | ecosystem: Environmental > Terrestrial > Soil > Wetlands > Peat | place: Germany...
GCACGCTGCCAGCACCCCTATGGGGTGCCAGACAATGCCCCGTCCTCTGGGCGGGGATTCAACCGCCGTTTACTTCAGTGTCATTTCCAGGCTCACCGGCAGCAATCACACAAGATAGATTACTGCGTTCCATTTAGGCTTCACAATCGCTACAGCATCGCCTGCGGGACCGCAAAGTCCGCTTTGCCTGACCATGTCAGGCGGCACCATAACGATTACGGCAGCCAAGGGGGAGTTATGCCACAGACCGAAGCAGTAACCAAGATGGCGTTCGGATGGGTTAGCGTCAGCGTTATCGTGCTGATTCTGGTGGTGCTCTTTTGCCTGCTCTACTTCTACGTACGCCGCAGGAGCAGTCCCAAGCAGATCGACAAGAGGGCGGGGGACGAGGGTGAGGACTAGGACCGGCTGGGAGGGGGGTGAATCCGTCGGTTGACAGCGGGCCGAATGACGATATATTGAGTGTCGTTAATTTTGGTCCAATGAAAGAGTCCCACCCGACGTACTCACCAAACGCGGCACCATGCATATCGACGAGATTCGGCAGCACGATTTCCGAAACGGAACTCTTCACATCAAGGAGGTCACACGATGAAAAAGCTGATCAGCTTCATGGTAGTGTTGGCGCTTTTGGCCATGGCCGGCGTCGCCTGCGCCGAGGAACGGCCCGGAGCCTTCTCGCTCTCCCCCTTCGTTGGCGGCTACGTTTACGACGACGGCCAGGGGCTCAGGGAAAACCGGGTCGCCTACGGCCTCAGGCTCGGTTACGACTGGACGGCCAACCTCGGCACCGAGGCGGTGTTCCAATACGTCTGGGCCCAGCTCGCCAGCCAGGACAAGGAACTGGACGCCTACTCCTACCGGTTGGACATGCTCTACAACTTCATGCCCCATTCCCGCGTGGTCCCCTACCTGGCGGTCGGCGGCGGCGGCGAGACCCTCAAGTACTGGGGTAACACCACTACCGACGCCACGGTCAACGGCGGCGGCGGGGTCAAGTTCTTCGTGACCGACGACGTCGCGCTCAGGCTGGACGGCCGCTACTTGTGGGATTTCCACAGCAATCCCGACTTCCACAACTGGGAATATTCGGCCGGCCTGACCTTCAACTTCGGCGGCAAGAAGGCGGCGACCGCGGCGGCGGCCCCGGAGGCGGCGCCCGCCGCGGCTCCCGAGGCGGCTCCGCAGCCGGAAGCCCCGGCCGCGGCACCGGCGGCCGAGCCTACTCCCGGCCACTACAAGTACTGCGTGACGATGCACGTCGAGTTCGACATCGACCGCGCCGTGATCCGCACCGAGTACCGCGACGAGATCGCCAAGGTCGGCGATTTCATGAAGAAGTATCCGACCACCACCGCGGTGATCGAGGGACACAGCGACAACGTCGGCACCTACAACCACAACATGGAGCTTTCGCAGCGCCGTGCCGAAAGCGTGGTCGACTACCTGGTCGAGAACTTCGGCATCGACCGCTCGCGGCTGGCCGCCAAGGGGTACGGCTTCACCCGTCCGGTCGCCGACAATGCCACCGACCAGGGCAAACAGCAGAACCGCCGCATCGAGGCGATCATCGACTGCGCCTTCGACGTGCAGCAGATCACCCCGCCGGAGAAACTCTGCATGAGTCTCGTGATCGACTTCGATTCCGGCAAGGCCGACGTCAAGCCGATGTACCGTGACGAGATCGCCAAGGTCGCCGACTACCTGAAGCAGTACCCGACCACCACCGCCGTCATCGAGGGGCATACCGACAACGTGGGCGATCCGGCGCAGAACATGAAGCTTTCCCAGCAGCGCGCCCAGAGCGTGGTTGACTACCTGGTGCAGAACTTCGGCATCGATGCCTCGCGTCTCTCCGCCAAGGGGTACGGTTCGACCCGGCGCATAAGCTACGACGACACGCCGGAAGGGCGCCAGAAAAACCGCAGGATCAACGCGGTCATCGACTGCGTCGTGAAGAAATGACCAAGGCGGCGGCAGCGGTCTCCCGCTGCCGCCCGACGGGGACTGGCTCCGCCGGCGCCAGTCGAGCCCGCCAACCTGTAAAGACCGTCCCGGCAGCGGCGGGAAAAAGCCCATAGCAGCAGATGGGCTTTTTCTTTGCCGACCGGCCGGGCCGGGAGGTAATATGGGGTGAGGAGGACGCTGACATGAAAGAGATCAGTTTGACCATGCCGCAAATCTCGCTGTTGGCGGGAACCAGGGCGGCACTGGGTTTCGGCATGGCCCTGTTGGTGGCGGACCGGCTCAGCGACCGGCAGCGGCGTGCGGCGGGGTGGGCGCTTTTTATGGTGGGGGCAGCCAGCACCGTGCCGCTTTTGAGGATGGTGCTGGAGAAAAGACACCGGGAAGAGCCTTAGCTCAAGGAGCAGCGTATGGCCAACGTAATCGCTTCGGAACTCACCCCTGAAAGTCTCGACCAGCTCTGCATCAACACCCTCCGTTTTCTCAGCGTGGACGCCGTGCAGAAGGCCGACAGCGGCCATCCCGGCCTCCCGATGGGAGCGGCTGCCGCCGCCTATCTCCTCTGGACCCGTTTTCTCAAGCACAACCCCGCCGATCCCGACTGGCTGGACCGCGACCGCTTCGTGCTCTCCGCGGGCCACGGCTCCATGCTCCTCTACGCCCTGCTGCACCTCACCGGCTACGACCTGCCGCTGGAGGAGATCAAGCGTTTCCGCCAGTGGGGAAGCCGTACCCCGGGGCATCCGGAGCGTGGCGTGACGCCGGGGGTGGAGGTCAGTACCGGCCCCCTGGGGCAGGGCTTTGGCAACGCGGTCGGCATGGCCATCGCCGAGGCGCATCTGGCGGCACGCTACAACCGCCCCGGCTTCCCGCTGGTGGATCATTTCACCTACGTGCTGGCGAGCGACGGCGACCTGATGGAGGGTGTCGGCGCGGAGGCCGCTTCCCTGGCCGGGCACTTGCGGCTGGGTAAGCTCGTCTGCCTCTACGACGACAACCGCATCACCCTGGCCGCCTCCACCGAACTCACCTTCAGCGAGGACCGGGCCGCCCGCTTCGAGGCCTATGGCTGGCAGGTACAGACGGTTCGCGACGGCAACGACCTGGAGGCGCTCTGGCGCGCTCTGGACGCGGCGCGGGCCGACCGGCAGCGCCCGTCGCTGATCGTGGTCCGCACCCACATAGGCTACGGCTCCCCCGGCAAGCAGGACACCTTCGAGGCGCACGGGGCGCCTTTGGGTGTCGAGGAGGTGCGACGCAGCAAGGAGCGGCTCGGCTGGCCGGTCGAGCCCGAGTTTTTCCTGCCGGAGCGCGCCGTGGCCCATTTTCGCCAGGCGCTGCAAAACGGCCGGTCGGCTCAGCTGCGCTGGGAAGAGCTTCTGGACGGCTACCGCCGGGAGCATCCGGAAAAGGCCCGGGAGTTCGCGCGGGTGATGGCCGGGGAACTCGCCCCGGGGTGGCAGGAGGCCATTCCCCGCTTTCCCGCCGACGCCAAGGGGATCGCCACGCGCGGCGCCGCGGGCAAGACGCTGAACGCTTTAGCCGCCAGGCTGCCGCAGCTGATCGGCGGCTCGGCCGACCTGGACCCCTCGACCTACACCGCCCTCACCGGCCTGGGCGATTTCGAGAGCCCGCTGCGTGAACCCGGGGACCGGCAGGGGGCGGCCGGCGGCGAGTGGGGGCAGGGGGGCGCGAACCTGCATTTCGGGGTGCGGGAACACGCCATGGCGGCGGCGGTGAACGGCCTTGCCGCCCACGGCGGCACCATCCCCTTCGCCGCCACCTTCCTCACCTTTTCCGATTACCTGCGTCCCAGCCTGAGGCTGGCGGCGCTCTCCCGCCTGAAGGCGATCCACGTCTTCACCCACGACAGCATCGGGCTGGGCGAGGACGGCCCGACCCACCAGCCGGTGGAGCAGCTGGCGAGCCTCAGGGCGATCCCGCAGCTCGTGGTGATCCGTCCCGGCGACGCCAACGAAGCGGCGGTCGCCTGGGGTGCGGCGCTGGCCCTGACGGGGCGGCCGGTGGCGCTGGTGCTGTCCCGCCAGGCGGTGCCGACCCTGGACCGCGACCGCGTCGCTTCCGCCGACGGGTTGTTGCGGGGCGGCTACCTGCTGGCCGAGGCGGAAGGTGGGGCGCCGGAAGTGATCCTGATCGGCACCGGCAGCGAACTCCATTTGGCGGTCGCCGCCCGGGACAGGCTTAACGAGCGCGGGGTGCGGGCGCGGGTGGTTTCCTTGCCGAGCTGGGAGCTCTTCGACGAGCAGCCGGCGGAATACCGGGAGCAGGTGCTACCCTCAAGCGTCACCGCCCGGGTGGCGGTGGAGGCGGGCTGCGCCCAGGGGTGGCACCGCTACGTCGGCGCCGGCGGCGCCGTGCTCTCCGTGGAGCGCTTCGGCGCCTCCGCCCCGGGAGAGGTGGTGCTCAGGGAGTACGGCTTCACGGTGGACAACGTCTGCCGGCTCGCCTTGAGGCAGCTGGGACGGGACGAGGAGGTGCCCTGATGCGCATCGGCATCGCTGCAGACCACGGCGGCTACGCCCTCAAGGAGCGGCTGATCGCCTCGCTCAGGGAAAAGGGCCACGAACTGCGGGATTTCGGCGCCCACCGGCTCGACCCGGCCGACGACTACCCGGATTTCGTGGTTCCGCTCGCTCGCGCCGTGGCGAAAGGCGAGGTGGAGCGGGGGGTGGCGATCTGCTCCAGCGGGGTGGGGGCCTCCATCGCGGCCAACAAGGTGCCGGGTGTCAGGGCCGCCCTGATCCACGACGACTTTTCCTCCCGCCAGGGGGTGGAGGACGACGACCTGAACGTAATCTGCCTCGGGAGCCGGGTGGTGGACCTCCAGCGGGCGCGCGACCTGGTGAACCGTTTTCTTGAGGCCCGCTTCTCCGGCGCCGAACGGCACCGCCGCCGGCTCGCCAAGGTGGCGGAACTGGAGCACAAGGAGCAACGACCATGAGAGGAAATCCACTGCGTGAAGCGACGGAGCTCGGCCAGTCCATCTGGCTCGATTACCTGAGGCGCCGACTTTTGGTATCCGGAGAGATGGTGTCGCTCATCCAGGAGGACGGGGTGAGGGGGGTGACCTCCAACCCCGCCATCTTCGAGAAGGCGATCGACCGTAGCAGCGACTACGATGCTGCCATCGCCGAGTTGGCCTCCCACGACATGAGTCCGGCGGAGATCTACGAGGCGCTCGTGGTGGACGACATCCGCCTGACCGCCGACCTGCTCCGTCCGGTCTACGACCGGCTGGACGGGCGGGACGGCTTCGTCAGTCTGGAGGTCTCGCCGCATCTCGCCCACGACACGGCGGGGACCGTGCTGGAGGCCAGGCGCCTGTGGGCGAGGGTGGCGCGTCCCAACCTCCTCGTCAAGGTCCCCGGCACCTGGGAGGGAGTCGCCGCCTTCCGGCAGCTGATCGGCGAGGGGATCAACGTCAACGTCACGCTTTTGTTCGGCATTCCCCGTTACCGTGCGGTGGCCGAGGCCTACCTGGACGGCCTGGCCGACCGGGTACCCCGGGGGCTGCCGCTGGAGCGGGTGAGCTCGGTGGCGAGCTTCTTCTTAAGCCGCATCGACGTTTTGATCGATCCGCTTTTGGACAGGATCGCGGCGCAAGGGGGGACCAGGGGGGAGATGGCCGCCTCGCTGCGCGGCCAGGTGGCGATCGCCTGCGCCAAGGTCGCCTACAAGCAGTACTGCGACCTCTGTGCCGGCCAGCGCTACCAGGCACTCGCCGCCCGCGGCGCGCGGCCGCAGCGCGTGCTCTGGGCGAGCACCGGCACCAAGGACCCGGGTTACAGCGACGTCAAGTACGTCGACGCGCTGATCGGGCCGGAGACGGTGAACACCATGCCGCTTGAGACCCTTGAGGCCTACCGCGACCACGGCGACCCGGCGCCCCGCCTGGAAGAAGGGGTGCAGGAGGCGATGGTGGTAATGGCGCGCCTGGCGGAACTCGGCATCGACCTGCAGACGGTGACCCGGCAACTGGAGGACGAAGGAATGGAGAAATTCTGCCAGCCGTACGACCGGCTGATGGAGCAGATCAAGGCTAAGACTGAAAAGGCAGATCGGCATTGAGTAAGGCAATGTCCGTCATCAGCGTAGCGGAGGAGAGACTCACTCAATCTTAATCTGCTTTTTATCGGGAGGAGCGTCATGCAACTGGGCATGGTGGGACTGGGACGGATGGGAAGCGACATGTCGCGGCGCCTTCTGGACGCCGGCCACGAAGTTACGGTCTACGACCTCTCCGCAGCCGCGGTGCAGACGCTGGTCGAGGCCGGGGCCACCGGTGCCGCGAGCCTCAAGGAGCTGGCGGCCAGGCTCTCCCCGCCGCGCGCCCTCTGGCTCATGCTGCCGGCGGCCGTGGTGGACGCCACCCTGGCCCAGCTCAAGGAGCTTCTCGCCGCGGGTGACGTGGTGATCGACGGCGGCAACTCGCATCACCAGGACGACCTCAGGCGGGCGGCGCTTCTTGGCAAGCAGGGGATAGAGTTCCTGGACGTCGGCACCAGCGGCGGCATCTGGGGGCGCGAGCGGGGGTACTGCCTGATGATCGGCGGCAGCGACCGTGCGGTAGCCCGGCTGGCACCGGTGTTCGCCTCCCTGGCGCCGGGTGCCGCCGCCGCGCCGCGCACCCCGGGGCGTGAGGGCGAGTTCGCGCCGGCCGAAAAAGGCTACCTGCACTGCGGGCCGACCGGCGCCGGCCACTTCGTCAAGATGATCCACAACGGCATCGAGTACGGCCTGATGGCGGCTTTAGCCGAAGGGTTCAGCATCCTCAAGCACGCCGACGCAGGGAGCCGCAGCCGGGTTACGGACGCCGAGACGGCGCCGCTGCGCGAGCCGGAACTCTACCGCTACGACTTCGACCTGGCCGCCATCGCCGAAGTTTGGCGCCGCGGCTCGGTCGTCTCCTCCTGGCTCCTCGACCTTACCGCCCGGGCGCTGGCCGCGAGCCCGGAGCTCAAAGGGTTCGAGGGCCGAGTCTCCGATTCCGGCGAGGGACGCTGGACCGTGGACGCCGCTATCGACGAGGGGGTGCCGGCCCACGTGCTGGCCGCAGCCCTGTTCTCCCGTTTCGCCTCCCGCGACGAGGGCGATTTCGGCAACCGGCTCCTCTCCGCGCTGCGCCACGAGTTCGGCGGCCACCGCGAGAAGGGGGCGTCATGAGCGAGCCCCTCTCCGACGCCTTCGTCTTCTTCGGCGCGACCGGCGACTTGGCCTACAAGCAGATCTTCCCTGCGCTGCAGGCGCTGGAGATCAGGGGGCACTTCGAGGTCCGCTTCATCTGCGTGGCGCGCTCAGGCTGGAGCCTGAAAAAGCTCAAGGAGCGCCTGCGCGAGAGCCTGAAGGAGCACGGCGGCGTGCACGAGGAGGCCTGCCAGCGGCTTTGCGCCAGGCTTCTGTACGTGGACGGCGACTACCGCGACCCCGCCACCTACCAAAAGCTCTGCCAGGCGCTCAACGACTCCCAGCGCCCCCTCTACTACCTGGCCATCCCCCCGAGCATGTTCGGCACCGTGGTGGGGGGGATCGCCAAGAGCGGCTGTCTGCGCCAGGCGCGGGTGGTGGTGGAAAAGCCGTTCGGCCGCTCGCTCGCCTCCGCCCGGGAACTAAACCGCATCCTCCGCTCCGCCTTCGACGACCGCGACGTCTTCCGCATCGACCACTTCCTGGGGAAGGAACCCGTACAGAACATCTACTACACCCGCTTCGCAAATTCCATCCTGGAACCCATCTGGAACCGCGACCACATCGCCAGCGTGCAGATCACCATGGCCGAATCCTTCGGCACGCTCGGGCGGGGTGCGTTCTACGAGGAGGCGGGAGCCATCCGCGACGTGCTGCAGAACCACCTTTTGGAGGTGGTAGCCTACCTCGCCATGGACGCCTCGACCGGCGACGACCAGGAGGCGATCCGCGAGGAGAGCACCCGGCTATTGCGGGCGGTCAAGCCGGCCGACCCGGCGCACGTGGTGCGGGGACAGTTCCGCGGCTACCGCGGCGAACCGGGGGTGGCCCCCGACTCCGCGGTGGAGACCTTCGTGGCGCTCAAGCTTTTCATCGATACCTGGCGCTGGGCCGGCGTTCCCTTCTACATCCGCGCCGGCAAGTGCCTCCCGGTGACCTCGACCACGGTCACCGTCTCCTTCAAGCGTCCGCCGCGGGAGACCTTCGGCGAGGTGGTCCCCGCCTTCTCGAACCACCTCCGCTTCCGGCTGAGCCCCGACGTGCTGATCGGCCTCGGCATCCGGGTGAAGGTATCGGGCGAGCGGCGGGTAGGCGAGGACGTGGAACTGGTGGCCGCCCAGAACGAGGGTGACGCCATGGCCCCCTACGAGCGGCTTTTGGGAGACGCCATGCGCGGCGACGCCTCCCTCTTCGCCTCGGAGGGGACGGTGGAGGCGCAGTGGCGCATCGTCGAGCCGATCCTGGGGAACGAGAGCCCGCTGTACTTCTACGACCAGGGGAGCTGGGGGCCGGCCGAGGCCGACCAGGTGATCGCCAGGGACGGGATCTGGTACAACCCGAAGCCGCTCGAGGCGGGCGGGCCGCAGGACACGGCGCACACCCCGGGATAGCGAGGATGGACATGCTTGAGATCTACGATGACCAAAGTACGCTGAGTGCGGCGCTGGCCGGGCTCTTCGCGCGTAAGGCGCGCGAAGCGGTGGCTGCGCGGGGACGTTTCGACGTGCTCCTCTGCGGTGGGGATACGCCTTTGGCAGGCTACCGGCTTTTGGGGCGGGAGCCGCTTCGCTCCACGATCCCCTGGCAGAGTGTGCAGCTCTTCTGGGGGGACGAGCGCCACGTGCCCCATAACGATCCCCGTTCCAACTTCTTGTCGGCCCGGCGTGCGCTCCTCGAGCCCCTTGCCCTCTCCCCCGACCAGGTGCACATCGTCCCCTATGCGGCCACCGCCGAGCAGGCGGCGCGCGAGTACGAGGAGGAGTTGCGCCGCCACTTCGGCGACTCGCCGGTCTTCGACCTGGTGCTGCTCGGCCTGGGGGGCGACGGCCATACCGCCTCGCTTTTTCCGGGAACGGAGGTGCTTAAAGAACGGCAGCGGTGGGTGCGCGGGGTCTGCCCGCCGGGGCAGGAGCTATGCCGGGTGACGGTGACCCTGCCCGTTTTGAACCGGGCGCGGCTGGCGGCGTTCGTGGTCGCCGGCGACGCCAAGGCCGAGATCCTGGCCCGCGTCCTTAAAGGGCCGCGCGACCCGTATCGACTGCCCGCCCAACTGGTGGACCCCGGCGAGGGGCGGCTTCTGTGGCTGGCCGACCGTCAAGCCGCGCGCCTGCTCGCCGCCTGAACCAACGTCCCCTCCCCCCTGGCGGGGGAGGTCCCTACTTCCTGATGACGTTGGGATTCTCCTTGGGCTCGACGTCGTTCAGCACCGGCTTGAGATTCTCGCAGTCCGAGTTGCAGAGTTCGGTCTTCTGGCTGCAGTTCGCCTCCCGGGCCGACTCCACCTGCGGCTCCGGGGCGGGAGGCTCGTTGACGCAGTCGGCGTAGGCTTGAGCGCAGGTCGCCTTGCAGTTGTCGTAGTCGTCGGCAAACGAAGCATGGTTATTGAAAAGCAGACCGTGCATCAAGGCGAGGGAACAAAGATAGCGGTATCCAGTCATGACAGATGCCCTCCTTGCATGGCGTCGCAGGCTATTAGCTTAACAGCAAATATCCTCGTTACCAAACTTTTAACGACCATCCCGATCCTTATGGTTTCCTACCGTTCGCTCCTGCCGCGTCAGTTACCACCGCGCCCATCCCTTGGGCGGCCTTGCCGACAACGACTTCGTCCGGGCCGCCAGGTTTGAGCGCCTGCCCCCCTGATTTCCCTCCTCTCTTCCCTCTCAAGATGTGAGGCCATTTATTGCTTGTATCAAATTCTGGGCGTGGGGTAAGATAAGGCAGCTCGCATCCCTCCATTTATTGGTCGTTTCCTTTTCTGCTTCTCTCATAGCGGACCGGGTTCCTTGATCTGCCGAGGGGTCGAAGCACGTGGTCCTTTTTTCCTGACGGCCAAGTAGAGAGAAATCGGCTGGCCGGAGAGCTGAAGGGCACTGGAGAAAAAGGTGCGCGACTCGGCAGAATCGGAAAAGGTGTACTACGTCTGTCTGGCAGCCCTGCTGCTTGCGGGACTCTACCTGAGCAGCCTTTACAGCTATCTTTTGTTCCACACCCTGATAGAGTTCTCCACCTGTGCCATCGGCTTCACCCTCTTCATTCTCGTCTGGAACACCCGCAGCTTCCTCGCCAACGACTGCCTGAAACTGCTCGGCATAGGCTACGCGGCCAGTGCCCTGATCGATCTGATCCACACCCTCGCCTACAAGGGGATGCAGGTCTTCCCCGGCTACGGCGCCAACCTCCCCACCCAGCTCTGGATCGCCGCCCGTTACCTGCAGGCGGCAACGCTTAGCGTCGCGCCGCTCTTCGTCAGCCACAGGCTCAGGCCGGGCGCGCTCCTCGCCGCTTACTGCCTGGCGGTGCCGCTGCTTTTGGCCCTGATCGTAAGCGGCCGTTTTCCGGACTGCTTCGTCGAAGGGCGGGGGCTCACCCCCTTCAAAATCGCCAGCGAGTACCTGATCAGCGGGGTCCTCGGCGCGGCCATGTACTTTTTTCACCGCGTGCGGCGCAGTTTCGACCGGCGGGTCTATTTCCTGGTCATCTCCTCCATCGCCTGCACCATGCTGGCGGAGCTTTCCTTTACCGCCTACCTGAGCGTCTACGGTTTCGCCAACATGCTCGGCCACCTGTGGAAACTGGCGGCGTTCTACCTCCTCTACCGGGCCCTGCTGACGACGGGGTTCAGGGAGCCGTACCGCCTTATTTTCCGGGACCTCAAAAAGGCGCAGGAAGCCCTGCTGGCGGCCCGGGAGGGGCTTGAGGGCACGGTCGAGCGCCGCACCGCGGAGCTTAGGGCGAGCGAGGAGAAGTACCGTGCCCTGGTGCAGAAGATCCAGGTCGGGGTGGTGGTGCATGGGGCGGACGGGGAGGTGCTGATCGGCAACCTGCTGGCGCAAAGGCTTCTCGGATTGAACGGACACGGCACCGCCCGCGGGGAGGGGACGTTGAGGCGCGAGGACGGCAGCCCGTTGCCGCAGGAGGAGTTGCCGGCCAACCGGGTGCTCGCCTCCGGGCAGCCGCTGCGCGGCACGGTGCTCGGGGTGAGCCCGGCCGACGGCAGCGGCGACGCCTGGGTGCTGGTGAGCGCCGACCCGGTCGCCGACGCGCGGGGGAGGGTTAGCGAGGTGATCGTGACCTTCGTCGACATCACCGCGCGCAAAAAGGCCGAGCAGGCGCTCAGCCGGCTGAACCGCGAGCTTAAGGCGATCAGCGACTGCAACCAGGTGCTGATGCGGGCCAGCGACGAACGTACCCTGCTGTCGGAGATCTGCCGCATCATCTGCGATGGCGCGGGTTACCGCATGTCGTGGGTGGGCTTTGCCGAAAACGACCCGGAGAAGACGGTGCGGGTCGTCGCCTGGTCGGGGGTGGACGACGGTTACCTGGCAGAGGGGGGCTTCACCTGGGCCGACGTCGAGCGGGGGCGGGGGCCGACGGGCACCTCCATCCGTACCGGCCAAAGCGTCTGCTGCCAGGACTTCACCAGCGAGGCGCAGATCGCCCCCTGGCGCAAGGCTGCGCTTGAGCGCGGCTATCGATCCTGCATCAGCCTGCCGCTCAAGGACGAGGCGGCCGCCTCCTTCGGCGTGCTCACCATCTACTCCACCGAGCCCCGGGCCTTCGACCCGGACGAGGTGCGCCTCCTGGAGGAGTTGGCCGGCGACCTGGCCTTCGGCATCTCGGTGCTCCGCACCCGCACGGAACGAAGCCTCGCCGAAAAGGCGCTGGTGCGCTTCAACGAGGAGCTGGAGCAGCGGGTCAAGGAACGGACCACCCAGTTGCAGGAGAAAAACCGGGAGCTTGAGCGGATGAACAAGCTCTTCGTGGGGAGGGAATTGCGTATGGTCGAACTGAAGGAGCGTCTGCGCCTGTTGGAGAACGCCCCCGCGGGAGGGAAGCCATGAGCCCCATCGGATCTGGAAGAAGCGCGCTGCGCGGGATCGTGCCGCTAGTTGCCCTGTTGGCCTCTCTTTTGACCCGGGAGGCGCCCGCCCTGGCCCAGCGTGTGTACGTGGTCGCCGTGATACCGACCGCGCCGCCGGTCGCGCTGCATACCGAGTGGACCCCCTTTCTGGAGCGTCTGGGCCGGGAAACGGGGCTGCAGTTCAGGCTCAAGCTCTTCGAAACCATGGCCGCCTTCGAGCGGGAGATCGTGGCGGGGAGTGCGGACTTCGTGTACTGCTCGCCGATCCAGGCGGTGGTCGCGCACCAGAGCCGGGAGTACCAGCCGCTGGTGCGCGGCGGCAAGCTGCAGACGATCGGGCTCTACGTGCGCCGCGACTCCGCGATCCGCACCGTCGACGACCTCTCCGGCCAGGCCATCTCCTTCGTGGGCAACAAGAACGCCTGCTCGGTGATGATCCGGCACCTGTTGTCCGAGCACCATGGGAGCCTCTCCTTCATCACCGAGTATTCCGGCTCGAGCGTAAACGTGATCAAAAACGTGCTCCTGGGGAAGTCGGCGGCCGGTGCCTTCTTCGCCCGCGAACTGGAGCGGGAGTCGCCGGAAAACCGCGCCCTGTTGCGTAGCGTGGTCGAGACCCCGAAGATCGCCCCGCATCCCATCTGCGCCCACCCGCGGGTCCCCCAGGCGGTGCGGGAAAGGGTGAGGCAAGGAATCCTGCGGCTGGCGGCGGACGCCGAGGGGCGCGAGCTCCTGAGGAAGGTGCGGCTGGAGGACGCGGTGGGCGCCGATTACCGCAGGGACTACCAGCCGCTGGAGGTGGTGGATATCCGGCGGCTCACCGATTGGGGGAAATGACATGACCCTTCTCCCGCGGCGCCTGAACCTGCGCGTGATCCTTCTGGTGTCGGCCACCCTCTGCCTGACCGGGGCCATCTCCGGCTGGATCGACGCCGACCGCGAGTCGGCCCGCCTGAAGAGCGCCATGTGGCAGCACGCCTCGGTGATGGTCGGCAACTTCGCCCAGAACTGTTCCCGCTTCCTGGTGCTGCAGGATTACGCCGAGCTGGAGGGTTTCCTGCTGAAATCGGCGGAACTCCCCGACCTCCTGAACCTCACCGTCTGCGAACCAGGCGGCAGGGTTTTGAGCGACGTCCGCCAGCTGAGCGTCGGCCGCGCCGTCGCCCGCCCGGCCGGCAACCGCATCGCCACGCCGGTGCCGGTCGCCCTCACCCTTGGGGTCGAGCGGGGGGAACTGGTCGTCTGGCAGCCGATCGTGGCGGGGAGCCTGCTCGGCTGGGTGCGGGCCGAGTACAGCCTGGCCGGGATCCGCCGGGTCCAGGCGGAGAGCTGGGAGCAGAGCGCCGTGCTCGCACTTGCCTGGATCGTCTGTTCCGCCACGCTGGTTTTGCTTGCGCTGCGCCCGACGGCGCGGGCCTTGAACACCCTCGCCGAATTCGCCCGCACGCTTAACGACCACAAGGGTGCGACGGTAACCGTCGGCCACGGTGCGAAGGAGATCGACGAACTGGAGGCCTCGCTCAACTACGCCTCCCAGCGGCTGGCCGACGCCGAGCGGCAGATGCTGGCCGACCGCGAACGCCTGAGGCAAAGCGAGGCCATGTACCGCTCGCTCGTCATGGCCATGGCCGAGGGGGTGATCTTCCAGTCCGCTTCAGGCGAGATCACCGCGGTCAACCCGGCCGCCGAAGAGATCCTCGGGCGGAGCGCCGCAGAGCTTCTGGGGAGCGCCACCGTCTCCTTTGAGGTGGCGGCGCTGCACGAGGACGGCACCCCCTTTCCGCCGCAGAGCCATCCCGCCATGGTGAGCCTTGCGAGCGCCCAGCCGCAGCACAACGTGGCCATGGGGATCCACCGTCCCGACGGCAGCCTCGCCTGGATCTCCGTCAACGCCCAGCCCCTCGTCAAGGAGGGGGAGACGCGGCCCAGTGCCGTGGTGACCACCTTCCACGACGTCACCCGCAGCAAAAGCGACGAGGAGGCGCTTTTGTATCTGGCGGCCATCGTCGAATCCTCGGACGACGCCATCATCGGCAAGTCGCTCAAGGGGGAGATCTTAAGCTGGAACCGCGGCGCGGAGCGGCTTTTCGGCTACCGGGAGGCGGAGGTGAAGGGGCGCTCCATGGGGGTTTTGATCCCGCCGCACCGCGCAAGCGAGCTGGACTACATCCTGAAAAGGATCAACGAGGGGAGGGCGGTCGAGCATTACGAGACCGAGCGGCTCTGCCGGGACGGCCGCAGCATCGACGTCTCGGTGACCATCTCGCCCCTTTTAGACTCCCGCGGCCGCGTGGTCGGCGCCTCCACCATCGCCCGCGACATCTCGGACCGAAAGCGCGCCGAGGCGGACCTCAGGCGGGTGAACGAGGAACTGGAGCGCCGGGTGCTGGAGCGGACCGCCGACCTGAACAGCCGGGGGCAGGAATTAGCCTTGAGCCAGCGGGCGCTTTTGAACATCGTCGAGGACCTGAACCTGAAGACGGCGGAGCTTGAAGAGGCCAACGTCAAGCTGAAAGAGCTCGACCGCCTGAAGTCGATGTTCGTCGCCTCCATGAGCCACGAGCTGCGCACGCCGCTTAACTCCATCATCGGCTTCTCCAGCGTGCTTTTGGACGAGTGGCCGGGGCCTTTGAACGACGAGCAGAAGGAGAACCTCGCCATCGTCCTGCGCTCCGGCAAGCACCTATTGAACCTGATCAACGACGTGATCGACGTCTCCAAGATCGAGGCGGGAAAGATCGAGGCGCTCACCGAGGAGTTCGAGCTGGAGGAACTGGTCGCAGAGGCGATGACCCTGGTGCGCAAGGACGCGCAGGACAAGGGGCTTACGCTTACCGAAAAGATCCTGCCGCTCACCGTCCGCGCGGACCGCCGCCGCCTTTTGCAATGCGTACTGAACCTCGTCTCCAACGCGGTTAAGTTCACCCAGAAGGGGGAGGTGAGCGTCGTCACCCGGGCGCTGCCGCCGGGAGCCCGCACGCCGGAAGGTGCTGTCGAGATCGCCGTCACCGACACCGGCCCCGGCATCTCGGACGAGGACCTGCCGCGCATGTTCCAGCCCTTCGTGCGCTTCGCCCCCCCCGGCCAGCCGAGCGTGCCCGGCACCGGCCTCGGGCTCTACCTGACGCGCAAGCTGGCATGCGAGATCTTGAACGGAGAACTGACCATGACGAGCCGATTCGGTGCGGGGTGCCGTTTCGTGCTGAAGATACCGGTGAGGTGACCCATGAAAAAGGTACTGGTGGTGGAGGACAACAAGGACAACCTGCGCCTGATCAGCTATTCCCTCAGGCGGGCCGGCTACCAGGTGATACCGGCGGAGAGCGGCGAGCGCGGCGTGGAGCTGGCGGAAAGCGAGCGCCCCTTTTTCATCGTCATGGACATAAACCTTCCCGGCATCGACGGCCTGGAGGCGAGCCGGCGCATCCGCCGGCAGCGCGACGGCGAAGGCGTGCCGATCGTGGCGATCACCTCCTATGCCATGTTCGGCGACCGTGACCGCATCCTCGACGCCGGCTGCACCGCCTACTTCGAAAAGCCCATCGACCCCCTGACCATCGTGGACAGGATCCACCGGGCCATCGGCGTGCCGCGGGAGGACGAGGGGGCGCAGGCGGCTGCGGACGGCGAAGGGGGGACACGATGACCCCGCTCAAGGTACTGATCGTCGACGACAACGACGACGACCGCAAGCTTTTGCGCATGATCTTTCAGCGTCACGGCTGCTGCGAGATACTGGAGGGGCGCGACGGCCAGGAAGGGCTGGAATTGGCCCGCGCCCACCGGCCGGACCTGATCGTCTCCGACGCCATGATGCCCCGGATGGACGGCTTCGAGTTCATGCGCTCGGTGAAGATTGACCCGCAGCTGAAAAGCGTCCCCTTCGTCTTTCATTCCTCGGTCTACACCGGCTCGCGGGACGAGGAACTGGCCAACCGGCTCGGTGCCGACGCCTTCATCGCCAAGCCGATCGAGCCGGACCGCCTGTGGAAGGAGATCGAGGCGATCCTGGCCAGGCCGCAGGGAGCCCGGGCCGAGGAACCGGACGCTGCCGTCACCGAAGAGAGTCAGTACCTGCGCGAATACAGCGAGGTGGTGTCTGCCAAGCTTGAGGAGAAGGTGCGCGAGCTGGAGGAGAGCCTTGCCCGCCAAAAGCTCGCGGAGGAGGCGCTCAGGGAGCGGGAGCGTTTTCTGCAGAAGGTGGTGGAGAACATCCCCGCCCTGCTGTTCGTCAAAGACGCCCGCGAACTGCGCTACCTGCTTTTAAACCGCGCCGGCGAGAAGCTCATGGGCTACGGGCGCGAGGAGATGGCGGGACACACCGACGCCGAGATCTTCCCCGACGGCCATGGGGCGCTCATGATGGAACAGGACCGTGCCGTCATCGGCAGCGGCCGGATGGTGGAGATCAAGGAAGAGACCGTGTTCGCCAAGGACGGGCGGGAAGTCGTCCTGCATACCAGGAAGATCCCGGTCGTCGACGCCTTGGGGCAACCCCAGTACCTGCTCGGCATCTCCGAGGACATCACCGAGCGCAGGCGCTCCGAGGAGGAGCTTTTGAAGCTCTCCTCGGCCATCGAGCAGAGCCCGGTGGCGGTGGTGATCACCGACGCCGCCGGCACCATCGAGTTCGTCAACCCGAAGTTCACCGAGCTGACCGGCTATCCGCGCGAGGAGGCGCTGGGGAAGAACCCGCGCCTTCTGGCCGCGGTGGAGAGTACCGATCCGGAGCAGGGGAGCCTGTGGGACACCATCGATTCGGGCCAGGTCTGGCACGGCGAGGTATCCACCCGGCGCAAGAGCGGCGATTTCAACTGGCAGTACGCCACCGTATCGCCGGTAAAAAACCGGCAGGGGGTGACCACCCACCACATCGCCGTCCTGGAAGACATCACCGAGATGAAGAAGCTGGAGATGCAGCTGCGCCACGCCCAGAAGATGGAGGCGGTGGGGACGCTGGCCGCCGGCATCGCCCACGACTTCAACAACATCCTGACCGCCATCATCGGCTTCGCCAACATCATGGAAATGAAGATGCCCAAGGACAATCCGCTCTCGGGCAACGTGACCCAGATCCTCTCCGCCGCCGAGCGGGCCGCCAACCTGACCCGTTCGCTTTTAGCCTTCGGGCGTGCGCAGCCCATGCAGACCCGGCACCTGGACTTAAACGAGATCGTCGTCGGGCTGACCAACATGCTCCGCCGGCTGCTGAGGGAGGACGTCGAGCTGTGCATGGAGCTTTGCCCCGGCAAGCTGCCGATAGTGGCGGACGGCGGCCAGATAGAGCAGGTGCTTTTGAACCTCGCCACCAACGCCCGCGACGCCATGGCCTGTGCCGGTGCCATCACCATCGTCACCGAGGTGGTGGAACTGGGCCCCGAGTTCCTGCAGGCCCAGGGCTACGGCCGTGCCGGGACCTACGCCCTGCTCCGTTTCAGCGACAGCGGCAAGGGGATGGAGGACGGGGTGCTGCAGCGGATCTTCGAGCCCTTCTTCACCACCAAGGAAGTCGGCAAGGGGACCGGCCTGGGCCTTTCCATCTGCTACAGCATCATCAAGCAGCACGGCGGCTACATCAGTTGCCAGAGCCGGCCGGGAGAGGGGACCAGTTTCCTGATCCATCTCCCCCTGACCGAAGAAGTGGCGGAGCCGGTCGAGCTTCCCGACGAATCGGTGGTTGCCAGGGGGACAGAGACGATACTGATTGCCGAAGACGACCTGATGGTGCGGGAGTTGACCGTACACATACTGACCGATTTCGGCTACCGGGTGATCGAGGCCGCCGACGGCGAGCAGGCCGTGGCCCTGTTCCGTGAGCACATGAACGAGATCGACCTGTTGCTGCTCGACGCCATCATGCCCAAGAAAAACGGTTGGGACACCTTTCAGGAGATGAAGGCGCTCCGTCCCGGCGCCAGGGCCCTTTTGGTGAGCGGTTACCAGGCCGACCGGGTGATCACCGCCGATCTGGCCGCAGAAGGCGCCTATTTCCTGGCCAAGCCCGCCGCCCCCCGCGAGCTGTTGAAAAAAGTGCGCGAGGTGCTCGACGCCCGCGCTTCATAACCTCCCTCCCACTTTCGGCCCATAGGCGCGAATTTAGTCCCCCTCCCCTTGCGGGAGGGGGCCAGGGGGACGCGCCGCATCCGAGGTACTGGCGCCTCCCCCCCCCTCCTGCTCCAATACTCCATTGATCCCTGATGCTAAATGAGCTACAAGTGGTGAAAAGCATGCGGTCGGGATTCGACCGTGGAGGAAAGAATGGGCGACCAGTGTCGGGTCTGCAGTACGACCCTTAACGGGGTCTTGGGGTTGCTTTTCGCCCTGTTCGGCATCAGGCGGAGCGTTCACAACCCCAACGTCTGTAACCGTTGCGATGCGCATCTGCAGGATGGTCGCCTCATCGAGCTCACCGTGCTGTTTGCCGACCTCACCGGTTTCACCGCCCTCACCAACCGTCTCGGCGCCGAGCGGAGCTACGACGTGGTGAACGCCTTTTTCCGGATGGCCAACGAGGTGCTGATCCGAAACGATGCTTTCATCGACAAATACATCGGCGATGCCGTGATGGCCATCTTCAATGCGCCGATTCCCAATCCACGGCATGCCAGCGGGGCGATCGCCGCGGCACTCGGCATCCAGGACGGGCTGAAGGAGATTTCCCGAGAGCTGGGCCTCGACCTGCAGGCGCGGGTGGGCGTGGCGACCGGTTATGCGCGGGTCGGCAGGTTGGGGTCGACCGACCGCAACGATTACACGGCGATAGGCGATGTGGTGAATCTTGCCTCGCGCCTGGAGGCCTTCGCGCAGCCGGGCGAAGTGGTCACGGACGACAAGGCATTTGCCCAGGTGGCAGAGAACTACCCCGGCCTGCCAGGCGAACAGTTGAACGTCCGTGGCTTTGCCGAGCCCGTCAGGGCGTACCGTCTCGGCGAGATGGCGCGCGACCGGGCCTGGGCGACGCCAACGATGGAAGCGACGGAAGCGACGCAGGGTTCCCGGAAAAGATTCGGCGTGGGGACGGTCCTCTTCACCCTCTTGGGAGCGCCCTGCGCCGTCTCGAGCGTGGTCGGCCCGCTGGCGCTCGTACTAGGGGTGGGGTCGTTTGCCGGCGCGCTGGGGCCGGTGTTTCAAACGCTTGACGCCGCCCAGATCCGCATCCCGCTGCAGATATTGGGGGTGGCGGGAGCCGTCAGCAACCTGTACGTGGTCAAACATGGTCTGGCCCTGCGGGGGAAGGGAACCGTCGGGGGAGTCACCCTGCTCGAAAAACGCAGGCTGCAGGCAGTGGTCGGGCTCGCGCTCTTCACGCTGCTGGCGGTCGCGATTGAGACCTATGTCCATGTCGTGGTCGAGCATATGTCCTACTTCGCCCCCAGACTCTAGCTTCGGAGCGAAGTTTCGAAAAAATGGACTGGCTTTCAGAGCTGCCCCCTTGCGGTCCGCTTTTTTTGAACGCGACCGTTTTGGTTTCAAAGCGGTCCGCTTTTTTTAGAACGCAACCGTTTTGATTTCAAAGTCGTCCGAATTTTTTTGAACGCGACCGTTTTGGTTTCAAAGCCGTCCGGATTTTTTTGAACGTGACCGTTTTGGTTTCAAAGTGGCCCGTTTTTTTTTGAACGCAACCATTTTGATTTCAAAGTCGTCCGGATTTTTTTGAACGTGACCGTTTTGGTTTCAAAGTGGCCCGTTTTTTTTGAACGCAACCGTTTTGATTTCAAAGTCGTCCGGATTTTTTTGAACGCGACCGTTTTGGTTTCAAAGTCGTCCGCTTTTTTTTGAACGCAACCGTTTTGATTTCAAAGTCGTCTGGATTTTTTTGAACGCGACCGTTTTAGTTTCAAAGTCGTTCGGTTTTTTTGAACGCGGCTGTTGTGTTCCCGATTAAGGCCGGGGGGGGACATTCTAACTTTGTTATGCCCCCTGAACGCCTAGTTCTCGAATTCGAAACCCTCTTCCGTATCGGGATGGGCATGGAACAGTTCGCGGACCGTTTCAGCCAGCCCGTCGGCCGCAAAATATCCCGCCTCCTTCAGCAGATCCTTGACCCCGATCCCCGGTATCAGGCGGCAGAGTTCCGCAATACCGAAACGCTTCAACACCACCTTGCACATCTCCAATATCTCCTCCTTGGTGACCTTGAGGGTGAAGACCTTCTCGCAGAGGACCGGGTCCAGGTCCGTCATAAAGAGCCGAATGAACTTGTCAAGCTCAGCGGTAGAGGCATTGGCGAGGAAATGGGTGGCCACCACGTCCGTCATGACCTCGAACCGGTCGTGCAGCGGGAGGTGCGAGGCCGCCAGGATGCTTTCCCGGTCGAGCGTGTCCGCAGCCAGGCACTCGCCGAGTTTCCCGGCGAAGGCGCGGTAATTCTGCAGAATGAAGGTCATGCCCCAGCCGCACGGCGTCGTCCAGCAGGCCGAGTCGCCGGCAAAAGCCACCCGCTCCTCCGCGATATGCTGGTTCAGGCCGCCCGACGGATACCATCCCCACCGTTCGCTCTGCACCTCCACGTCGTGGAAGTCGGCGGTGGAATCCTCCTGGCGCAGGACCCGAAAGAACTCCTCGCGCATGGGCGCCTTGTCCACTTTCACCTTGCGGAGGTAGAGGATCAGGGAGAACGACGTATCGCCGTCCAGGATCTCGTACTCGAAGACCGGCTTGCCGTCGTTGAGGGAACCGGGGTCGGCGTCGGCGAAGGTCT
>Ga0209415_10006501_pt1 | contig 20732 bp, 19 predicted proteins | sample PeaSoiSIISIP2007_FD_187696 | JGI IMG/M metagenome (GOLD analysis project Ga0209415, IMG submission 187696) | Peat soil microbial communities from Weissenstadt, Germany - SII-SIP-2007 (SPAdes) (version 2) | ecosystem: Environmental > Terrestrial > Soil > Wetlands > Peat | place: Germany...
CTCCCCGGTAGCTCAACGGTAGAGCGTTCGGCTGTTAACCGAAATGTTGCTAGTTCGAATCTAGCCCGGGGAGCCAAATTCTTGAGACGGATCCCTCGGCTCGTTCGCTGCGGCGAACTCGCTCGGGATTTCGCCTGCGGGCTCCCGTCCCGCAAAGGCATTCGGGACGCAGACCGCGCGCTTCGCTCACGCCCGCATTTCGGCTCAAGTTCGAATCTAGCCCGGGGAGCCATTCTTTCGCATGGCGCGTTGCCGCAGCCGCGTCAGTGGCTCGATTCAAACGCGCGGAAGCGGCGCTCGAGCTCCCACTGCTGCTGCGCCTTCTCGCTCGACTTCAGGAATGCCGCGCAGCCGGACGACGGCTTCGGCGCGCCCAGCGGTTCCGACGAACACGGCGCGACGGGATGCTCGAAGCTGTCCGGCTGCGGCCACAAGCTCGCGCCCGGCAGGAAGCTGTGCTCGATGCCGGTGCGCACCATTTGCTTCAAATCGCCGTATTTCAGCCCGTAGGTCTCGACGGCGCGGACGAATTCGTGCGTCATGTCGATCCGGGATACGCCTTCGTCGTCGGTTGAGAGCGCGACCGGCACGCCAAATCTCCGGTAGATGGGGAGCGGATGGTCTTTGCCTGTGACACCGAGGATCACGTCGTTGCTCGTCAAATTGATTTCGACCATTACGTGCTTCGCGGCCATTTCTTTCAGCAGATCGTAGGGACGGTCTTCATTCATCACATCGACGCCGTGGCCGATCCGTTCCGCGTGCGCCTGCTCAACGGCGAGGCGGATATGGCAGCAAAACCCCTCGGGAGGGACCAGTCCCGGCGCGAGCTCGCCGGCGTGCAGGCTGATGTGAACCTTGGGATAGACGCCGTGCAGGAATTCGACCATTTTCATGTGCAGCGCGTAATCGGACATGGCCAGATACGCGTCCTCCGGCTGCACGTAATTGATGCCGACCACGCGCGGATCAACCATGGCCGCTTCAAAGCCCAGCAAAGTCTGAGCGAAAACCTGCTCGGGAGGAAACGCGCGCAGGACTTGATAGATGTACCGGACTTGCACGCTGCATGCGGCGGCCTGATTTGGTTCGCCGCAGCGTTCGCGCTGCCGGCGAACCGACTCGGCTTGATCGAGGTACGCGCGCACGACGGCGACGTCATCCCGCAATCCGCGCGCGAAAAGCTGATCGCGGAATTCGCCGAATCCGCGATCGGCGCGCCATCCGAGCTCCTTCGCGATGGCGGCGGTATGGTCGAAGGGAGGCGTCACCATCAATTCCATATACTGTTCGTTTTGCGCCGCGGCGCGGGTGGCCCCTTCGTCGACCCACTCTCCGGTGTGGCGCACATCGACGCTGCCGAACTTCGCGAAAGTATCGAAGAAGTGATCGTGACCGCTGACGCCCGTGGAGGGCACGAACGCGCGCATTGAAAACGAGTCCACCAGAGCGTCGTAGAGATGTTGATCCTGGAAGGCGCGCGCCGCTGGAACCTCGCCGCTTTCACATGCGCCCGGCTGGCGTTTCACGAAAGACATCGAGGCGAGGTTCACGCAAAGCTGGTCTTCGGCGCCGGCCCGGATCCACGACTCGGCGTACACGTTGCCGCCGAGGTGGTTGTGGAGGTCGGCGCCCTTCGGCATGTCCACGAGGAACGCGCGAAGATCGAGCGGATTTCCCCGGGCGGTATCGAGAGCGCGCGCGGTGCGCTGCTCGGCAGTGGCTGGCTTCGACTTGGCATCTGATTGACCGCTGGTCTGGCTCAACGCTGGTAGAGTCCAAACGAGAGCCGCCGCAAAAACACCGCAGTATCTAACGAGACGTGTCATTTGCATCCTTTACTTGCTTGTCGTCCGATTCGCAAAAATCGGAATACATTTTACTGCCCGCGGCCACAAATACAATTTCGCACTTCAAGCGGTGATGTAAAATCGGAAGGTCTCATGTCAGGTGGCTGTGCCCTTTCTTTGGCGCGCACTCTGCGCATCTTCGACAAATGGGAAGGTGAACGTGGATGGAGTGAGGAGCGCACGCTCAAGAACAGCCTTCCTCTTACTATCCGTCGTGTTTCTCTGCGCGCCCCTCCGCGTGATGGCATGGGGGAATAACGGCCACACCTGGATCAACCGAATAGCCGCTCAAAAGATTCCCACCTCGATGCCGTCCTTCCTTGGGACTCGTTCGGCGGTTGAGCGCATAGCGTATCTCGGCCCGGAGCCCGATCGCTGGCGCGGCGCGACCGAGTACGCTCTCAATGACGCACAGAGTCCGGATCACTTCATCAACCTCGAACGGATCGAAGGCCTGGGCGATCTCCCGCGAGGGCGGTACGAGTTCTACAAATTGCTTTACGAGAAGCGAGCAGCCGCGAAGACGAATGGAGACGAGTATCTCCCGGAGAACGTCGGATTGCAGCCTTACATCACCATGGAAATTTTCGAGCGGCTCAAGGCCGCGTTCCGCGAATACCGCAAGCTCAAGGGAGCCGGGCAACAAACGGATGCCGTGGAACAGGACATCATCTTCTACGCGGGCTGGCTGGGTCATTACGTCGCTGACGGATCGCAGCCGCTCCACACAACGATCAATCACGACGGATGGGTTGAGGCCAATCCGCAGGGATTCACCACCGAGCACGGCATCCATTGGCGCTTTGAAAACGACTTCGTGAACCGGGCGATCACACCACAGAGCTTTTCCAGCCTGGTTGGTCCGGCAAAGAAACTGGCCGATCCGTTTGCCGATTACCAGAAATACCTTTGGGCATCCCACGCGCTCGTGGCGAAGGTATATGAGTTCGACAAAGCCAAGGCGTTTGACGGAGCGGGAACCCCCGAGTCCGTGAAATTCACGGAACAAAGGCTGGCGGCCGGCGCACAGATGTTGCTCGACCTTTGGTACACGGCGTGGCTGCAAAGCGCCGAATAGAGGGCGGGCGCTAAAACCTTTGCGGTGTTGCGCACGGTGAGCAACTACGATCGCGAAGCGCCCGATGAAACTCTTGCACAGAGCATGCAACAAATGGCTGCCGGCCAGTACCCGGCGTATATGGAGTCGCTGGAGGCGGCGGAACGCGTCGGTGATAGAGTTGTCCGCGATTTAGTCGAGCACTGGGCGGAACGCGAATCAAACATTCCGTCGGCGCACTAGGGCTGAACGAAATTGAAACCGGAACCAAACTATGCCGGGATGCTTGCTGTAGCTCTGGCCGAAGCCCGCAAGGGTCTGGGCGAGGGCGGGCTGCCCATCGGCGCGGCGATCTTCGACGTGAACGGCCGTCTTGTCGGATCGGGCCACAATCGCCGCGTGCAAAATGGCGATCCCTCGATGCACGGCGAGACGGACGCCTTCCGCAACGCCGGCCGCCAGCGCAGCTATCGCGAGCTGATCATGGTCACGACGCTCGCGCCGTGCTGGTATTGCAGCGGGCTCGTCCGGCAATTCGGCTTCGGAGCGCTCGTGGTCGGCGAAAGCCGCAATTTTGCCGGGGGACTCGACTGGCTGCGCTCGCTCGGCATTCGCGTGATCGATCTCGATTCCGAGGAGTGCGTCTCGCTGATGGCCGACTATATTCGGCTGCATCCCGACGTATGGAATGAAGACATTGGGCAGGAATGAGGGTGGAAACGAGCCCGCATTTCGCGCGCATCATCTGGATCGTGCTCGATAGCGTCGGGATCGGCGAGCTCCCCGACGCTGCCGACTACGGCGACGTCGGCCGGGACACGCTCGGCCACATCGCGCGCTGGCGCCCGTTGCGGCTTCCCAACCTCGTCCGGCTCGGCCTCGCCAACATCAAACCTCTGGAACACCTGACGCCTGCGGCTCGCCCAGCGGGGTGTTTTGGCAAGGGCGTGACCGTCTCGCCCGGCAAAGACACCACCACGGGCCACTGGGAAATGGCCGGCATCTGGCTCGACCGCGCTTTCCCGGTTTATCCCCACGGCTTTCCGAAGGACTTGATTGCGGAATTCGAGCGGCAGATCGGGCGGCGCACCCTCGGCAATAAGCCCGCCTCCGGCACCGAAATCATCAAGGAACTGGGCGACGAGCACGTGCGCACCGGCTTCCCGATCGTCTACACATCCGGAGACAGCGTCTTTCAGATTGCCGCGCACGAGGACGTGATTCCCATCGCCGAGCTTTACCGCATGTGCGAAATCGCGCGAAAGCTGCTCGACGGCCCGAACCGTGTGGGCCGCGTGATCGCGCGCCCGTTCACGGGGCCGGCGGGAAATTATCGCCGCACCGAGCGCCGCCACGATTACGCCGTCGAGCCGCCGCGCCCGATGCTGCTCGATGTTCTTGCGGATCGCGCGATTCCCGTTTTCGGTGTCGGCAAAATCCACGACATCTATAACGGCCGCGGCGTGAACGACTACATCACCACGAAAAACAACGCTGACGGCATGGCGAAGATATCCGAAGCTATGGCGCGCCAGCCGGGCGGACTGATCTTCGCGAACCTCGTCGATTTCGACATGCTGTACGGACACCGGAAAGATCTGGAAGGCTTTGCGCGCTCGCTAGAGGAATTCGACGCCTTGCTCGGGCCCTTTCTATCCTCTCTTAAGGCCTCGGACCTTCTCCTGATCACCGCGGACCACGGCTGCGACCCGGACCCTGTGAATCCGACCACCGATCATTCGCGGGAGTATGTCCCGATTCTCGCGTACAGCCCCGCCGCGGCGGGCGGCGCGAACCTGTCCGCCGCCTGCTCGCCGTGGCGAGTGGCGGATCTCGGCATTCGCTCGACGCTCGCCGACATGGGCCAGACCATCGCCGCAAATTTCGGCGCCTCGATCCCGCATGGGACCAGCTTCCTGCAAATGATTTCGTAGGAAGATCCTCCCACCCTTCGCTCTGCACGGGATGGGAGCCCGGGAAACCAAGCGCTACAGCCCGGGCCAACCAGCGACTCTCATTCACCACTTGCATTAAGTCATTGATAGTTATATAAGCCTATCGTTAACTATACTAACAGTTACTACAGAACCACACAAAACAGCATCGTTGTTGGTACAGGAGAGACCGATGGGCGAAAAACGACCTGCGTTCATACACACAATCAAAGGGAAGATAGGCGCGCTCGTGTACAGTCACATTGTTTTTGCAGTTGTAGCATTGGTCGGCTCGTGTGTCGTAATTCGTTCGCAACCTCAATACACGGTCACGACGATGCTGCTCCTGTTTGCATTCCTTTTCCTCTTGGTGGTTTTTGAGGGCTACAGCGAAACACGGATCATATCGACGGGCTTTCTCAATGCCGTGACAACCGTCACGCTTTTGCTGCTCGTTGCGGCAGTCTCTGTCGGCGCGACATTCGTTTTTGCAGGGCGTTCAGTAAGCGCGAAATCGCCTGCTGAAACAACCCCGCCAATTCAGCCTGCTGCTGCTCCTCCTCCGTCCGCTTCTGCCCCTCCTAGCCCTCCGCCGATGCCTGCGAGACTCAAGATCGCCTCGGTCTATCAAGCAGCAGACGGATGTCAAGACACAGGAAAAGACATGGCTGTGGCAATTCCCAACTCCGACCGTCTTGATATTTCTTACAACGGTCCGGTTGCTGGAATAGAGCTCGTTGAAACCAACAGGAATGGAGTTTCTGGCTATCGGAACATAGCCTTCGGGAACGGTACGGTTACGTTCCAGCTATACGCCGGAGGTGGGGGATCTAAGCAAACAATACCGCTCTTCGGCGAGAAATGTGTTGGCGCGACCGGCGGGTCTATCGGGGAGGACATTTATGCCCATTACAAGTAAACCTCGGCTGCCGACGAGGAAGGGGTATTGAATGGCTTACTCTGAAAAAAAGGATCCCGAGAAGGAAACAGCAACTAGTGGGAGCTTTCCATGTACGAAATGCTCTTGCTCTGATTTCCTCGAGGGGAATCCTTTAAGTAGTGTCATCTGTAATCGACCAGGCTGTCATCACAATTCTCTCGATCACGGAATCGGCTAGATTGCGGCGAGAAGCCACGATAAGAGCAGAGTACGTAGTCTCGCTAGAACGGGATGTCTTCGTCGCTAATCTCAGGCGAGACGGGCAGTCCGAGATTCAGCGTGTCTTGGTTATTCAACAGCCACTCCTCGCCGAGCTCAGTTACAAACCAATTATCGTACGGATCTCCGTTTCCGTCGTAAGCGGTCCGAGCCTCCACGAGGCCCTTACGTTTGAGACCTGTCAACGCCAACGCAGTCGCCGGCTTTGTATAGCCTCCCTTCTCCATATCCTGGGTCATCTTCCAGACGCCGACACCGCCCTCGTAGTGATATTGAAAGACGACCGTGAGAGCCAATAGCTCGTGAGGTCGTAGGCCATCGCTAGCAGGCGCGATCGAAAGGGTCTTTGCCGCATCCACGTTTTGTCGTAACGACTCGCCCTTTGAGATTGCCGCCAGCAAGCGGGCCGTAATTTTTTCTTTTAGCGAATCGTAGTCGGTTGGCAAAGGGTGCGTTGGATATCGAATGATCTGGCGATGTTGAATGTCGAATGGAAATTTGCTGCGGGTTGCCTCGCACACGAGACAGACGGGCTTTTCGCGCGCGATGGCATAGCCCAACTCATACCACACGTTTGGATTGTCCTCGGAGATCTCAGCAAGGCATGACGATGACTCTGAGATCTTTTGCTCGATCGTTTCTATCGGAATCGACGCGGATGGATCACGGTCGACACGGTAGGGGGCGAGGTCTGCCTTTCGTATCGCAGGATCAAAGATTTCGTCGTAGAGGCGGTCATAGTGACCTTTGTCAAATGTCAAAAGGCTGGATAACAAAACACATCCTTTCCATTCTGGACTCCCCTTTGCAGTCTTATACTGGAAAGTACCTCGAAAGTCACGCCACGCAGGAAGTAACCGAAAGTGCACAGAGGTTTTACGAGCGTAACGGCGGGCCCGAAACCGTATTGGCAGCGACATGCGGGATCACAGCGCGAAGCAGAGCGATGAACTGGCCTTTCACGCGCTCGCCGGTTTCCATCACTTCCGCGTGACTCAGCGGCTGATCCAAGATCCCTGCCGCCATATTTGTCGCGCAGGAAATTCCGAGAACGCGAATCCCCATCTGGCGCGCGACGATCACTTCCGGCACGGTGGACATTCCGACCAGGTCGGCGCCAATCGTCTTGAGGTACCGAATCTCCGCGGGAGTTTCAAAGCTCGGGCCGGGGAGCGCCGCATACACGCCTTCGTGCGCGCCCAGCCCCAGCCGATTCGCTTCGCCGAGCGCGATTTCGCGGTACGGCTTCCAGTAGGCCTGCGACATGTCCGGAAATCGCGGCCCGAAGCGCTCGTCGTTTGGCCCGATCAGCGGATTCGTTCCCTGCAAGTTGATGTGATCGCGAATCACGACGAGCGCGCCCTGGCTGTAGTCGAGATTGATCGCGCCGGCAGCGTTGGTCAGGATCGCGGCGCGGATCCCGAGCGACCACAGAACGCGCATCGGGAAAACGACTTCCTTCGCCGAATACCCCTCGTAGAAGTGGACGCGCCCCTGCATCACCGCAACCGGCACATCGCCCACTTTCCCGATCGCAAGCGCTCCGGCGTGCCCTTCGACGGTCGAGCGCGGGAAACCGGGAATCCTGTGGTACGGGATTCGCGTGGCGGAGGCCAGATCGTCCGCGAACGCTCCGAGGCCCGATCCGAGCACGAGCGCGATTTTGGGGCGCAGCTTTGTCTTCGACTGTATGAATTTGGCGGCGCGCGCGGCGCGGGCAAATTCGGCCGAGTGCGCTGCGGCTCGCGGGCTCATCGCAGCATGATTCCCACGATCGAGGCGGACATCAGATTGGCCATCGTGCCCGCCAGCATCGCCCGAAGGCCGAGCCGGGCGAGTTCCGACCGCTTGTTCGGCGCGAGCGCGCCAATGCCGCCGATCTGAATGCCGATCGAGCTGAAATTCGCAAAGCCGCACAGCGCGAACGTGGCGATGGTAAAGGATCGCGGATTCAGAGTGGCCTGCATCGGGCCGAGCCGCTGGAACGCGACCAGCTCGTTGGTGACCATGCGCAGCCCGAGCAGGTTGCCGAGCGTGTGGCAGTCCTGCCAGGGAACGCCGATGAGCCACGCGACGGGCGAAAAGATCCAGCCGAAAATTTGCTCGACGCTTGAAGGAAACCACGCCATCCCGTGCGGCGCGAGCCAATTGTGGACGATGCCGAAGCAGCCATCCACCAAATAGATGATGGCGATGAACGAGATCAGCATCGCCGCAACATTCAGAGCGAGGTGCAGCCCGTCGCTCGTTCCGCGCGAGATGGCGCCGAGCACGTTTTCCTCGCGTTCCATGTCCGCCATCTCCACGCGCCCGGCGGTCAGTGGGTGCTCCGTTTCCGGCACGAAAATTTTTGCCAGCAGAATCGTCCCGGGCGCCGTCATGATCACGGCCGCGAGCAGGTGCTTCGCCTGCACGCCGTATGCGATGTAAGCACCCATCAAGCTTCCGGAGACGTGCGCCATGCCGCTGGTCATGATCGTCATCAGCTCGGAGCGCGTTGTCTTCGGGAGGAATGGGCGAATGGTGAGCGGCGCCTCGGTCTGTCCCATGAAGATGCTGGCCGCCACGTTGAGCGATTCCGCGCCGCTCGCGCCCATCAGGCGAGTCATCACGCGCGCCGCTGCTTTCACGACCACCTGCATGATGCCGAAGTGATAGAGCACAGCAAACACGGCGGCGATGAAAATGATGATGGGAAGCGCCTGAAAAGCGAAGTAGAAGCCGCGGATCGAATTTTTCTGTCCGAGATCGCCGAAGACGAAGGACGAGCCGTAGAACGCGAAATCGAGCAGCCAGTTCGCGCCCGCGCCCAGCTTCTCGAAGAGAAGCTGCCCGTATTTCCAGCGCATCACCAGAAACGCGAACGCGACTTGCAGGCCGAGCCCCCACGCGATCGTCTTGTACCGGATCGCCCGGCGATTCGTGGAGCACAAGAACGCCACGAAGAGCACAAACAGAATCCCCAGAATTCCGATAAATCGGTGCATTCCGCTGCCCTCTCTCACCGCAAATGGCGGACAGTATATATCTACTTGCGCTGAAGACGCCTAGATGGGAGGCGCATGGACGAGCGAAGCCGCGACCTTTCGCTGGTATTCGTGCGCTTTCGCCAGAATTTCCGGCTTGTCCATCGTCATCATCACGCGGCCTTCCATCACGATTTTTCCCGCGATCACCACGGTCCTTACGTCGTGCGCGTTGAGCGCGTATACCAGCTGCGAATAGACGCTGTACATCGGCGTCGAATGCGTCGCGTTGGTGTTGATCAGGATCAGGTCGGCCTGCTTGCCTACTTCGAGCGATCCGATTTTCTTGTCGAGGTGCAGCGCGCGCGCCCCGCCGATGGTCGCCATCTCGACCACCTGCCGCGCGGGAAGCGCTCGCGGGTCCATGCGCGTCACCTTCTGCAATTTCGCGGCGATGTTCATTTCCTGAAACAGGTCCTGGTTGTTGTTGCTCGCGGCGCTGTCGGTCGCCAGGCCCACCGGCACGCCCGCCGTCAGCATGTCCACGACAGGCATCACGCCGGAGGCCAGCTTCATGTTGCTCGAAGGGTTGTGCACCGAGCCGACGACAAAGCGCACGAGCGCCGCGATATCCGTCGCGTCCACCCAGACGCAGTGCGCGCCGACAACATCGGAGCCCAGCAGCCCGATGCGCTCGAGATAGGCCACCGGCGAAGCGCCATATTTCGCGCGGCTCAGCTCGCTTTCAAACGGCGCTTCCGCCATATGGATCAGAATCGGCACTCCGTTGCGCCGGGCGAGAGCCGCAGCGGCCTTCAAATTTTCCGTCGAGAGCGTGTAGATGGAATGCGGCGCTACGGCGGGCGTAATGAGCGGATCGTCTTTCCAGCGGTCGATGTACTTTTGTGTGTACGCGAGCGTCGCGGCCGGCGTCTTATGATCCGGCGCGGGAAAATCGACAATCGTCTCGCCCAGCACGCCGCGCATCCCGGCTTCTTTCGTCACTCGCGCGACCACGTCCTCGAAGTAATACATGTCGGCGTAGGTCGTGATCCCGCCGCGCAACATTTCCAGCACGCCCAGCCGCGTGCCCCAGAGGACGAACTCTTTAGTCACATTCCGCGCTTCGGCGGGGAAAATGTACTTCTGGAGCCAATCGTCGAGCGAGTGATCTTCCGCAACGCCGCGGAAAAGGCTCATCGCGGCGTGCGCGTGGCCGTTGATCATTCCCGGCAGGACCAGCGTGCCGCTCGCATCGATCGTCTTGGCCTTGCCGAATCGCGGCTGAAGATCGGCGCGCGCGCCGACCGACACGATGGAATCGCCTTCGATCACGACGCCGCCGTCTTCGATCACGCGGAACTCCGCGTCCATCGTAATCACGGTCCCGCCGCTCACGAAAAGATCCATGTTGTCTAGTTCTGCCCCACAAATTGCAGCGTGTAGGCCGTCGCTGGATCGAACGGTTTGTCGATCACTTTCAAATCCAGAAGTTGGTTGTACATCGTCGTCCAGCGGCCCGCCTCCATCTGGCCCAGCTTTTCGCCTTTGGCTTCGTCGCCGGCCACGAAGTGCCCATCGCGAAGCGCCTGCCTTCGACGCTTACCGCTCCCGTGGCGGCTCCCGAAGGCACGGTAGCAATGATTTGAGTGCTGCTCCAGCTCGTTGCCGTTGCCTGCCAGAGCGCAGACCAGGGGAATGGTGGCGACACCGGAGTCGTCGTGGGGGCAATCGTGGAAACGGACTGCGCGAGCGTCTCCATCGGGGAGAGGACTTCTCGGCGCAAACCATAGCCGGTCGGGGAGCCTTCTTGTGGTGCGCCAGGTCCCGTGGAGGATGATTTCCTGTTTTCGGCGGATTGAGTTGGCGTGCCCATGGCGTACCATACAGGTCTCGCGGTGTTCGTGCAAGATCGTGGCGCAGGGTTTGTCGCTCCTTTCGGGAGGCGGGATGCAATTCTCACGAGCGCGTTTGGCGCTGGCCTTTTCGGCACTCTGGATCGCCACTTCGCTGGCCAGCTGCGGCTCCTGGTCGAGTCAGGAGAAGGCGGAGGAGGCTCCCACACGGCCGACGATCGTCTTCATGACGGACTTCGGCACGGCCAACGACGCCGTGGCGATCTGCAAAGGCGTAATTCTCGGCATCGTGCCGGACGTCCGGATTGTGGACATCACGCACCAGGTGACTCCTTTCTCGATCGAAGAAGGGGCACGGTTACTCGACGGCGTGACGCCTTACTATCCTTCCGGCACGGTCTTTCTGGCGGTAGTGGACCCCGGCGTGGGGACATCGCGGAAGGCAGTGATCGTGAAAACGAAGAAGGGCCAGTATTTTGTGCTGCCTGACAACGGGCTGGTGACGCCGGTGACGGACCGCGACGGGCTGGAGGGTGCGCGCGAAATCACCAACCCAGCGTGGATGATCGGCGACAAGATTTCGTCGACGTTTCACGGGCGCGATATTTTTTCTCCCACGGCCGCGCATCTTGCGGCGGGAGAGGATTGGACGCTGGCCGGGCCGGAAGTCGAGGGGCTCGTTCGCTTAAGCCCGCGTGTGGCGACAGTGGAGGCAGGAGGAATTACCGGCGCCGTAATCGGCCTGGACGATCCCTACGGGAGCCTGATCACCAACATTCAGAGGGACGACTTCGAAAAGCTCGGGTACTCGCTCGGCGACAAGGTCACTTTCAAGATCGACAAGAAGCAGTACACGTTCCCATACGTCAAGACGTTCATGGGCGTGCCGATCGGCCAATCGCTCGTTTATGTCGATTCGCGAGAACGCGTGGGGGTCGCGGTAAACCAGGGCAATTTTTCGAAGAAGTACAACGTGTCGCCGCCGGTTCCGATCTTCATTCCGTGCAAGGGGCAATAGGCGCAGGCGAAAGCGCGCCTCGCAAATGCCTGAGTGCGATATCCGGCCGCTTGTTCAGGCAGATTACAACCGGACTTATACTACGAGCTGAACACGAGATCGAAGAAATGTCCGCGAATGAGAAGAAGCGGTTGTCTAGGACCCGTTCACTTCTTTGCTTGCTTCTATGCGGCGCGCTGATGGGAAGGGGCCTTGATGTTCGGGCGGCGCCGCCAGAGTCCGGACAAGTTGCGATTGAGGCTTTGCACGTGCCGGAACTCGAAGCAGGGTTTCACCTTCTCTACGAATGGAAGCCTGAGAAGGCCCGCAGCCACTTTGAAGCCTGGCAAACGTCTCATCCGGAGGACGCACTTGGGAGCGCCTCGGAAGCGGCAGCTTATCTCTTTGAGGAGTGTTACAGGCAGGAAGTATTGACCTCCGCATTCTTCCTAGACGACAAGCGCTTTCTGGGCAAGATCCCTCTCAAACCGGACCCGGAACTGCGAGCGGCATTCTTCGCTTCGGACAAACAGGCGCAGAACCTGGCGCAACTGCGATTGAAGACGAACCCGGACGATGCAAACGCCCTGTTCGCCATGACGCTAAGCGTGGGCATGCAGGCCGACTATGCCAGCCTGATCGACAAGCATCAGGTGGAAAGCCTGAAAATGGTCCGCGACGCCGATAAATACGCCAAGAAGCTGCTGGCAATCGCGCCGGACGCCGCCGATGCCTACCTCACGCTGGGCGCGGCGAACTACATCATCGGAAGCCTGCCGGGATTCAAGAAGTTCTTCCTCAGCTTCGCTGGGATCCACGGCGACAAGAAAGCAGGAATCGTGCAGCTCCAGATCGCCGCCGATCATGGCCACTACCTGCGGCCGTTTGCGAAGATTATGCTGGCGCTGGCAGCCCTGCGCGAGAAGAAGCCAGAACTGGCGCGCGTTCAGCTGAACGAACTCGTCGCGGAGTTTCCGGGAAACCCCCTCTTTGCCAGCGAGCTGGCCAAGCTCAAGGTTCCACCAGCGGCGGCTAAGCCATGAATATTCGTTACTGACGCCGATGCCTCATCAATTGTAGGCTGCGCTTCGTCCGTACCTTCAGCGCGTTTGCTTGACCGGTCGCTTTCTTTCTCCGCCCTTTGTGCTGATCAGCGCCAAGAAATCTTTCGCGTTAAACGGGTACAGGCGAGTGGATTGTTGTCCCGTGGTGCTCAAGGTGACGTCGACGCGCCGATTGTTGGCGAGGACCATCACCGCCAGATTATTCAGCATTTGTTGTCTGTCGGCCGGACTCAAGTCCGGATCTTTCGCCATTAGCTCCTTGATTTGGTCAGCCGTCAGTTGGTCTTCTTTACCAAACGACCGCATATCGATGTGGTCCTCAGGGACACCGTGTTCCACCAGGAAAGTCTTGGTGCGCGCCGCGCGACGCTCCGTTAGGGCCTTGTTGTATTCCACAGAGCCGCGGGGGTCCGCATGTCCACCGAGGATCAAGTGGGCGTCCGGACTATATTTCAGATACGCCGTGAAGTCCTCGGCCAGGGATTTCAGGATCTCTGCTTGACTGTCGAGCAGACCAGCTCCAGGATTCTCGACGGTGGGCCGAGCGGTTTGAAAGTAAATGCTATGGAGGGCAAGCCTTGCTTCCAACTGCTTGATCTCAGGGGCAGGAGCAGGAGGCGGAGGAGCTTCCACGTTCACGACGGTCGTGGACGAGGCCGTGAGCGGCGGATTGCGGTCATCGCTCACGTTGCAAGTGACCGTGATACGGCCTGGTTGTGCGCCCTGTGTATTCAATGTGGCGGTAGCATTGTTGCCGGAGATGTCGCCGGCGCTTGCGGCGTAGTTGTAGGTCAGCCTACGGCCATCCGGGCTGCTGGCGTCCGAGTTGATGGATGAGGTCCCACCAGCCTGCACGCTCCCCGGATTCGACAAGCATGAAATCACTGGCGGGCGGGGCTGTTTCACGGTGAACCTGGCACTGCAGGATGCAATACCATTTTTCCTGCCATCACTCAGGTTGGCGGCGACTCCGTATGAGCCAGGCTGCAATCCTGTGGTGTCAATCTGCGTGGAGGCATCGCTCCCCGCAACTTTCACGCCGGCGCCGCTCCAGCTGTAAGTGAGCGTTCGCTTGGGATTAAAATTGGACCCACTGGCAGTTGCGGTCACAGGCTCGCCCGAGAAGACTTCTGCAGGCTCGACCAAGCAAGCCGCGCTGGGTGGCGTTGGAGGCTCTCCGCCGCCGAACATAAAATTGAGGCCAGCCTGTGCTCTCAGGCCTCGGACTCCCGTCTCCGGCACGCCCGGAGGACCAAACCGGTAATTCGAGTACACATAGTCGGCCCTGATCAGCCGGAGAGCAACGTGCCGGGACAGGTTGATATCAAGACCACCGCCGAACATGAAACCCAATTTGTCGATATCGTGGAAGGCATCAGGCGTAAGGCGATGGTCGCCCACCAACGCCTCAAGAAATGGGGAAAAATGAGTGCTGCGGAACGTAATCTTTGGACCCAGCGAGAGGTTCGAGAAAGCGGCGTCGTCAATTCTACGCGCAAGAGTAGTTTCACCGCTGCCCCAATGGGTGCTGGTATCGAGGGTGAGTCCCAGCCAATTGTTGAAGTTATAGGTAACGCTGGCCCCAACGCCGCGAGGGTTTGACTCCATTCGGCTGCTCAGCGGGAGCAATGCTCCTGGAAGTTGGCCGTGCACATCCGCGCCGGGAAGAAAGAAGGAATAGCCGCCGTAAAGCTCCCACTTGGGAGCAGGCTGGTCCTGAGCTGCGGCGAGGCTGGCAAACGTACACAGGACAGCAATTATTGCCGCCAGCATTGCTAAGACCCGACCAAGATAGCTCTTTGATTGAGATGACATGCGAATATCCCTCCGAGCTTGATGACTTAAAGTCTTTTTGCGGCACGGGAGTGGGACAGATGATCCCACTCCCGGATACCCCAGTTTAAGGATCAAAGATCGTATTGTCGTCCAGTGTGACCGCGCCATTTCGTGCCAGCGCCCTGCCTTGCAGGCTTGCGCCAGTATCCAACGTGATTGATGCAAGGGCCATAATGTTGCCCACGAAAATTGAGTTCGTTCCAAGGGTGGCCGAGCTTCCCACTTGCCAGAACACATTGCTAGGCAAGACGCCGCCCGAGAGAACCACGTGCGTGGTGGACAGAGTGGTCAGTGTGGAACCGATCTGAAAGACAAATACAGAGCTGGAATTTCCGGTCAGAGTGAGGGTACCTCCAACCGTTAAAATCCCTGTCGAGCTCGAGGTTTTGTAAGTACCCTCTGCAAGTGTAAGGCCCGTCAAATCTCCGGGCAGACTAGCAGGTGCAGGTAAGACGATACCGGCGGCGAAGTTATAGGCCGCTGTTAAATCGAGCTGGGCCTGCGCTGCAGTGGGATCGGCCACGTGCATAACCGCAGGCGGGGTGAGCACTCCCGGCGGGAATCCCGTGACCGAGGTTCCCGGACTGAGTCCAAGATCTCCGCCCGTAATCGTGGTGCCAACGGTGGTGGTGCTGGTCACAGTTGAGCCAGCTAGGACTTTGAAGTTTCCAGCCGTCAGCAGCGGCACAGGTGCCGAGCACGCCGAGGCAGAGGTCACGAAGCCCCACGTGAAATTGGCCGCCAGGTGATTGCCGAACGCGTCCTCCGCCCCGGTGGTGACCGTGGCCGTATAAGTGGCATTCAGCAAAAGGCCCGGGGATGCAGGTGTAAAGGTGGCAGTATTGGTCGACACATCGTAGCTAACGCTCCCAGACACGCTCCCCCCGGTTGAGGCCAAAGTGAACGTAGAGGTGTTGATCGTCGCTGGGTTCATCCCCTTGCTGAATATTGCGGTGACAACGGAGTTGGGGCAAATGCCTGAAGAGCCGTTTGGCGGAAGTACGGACGCCGAGAACACTGTCGGCGGGGTTAGGGGGGCGCCGGGGTTCCCCGCCCCCGCATTCTTGTCAGGGTCGCCGCACCCGGCAATGACGACGGCAAATAGGAACGCCAGTATCCAAATATTGCCAACCTTCAACTTGCGCATTTGCTTCTCCTCATTCGCCACGTTGCAATGCGTTCTACACTGCTAGCAACCACCCTAATTTTGTAACAAGCATCGAATCTTCCGTCTGTCTCCTATCGGACACTTTTGGCACATAGCTGCCAGGGCGGAATGTCCTCATTTGAACAATAACAATGCTGGATGAAGCGGTGATGTTAGAATCCGCGGCATCCATGGAGTCCTTATGAAACGCAAGAACGAGATGGGTTCCCATTTTCGTGGTTTTCCTTCAGGAGCCGGCCTGGGAGGCAAGGTCTCGCGCTATCGTGAAAAACAAAACATCTACACGCAAGGTGCGCCTGCTTACACGCTCTTTTACATTCAAGAGGGAGGGGTGCGGCTCACCACGCGAACAAAACACCACCCATCTGCGGTTACCGCCATCCTGGGGGCGGGTGATCTGTTTGGCGAGCTTTGCCTTGCAGGTTATCCCCTTCGCATGTCCACGGCCGTCACGTTGACTGCCAGCTCCATACGTACGATCCAGAAGAAAAAGATGCTCCAGATGCTAAGCAAGAAAAACAAGACGTCCAACTACCTGGTGGCCTATCTGCTGTCCAGAGTCCAAAAGTACAAGGATCATGTGGCGGAGCTACTGACCTCTTCTGCCGAACAACGGCTGGCGCGCGTACTGCTGCGGCTAGCTCACCTGGATGGGAAAGGTCCAACAGTTGGCGAGCTTCCCAAGCTAAGTCACCAAGTATTGGCGGAAATGGTCGGCACTACCCGTCCACGAGTCAATCTATTCATGAACCGATTCAGGAAGCGGGGATTCATTGGCTACAACGGCCGAATCGAAGTACACAAGTCCCTGCAAAAAGTCCTGCGGCGCCATTAGCAGTCAACAGCAATCGCTGGTCTCACGAATCCAGCTCAACTCGGATCTGTCGTCCTGGGTCGTGGGATTTGCGATCCCGTGTTGAGCGACTTCGCACTGTTCAATATTGGACAGAGGGGGCGTTCAATGGTACATTGGCGCATGCCATCTCCCGCCCGCCGACGTATATCTGCCGGGGCTCCTCGCCCCTCGAAGTCATCTCGGAGTAAGAATGCCTTTAATGTGTATTCGTTTCTCCACTCGACTGGGCTTGGGAGAAAGGTGTCCACGTTTCGAAGAAAGAAAATCCTTTTCTCGCAGGGCGATCCCGCGAAGGATGTCATGTTTATTCGCGAGGGGAGTGTGAAGCTTACAGTGGTGAGCGCGTCCGGCAGAGAAGCCGTGGTGGCGATTCTGGGACCGGGTGATTTTTTGGGGGAAGGGTGCCTTGCAGGACAGTCTATTTGTATGGCGACTGCGACCGCGATTACACCGACGACCGTGCTCGTCATTGAAAAACACGAGATGATTCGCGTGCTACACGGGCAGCACGAGTTTTCCGATCGGTTCATCACTTATCTGCTCGGGCGAAACATCCGAGTCGAGGAAGATCTGATCGATCAACTGTTCAACTCCAGCGAGAAACGGCTGGCTCGCACGCTGCTGCTACTCGCTTGCTATGGAAAGCAAGACCAACCACACGGACTGCTCCCCAGAGTGTCGCAAGAGACGCTGGCTGAGATGATTGGTACCACGCGCACCCGAGTCAATTTATTCATGAACAAATTCAGAAAACTGGGCTTCATAGGGTACGGCCGCGGCCTGCGAGGGCTGCGAATCAACAAGTCCCTTCTAAGCGTCGTCCTACAGGACTAACGCTGCGAGGTGCGAAAGAATTGCCGCGCATCAAACCGCTGGATTTGACTTGGAGACGAATCACACACATTTCTGAATTTTGGAACAAACACCTGCGCATCGGGTGTTAGCATTTTGAGCGTCGCGGGCACGGCTCCGTTTGGCGCGGGTCGGAGCCGTCTCAAATGGCTAATGTTATGCCCGTTTCGCTCAGGTCATTCGTGAACGGTGTGGGGGCCACGGCGAATTTCGTGGGGCCGTGCAGCACTTTCTGCGTTCCAGGCTGCACCAAGAAAGACGATCATCGCAGAGAGCTCCATCCACACCATCAAGCCAATCGCCGCTGCCAGTCCACCGAATACAAGTCCATACTTCATTTTCCGAACGTAAACTCCAAAGAGCAAATTTACGCCCCACCACAGAATGGTGGCCGCAGCCGCTCCAGGCAGAACGGAACTCCAAGTCGTTGTGTCCGGTCGCGCAATGCGATAAATCAAAGCCAGGACGAGCATCGCCAGGATCAGCGCCAAGGCGGGAAGAATGACGTACCAGAGACCGCGAATCAGCGGGGACTTTTCAAATCCGGGAGTCATCCATTGGCGCACTGGCCGGCCAAACACGCTCAACGCGACGGCCAGGAGCCACGCCACAATCGCGACGCAGAACAAAAGCAAACCACGAAGCTGCCGGCCGAGAAAGGAATGAGTCTCGCGATCACCGTAAATCAGAAGGATGCCTGTCGTGATCAGCTTCATCACCTGCGAGCCGACGAGCAGCGTCCCGGCCCAGCCGAGAAGCACCCAGTGCCAGGGGTTCACTTCCTGGCGCAGAAGGGATTCTGATACGAGCTGCCAACTGCCTGGGGGCAGAATCGCCGAAAGCCGCAACACAAGCTCCTCACCGCTCCGGCCTCGCAAAGAATTGCTGATCAAGCCGAGCGCGATCAGCAGGGTCGGAAAAAGTGCAAGGAACATGTTAAAAGCCACGGCTTGCGAGGCCATACCGCATTGCGGGATGAGCCTCGCAAGCGTTCGGAACAGTTTCTTCACAAGAGAATTGGGTCTCATTGCTCGGAATTATACCGTTCGCGGCCGGCCAGTGCGGCGCGAAACTCACCGGTTGCGAATCAACAAGTCTCATCTAAGCGTCGTCCTGCAGGGCTAACGCCTCAAGCAGCGAACAAAGTGCCACGTATCGAGCTTCTCGATTTGTCCTAGACGCGAATCACATACATTTCTGAATTCTGGAACGAACACCGGCGCATCGGGTGTTGGCATTTTGAACGTCACGGGACGGCCCGGCCTCCCGATTGTTGCTGCGCGACCCGATAAGTTTGTCGGATTCCGAAGAAACTCAACCGCAGCTATCAGACAACTGTCTCTTTTCGGACAGTGCGCTCCCGGATAAATTTGTAAGGTACATCACTGGGGCATGTGACGAACGTCACCGACCAAAACAGGATAAAGAACTAAGGGAGAGAGCGTGGGCAAGCGGGGTGCCGGACTGACCCCAATCTCTTCAAGATGTGTGAAATGGGGAAGGGCCGAAAGGAGCACGTCGATGAAAAAAATCTTCTGGTTACTGGTTGCGATTGTCTTGGTTGGCCTACCTGCGTCGGCCCAAAAAGACGAAAACAACCGCATTAGGAATACCGGCAAAGTGATGGTCGAAATCCTCAATGTTCCCGACGATATTCCGGCGGATATTTTGGACAAGGCGGAATGCGTCATCGTTCTGCCTTCGGTGATCAAGTTTGCGATCGGGTTCGGGGGAAGTTACGGCCGCGGCGTGATGACTTGCCGGAGCGGCCCGGAGTTCAGCGGACCATGGAGTGCGCCTTCCATGATGGCGCTCGAAGGCGGAAGTTTCGGCCTGCAGTTGGGAGGCCAAGCGACAGACTTTGTCTTGTTGGTGATGAATCGGCGCGGGGCTGATTCCATTCTCACCAGCCAGGTCAAGCTCGGCGCCGACTTAGCTGCTGCTGCCGGACCGAAGGGCCGCAGCGCTGCCGCCTCAACGGATGTCACGATGCGGGCGGAAATTCTATCGTATTCGCGTGCGAGAGGATTGTTCGCCGGGATCTCTCTGGAAGGCTCAACTCTCCGCCCCGATAACGACGGCAACGAGAGGCTTTACGGAAAAGGCGTCACCGCGAAGGACATCGTAATCAACAGTGCGATTCGCCCTCCCGCCTCGGCGAAACTGCTCCTTCGCACTCTGAACAAGAAGTCTCCTAGCAACAAGTCCGGCAAGTAGGGCCTAGTGGCGCAACGCCTTGGACAGGCGAGACGGGTCTGCACGCCAAGAGAAGGAGGTCAGCAACTCATGCCGATACTTCAAGTACTGATCGTGCTGGTCGTGGTGGGTGTCCTGCTTTGGCTGGTCAACAGCTTCATACCAATGCAGGGAACGATCAAGTCCATTTTGAATGCAGTCGTGATCATTTGCGTGGTGCTGTGGCTTCTGAATGTTTTTGGACTTTTTCATTCGCTTTCCCGCATCCACATTGGGACCTAAGCGAACCGGGATGAACGATAGCGGGAAGACCCCGCATGTGGTCTACCGGAGACAAGCACCGGAAACAACAAGCGCGCCTGACGTAGCGAGCGAGTGGCGCAAGAAATCACCGTGATGGAGGCAACACTCATGAAACCAGTTAGGCTTATCAGCACGGGAGTTTTGGTCCTTTTTCTGGGAACCATTGCTCCCACGTACGCACAGCAGGACCAACACCAACAAGATGGGAACGCGCCGAAACAGGAGCAGCAGGCTAAGCCTGAAAAGCAACAGGAGCAGGCCAAACCCGCAAAGCAGGAACAGCAGCAGCAACAGGCCAAGGGCCAGCAGCAGCAAGAGAAACAGCAGCAACAGCAGGCCAAGAGTCAGCAACAGCAACAGGCCAAGGGCCAGCAGCAACAACAGGCCAAGAGTCAGCAGCAACAACAGGCCAAGGGTCAGCAGCAACAACAGGCCAAGAGTCAGCAGCAACAACAGGCCAAGGGTCAGCAGCAACAGCAGGCTCAACAGCATCAAGCTCAGCAACACCAAGCCCAGCAGCAACAGCAGGCCAAGGGTCAGCAGCAACAGCAGGCCAAGGGTCAGCAGCAACAGCAGGCTCAACAGCATCAGGCTCAGCAACACCAAGCCCAGCAGCAACAGCAGGCTCAACAGCATCA
>Ga0209415_10006502_pt1 | contig 20732 bp, 11 predicted proteins | sample PeaSoiSIISIP2007_FD_187696 | JGI IMG/M metagenome (GOLD analysis project Ga0209415, IMG submission 187696) | Peat soil microbial communities from Weissenstadt, Germany - SII-SIP-2007 (SPAdes) (version 2) | ecosystem: Environmental > Terrestrial > Soil > Wetlands > Peat | place: Germany...
GTTTATGGTAACCAGAAAAAGTATGAGTCGTACATTTATCAAATCCTTAGACAATCTTCATGCCTTCTTCACGCCCCATTCTGTAAGCTTTCAGTATTGCCGAGGGTAAAGCATCGCGAGTCGATTAATTATTCATGAGGAGGCTGATCAGAGTGAGAATGCGCACACTTGCAAGTTGGGTTGTAACGTTGTTGCTCCTGCCCCCTGCATACGCAGCGTCCCTGCCCGGTGACATTCACGGAGTCGTACGAGACTCTGAGGGACAGCCTGTGGCTGGTGCACAGGTCCTCGTCCACAATGTGGATGAGAACACTGATCACGCTGTTTTAAGTGCAATGGACGGCGCTTTCCTGGTCAAAGGCTTGAAGCCAGGACAATATCATCTGACTGCAAGCAAAGAGGGGTGCCGAGTTTCGCAAGACACCACGGTGAAGATCGCGAGTGACGAAAGCTTGGCAGTTGAGATGACACTGACAATTCCGAAAGAGCAAGGCTCGTCCCTCACCACGTCGTCGACGCTCTCAAAGCCGGGCCCGGCCTCGCTCAAACAACCGAGTGTTGATCAGGAAGGCAACGGAACACAAGCATCGGCGGCAAGTGTTGGCGCCGATAATCCTCCACTTACCGAGCGCGAGAAGCAACTCCTCGCCCGCATTGAGCGGTTGGAGCAACGTCTGTCTGCCATGGAAGCCAACGAGCCTCGATCAACTACGACCGGAGTCAAATCTCACACTGAAGAATTGGGAGTCGAGACCGCTTCCACGGCTCAGCCCATGCTGGCTTCGCTGAGCCCGGTCGCCGTGTTGCCTCCGGCCAGGACGGCGGGTTCCGCGCCGAAGCTTCAGGGTTTGGTTCCGGATTCTCCCCAGCAGCCAACACCCGTCGGCAAAGCTTCCGTACCCCAGCCGTCTACGGCTGTTGCTCCTCCGACGCACATCCTTCCGGAAGCTCTGGAAGCTCCCGAACCCACGTCTGGGGTGGATAATTTCACCCCCTTTGCGTACGGCGACTTTACCTGGCTAAACGGCACCCCACGCAATAAAGATGTGGTGCTCGATACCAAATTTTTCACGCCTGAAGTCAGATTCGACACCCACTTTATGGAAGACTTCAATCAACCGAGGGACCATACGATCGGTGGCGCCACCGAGTCGTTCCGGTCCGGCGAAATTCAGGTGGAGCAGATCAGCGTCGGTGGTGACTTCCATTGGAAGAACGTGCGCGGCAGGATCCTGACCATGGACGGCTTATTTGCCACCACCACCCCGCGCAATGACGCCAGCGCCGGGGTCGGCCAATGGGATGTCCGCGGGGCGTATAAGTATGTTTCGGAGGCCTACGGCGGGTATCACTTCAACTTTATGCATGGGCTCAACGTCGATGCAGGAATCTTCGTGTCCTACATCGGCCTGTTCAGCTACTACAACTTCGATAATTGGATTTACCAACCTTCCTTCGTCTCGTCCAATACACCATGGTTCTTCAACGGACTGCGAATTCAGTGGTTTCCCACGAACAAGCTCAAGATCGAGCCCTGGATCATTAACGGTTGGCAGTCATACAACCGGTACAACGGCCACCTGGGTCTGGGAGGGCAGCTTCTGTACCGGCCGAAGGAATGGCTGTCGATGGTCTTCAATCAATATGGGTACGGACAAGATAACCTGGGAGTGCCAAAAGTCGAGCGTATCCACACCGACGATAGCATCGAGGTGAGGTACTACAACCACCCGCTGAATCCCAGGGGAATTGACAAGATGGCGTTCTCCCTGACAGGTGATTTGGGCTGTCAGTACGGGCCCGGGTACAGGTGCACCGGCGGAGCAACCAAGGATGCGTTTGCCGGTTGGATGGGTTACGACCGGGTCTGGTTTGGGAAGGATAAGTATGCCATCTCGTACGGGGGAGGCAGGATGAACAACCCCGGCCGGTACCTGACTCTACTGCCACCGATCAATGGCGCGGATGCAATATCCGGTTCGCCATACTTCCCGGAGACTCCCGGTCTCGCGGCCCACATGTGGGATACCTCGCTTGGTTTCCAGTGGATGCCCAAAGAGTACATCACGTGGTGGGCGGAAGCCGGGTATCGCCACTCGGATGTGCCGTATTGGACGGGTCGGGGAGGCATCACGCCTCCTGGCGGCAATAACGGCTACCCCGCCGCCTACGTCTGCGAGAGCGGCGCGGCGGCCTACAGCTCGATCAATAATACGGATTTGACCCTGCCGCAGGCGCAGGCGTTCTGCAGCAGCAACGGCAATGGCGGCCTCTGGTTTCCTGATCTTCGCAAGAGTCAGGCCGTGGTTAGTTTGGGCATCATGGTCAAATTCTAGCTTTGGTGGCGCTCCCTTCGGGGCGAAATCGTGCCGGCACGGCCCCTGCGGGGCCGGCGTGTTGCGCCTTGAGGAGCGGCATTGTACGCCGATCGGACCTCGAGTGGTGCGGAACGGAGCTCGTCATGAAGGACAAAGGTCTGGGACTTGGAATTCTCGTTTTTTCGATTGCTTCCCTTTTCGCTCTGAGCGCTTGTACCCGAGGACATGCAGATCAGGATTCGGGGGCGCCGCCCGCCGCGCAAGTGGTCACGGTCCAAGACGTTGGACTTTTAACGGTGGACCATCCCGAGCAATATCCGCTTGTCGCCGCCACTGCCAAGGGCTCCACGGCAGAACTGGTCGTTACCGGTGTGGTCAATCCCGACGTATCCCGGAACGTCCCCGTTGTTTCGCTGGCGTCGGGCCGGGTGGTGGGAATCTTTGCGCGCTTGGGCGACACAGTGCAAAAAGGTCAACTGTTGCTCCGTATTCGCAGCGATGACGTCTCCGGCGGCTACTCGAACTACCGGAAGGCGATCGCCGACGAAGCTCTGGCGCGCGCGCAACTGGACCGCGCCAAAGATCTCTTCGGGATCGGCGCCATCGCCAAGGCCGATCTGGAGGTTGCTCAGGACACGGAGGACAAAGCCAAAGTCGATCTCGAAACCATGTCGGAGCATCTCCGTTTACTCGGCAACGATCCGGACAATCCCAATTTCACTGTGGAGATCCATTCACCGGTATCCGGCGTCATCACCGATCAGGAGGTCACAAACTCTTCGTCGGTGCAGGCGTACAACACTCCCAACCCCTTCACGATTTCCGACTTGTCCTCCGTCTGGATTGTCTGCGACGTGTATGAAAACGATCTCGCGGCGGTCCGCCTGGGCGACACGGCGGATATCCGCCTGAACGCTTATCCGGACAAGGTCTTCAAGGGAAGGGTCAGCAATATCAGCGCAATTCTTGATCCCAACATCCGCACGGCCAAAGTTCGCATTGAAATGGGCAACCCCGGCCTGATGCGCATCGGCATGTTTGTCAGCGCGACTTTCCACGGTCAAACGACCGAGATGCACACCATTGTCCCGGCATCCGCCATCTTGCATATGCACGATCGCGATTTCGTTTACGTGGGCGCTCCGGACAAGAAATTTCGCCGCGTCGAAGTCAGGAGTGGCGAGCTTCTTCCCGACAACAAGGAGTTGCAGGAAATCAAGAAGGGACTCGAGCCTGGGCAGCAGGTGGTCGCCAACGCGCTGGTCCTGGATCACGCGCTCGGTCAGTAAGGGTTTAGTATGATCCGTGCACTCGTCGATTTCGCTCTGAACAACAAGTTCGTGGTCCTGGCGGTGGCCGCTTTATCCGTCGGTTGGGGGATCATTTCGTTCCACAACCTTCCGGTCGAAGCCTATCCCGACATTTCGGACAACTACGTGACGGTCATTACCCAGTGGCCGGGGCGTTCGGCGGAGGAGGTGGAACAGCAGGTAACAATCCCCATCGAGATGCAGATGGGCGGGATGCCGCACATGACCTACCTGCGCTCCGAGTCTATCTTCGGCTTGTCGTTTGTGATCATGATCTTCGACGACAGTTCCGAAAACGACTGGAACCGCCAGAAGGTGCTGGAGCGCCTCACCCAGGTAGATCTCCCCAATGGACAGAACCTTCAGCCTCAAATCGGCACCGACTGGAGCACCACGGGCCAGATTTATTGGTACACACTGCGCAGCACCAATCCCCGCTATGACCTGATGGAGTTGCGTTCGATCGAAGACTGGGTGCTGCTCAAGCAGTTCAAGTCCGTGCCCAATGTGGTGGACGTTTCCGATTTCGGCGGCACCGTGCGCGAGTACCAGGTGCGGGTCGATCCCAGCAAGCTTGTCTCCTACGGGCTGAGTATCGGCCAGGTGGAACAGCAACTCGCCAACAACAATATCAATGCGGGGGGCAGCTTTGTTGAAGTTGGAATGCAGCAGATGAACGTCCGCGCGCTGGGGCTTTTCAGCGGCGTCCAGGACATCGAACAGACGGTCCTAAAGACGCAGAGCGGCACCGCGCTCCGCGTGCAGGACATTGCACAGGTGACCCAGGGTCCCAAAATCCGCCTCGGTCATATGGCCAGAGCGAACCACATGGAGGACGGCCGGATCATCGACGAGCCTGACGTTATCCAGGGCGCGGTTCTTTTGCGTAAGGGGGCGGAGGAAGAATCCACACTTCGCGCGATTCACGCCAAGGTGGACGAGCTCAACAACGGGCTGCTGCCCCCGGGCGTGAAGATCGTACCCATGCTCGATCGCGCCGACCTTCTTCGTTTCACGCTCCACACGGTAATGCACAATCTGACGGAAGGGATGATACTGGTGGCTCTCATCCTCTTCCTGTTTCTCCTCAACGTTCGCGCTGCCCTGATTGTCGCCTGCACGATTCCGTTCTCACTGCTGTTCGCGTCCATCTGGCTTGATCTTAGCAAGATTCCCGCTAATCTGTTGTCGTTGGGTGCGCTCGATTTCGGAATGGTGGTGGACGGAGCAGTGGTGATGGTTGAGAACATTGTCCGCCACATGAGCCGGCCAAAAAACGGCGGCGGTTACAAGACCGTCGACGAGACCATCCGGGAAGCCGCCCACGAGGTCCAACGACCCGTGTTTTACGCTATCGCCATCATCATCACGGCCTACTTGCCGATCTTCACACTGCAACGCGTCGAGGGCAGGTTATTCCGGCCCATGGCCTGGACAGTGGCCTTTGCACTTCTAGGCGCAATGACGTTTTCGATTCTCGTCGCTCCGGTACTGGCCAGCGCCTTCTTCCGCAAGGGCGTTCGCGAGCTGCGCAACCCTGTGATGGATTACCTGACGGAGCTTTACCGCCGCAGGCTGCGTTGGGCTATTCACCACCGCTGGGTCGTTGTCGCGGTGGCCGGCGCTGCGCTGGCGGGAACAATCTATCTGGGATTTGGCGGCGTCATCGGCGCGGAGTTCCTGCCTCATCTGGACGAAGGTGCAATCTGGGCGCGAGGAACTCTTGCCAACAGCACGAGCCTTTCCGAGGGCGAAAAATTCGCCACCTGCGGCCGGTACGTTTTCGCATCGTATCCGGAGGTGAAGACAGTGGTCTCGCAGGCCGGCAGGCCTGACGATGGGACCGATACCGGGGGCTTCGGCAATACGGAATATTTCGTCGACTTGAAACCGCACGAACAGTGGCGGCCTGTCTTTCACAAAGACAAAGAGGAACTGATTGCCTCGATGAACCGCGAACTGCCCATGAAGTGTCCGGGGGCGATTTGGAACTTCTCGCAGCCCATCGAAGATAATGTCGGCGAGACCCTCACGGGCACCAAAGGCTCGCTGGCGCTCAAGATTTTCGGGGACGATCTGAGAACTCTGGAAGAGAAAGGACAAGAAGTCGTCACGGTCATGTCGCGTATCCCAGGCATGCACGACGTAAAGCTCCTGCGCGATTTCGGCCAGCCGAATCTGGACCTGACGATCGACCGCCGCCAGGCCGCTCGCTTTGGCATTAACGTAGCGGACGTGCAGGACGCTGTACAAACGGCCATCGGCGGAAATGCGGTGAGCCAGGTGCTGATTGATCAGCAGCGATACGACGTGGTGGTGCGCTACCAGGAGCCTTATCGCAATACGCCGGAAGCCATCGCCAAGGTTCGCCTGCTTTCGCCGACGGGAGAGCGGGTTTCTCTCGCGCAGCTAACCAACGTTGAAGTGAAAGACGGCGCCTACGACATCTACAGAGAAGGCAACACGCGCTACGCGGCGGTCACCTTCAACGTCCGGGGGCGGGACCTCGGGACGACCGTCGAAGAAGCGATTCGAAAGATCAATGAAAACGTCAAGCTGCCCGCGGGCTATCACATCGGTTGGTCGGGAGAATACGAAAGCGAACAGCGAGCGGAGAAGCGGCTGGCGGTGATCGTTCCGCTGACGGTCCTCGTCATCTTCATCATCCTGTACACGATGTTTCGCTCCTACAAGTGGTCCCTGCTGATTTTGTTGAACGTCGGCCTGGCGCGGGTGGGAGGCTTCCTGGCGCTGCTGGTGACCGGAACTTATCTTAGTGTGTCGTCGGGCGTCGGCATGCTCGCGCTCTTCGGCGTATCTGTTCAGACGGGTGTCATCATGCTCGAGTACATCAATCAACTCCGCGCGCGCGGATACACCGTCGTCGAGTCTGCCGTCGAGGGAGCGGTCCTGCGCCTTCGCCCCATCATGATGACCATGCTGGTTGCCACACTGGGACTGCTGCCGGCGGCCCTGTCCCACGACATTGGTTCAGATTCACAGCGGCCCTTTGCGATTGTCATCGTCGGCGGCCTGATTGCCGACCTCGCCTTGAGCATTGTGATACTGCCGACGTTTTATGTATGGATTGCAAGAGACACCGACAAGCTCCCTGAGCCGGAACATGCGCAGCCGGTCTAACACACAGCGTCCTTCGGGCAAGGTGCCAGGGTGTCTTGTCAGCAGCGATGCCACCGTCAGCCATGAGTTGTACCCTGAACTCCGTCGGACGATATTCAATCGCAACATATGGCACCGCCACGTTTCGTAGCCTTTCGAGGAGGCCATGTCACCAGTTCGGAAGCTTTTTGTTCTCGCCGCGCTTCTCCTGATTCCGGTCTCGTCTTTTTGCCAGCAGGCGTTCACCTGGGACCAGATTCGGGAGAAATTTGAGGCCATCAACCCCACGCTGAAAGCCGCTCAAATCAATATCGACGAGTCGCGGGCCAATGAGATCACGGCTTATCTCCGCCCCAATCCAAATCTTGGCCTTCTCGCAGACGGCACGCAGCTCATTCCCTACCAAGGGGTCTGGAGGCCGCTGGCTGGTACCGATTTCTCCCCCAGCGTAAGCTACTTGCACGAAAGGCAGCAAAAGCGCGAGTTGCGGCGAGAAAGCGCCCAGAAGGCCACAGGAATTGCCGCTTCGCAATATAAGGATCAGGACAGGACGCTCGTTTTTACTCTGCACAGCGCGTTCCTGCAGACGCTTCAACAGAAAGCCATCGTCGACCTCTCGAAAGCAGACCTCGACTATTACGACCGCGTCCTCGCCATCAGCAGGGAGCGATTTCGAGTTGGAGGTATAGCGAAGGTCGATCTCGATCGTCTCGAGCTTCAGCGCGTGCAGTATGAATCGGATCTTGAAAGCGCCAAGGTGGCTTTGCAGACCGCAAAGATCCAACTCCTGATGCTGTTGAACGATCGCACACCGACAGATCAGTTCGACGTCACCGGCCCTTTTGAATTCACGGAGCCAAGTCACGCACTCGCGGATCTTCGACGTATCGCGCTTGACAGCAGGCCGGACCTGAAGGTAGCGATCGAGTCCGTGGATAAAGCCAAAACAGATCACAATCTTGCGGTGGCGAACGGATCGACCGACCCCACGTTTGACGTCTGGTATACCTATAATCCTTCCTTTAATAACCCTTTTGATAAACACACTTTCGGCATAAGCATCAGCATACCGCTACGCATCTTCGACCGGAATCAAGGTGAGAAGCTGCGCACGCTGCTGGATATCGGCCTTAACGAACGGCAGCGCGACGTCGCCGAGGCCCAGGTCTTCAGCGATGTGGATACCGCCTACGCGAACCTTCAGAGCAACGCCAACCTGATCCGTCCCTACAAGGAAAAATATCTCACCCAGGCGGTCCGAGTGCGTGATATCGTGACCTATTCGTTTCAGCGCGGCGCAGCCTCTTTGCTGGATTTTCTCAATGCGGAGAGCGATTATCGCAGCGTTCAGCGCAACTATTTGACTCTGATCGGAGCTTACCTGACCTCCGCGGCACAGTTGAATGAGGCGGTGGGCCGCGAGGCCATTCCATGAATAAGAAAGCGGTGCTGGGCCAGATCGAGGAGACGGGAATCATTGCGGCAGTCCGGGTGTCTTCGGAGGAGGATGCCATCTTTGTTGCTGAAGCTCTTGTCCGAGGCGGGGTTCCCGTGGTCGAGATTCCGCTCACTGTGCCTCAAGCGACCAGGGTCATCGCCCATTTGGTGAAGAGAATCCCCGGTATCATTGTGGGAGCGGGCGGTGTCAGGTTGCTCTCGAGCGCGCGGAAATGCCTGGAAGCGGGAGCGAAGTTCCTGACCAGCGATGGACTTTATCCGGCGGTGATCGAGTTCGCAGCACAAGAAGAGATCGTGTCGATCCCGGGGGCGCTCACCCCCACGGAGGTGATGGCCGCCTGGGAGGCCGGGTCGGATTTTGTCAAACTCGTTCCCTGCGCGCACATCGGGGGCCATGATTACATTTTGTCACTCAACGCCATGTTCCCGCATATACCCCTGATCGCGGCGGGAGGGGTAAATCAAGCCAACGCGTCCAAATTCATCATTGCCGGAGCTGCAGGACTTGGGATAGGCCGCGAACTGATGCCTGCCGACGCGATACGGCACCGCAAACCGGATCGGATCGGCGAGTTGGCTCGCAGGTTTTTGGGGTTTGTGAAAACTGGACGTGACCATTTAGCGGCGCGCACGGCAAGGGGAGCGCGTTGAGGCAGTGGACCTCGCGAAGTCCTGAGAAATGCGAGCGGTCCGGGTTGCTCCTCAGTTGCCTGCGGTCTTTCGGGGCCCTCGACAGGATGCTCGAAAACTCTTTAAACTGTCAGCCTGAGGGAGCCGCAGACGGTCCGGCGTGAACCGCATGAAGTATCCATAGAGCTCTTCGATTCCAGAACGGAGATTGTTCGCTTCGCTCAGAACGACGGTTCCGAAGCGTGTTTGCGCAACCTCTTAGGAGTCCCGGACGTTGGCGACGCGGAATGCAGGGCGCGGAACACTTCGCGTGTCATGGCTCGGAGTGGCGAAGTTTTTTCTGGCAGACTGGCGCCTATCCTGCATTTTCCTGGTTCCGCCTTCGGTCATTCTCTATTTTGTTCACTCCTCGAAGGGCCTGCTCTTTCTGTTCTCCGCGCTGGCGCTTGTACCGCTCGCTGCGATTCTCGGTGGAGCTACTGAAGAGCTCGCGATCCACGCCGGCCCCGCGGCCGGCGGCCTGACGAACGCCACGCTCGGTAATGCCCCTGAACTAATCCTTGGTTTCTTTCTTCTTCGGGCCGGCCATATTGAGGCACTCAAGGCTTCGATCGCGGGTAGCATCATCGGCGAGCTTTTGCTCGTCATCGGACTGGCGGTATTCCTGGGGGGAATCGGGCGCGAGAAACAGGTCTTCAATCGCGTCGCCGTTGGTGCAAGTACGACGATGCTGGTGCTAGCGGTGGTGGGCCTCGTCATGCCTGCGCTGTTCGACCTTTCAGTATTCGGATCGATGCAGCCTGGCGGGGCAGCGACTGAACGCCTCAGCTTCCTAACAGCCCTGATCCTCATCGGCAGTTATTTTGCGAGCTTCATTTTCATCTTCCGGACTCACAGGGACCTCTTCCGCTCCCCGGTGCGCGCGAGTGCGCAAGTCACAGCGGCGGCCGTGGTTCTCGTACTTGTTGTGTGTGGGGGCTTGATCGCTTTTGAAAGCGCGGTCCTGGTCGGCGGGATTGAATCCGTCACGCATGCGCTCGGCTGGACCGAGCGTTTCGTCGGGCTGTTTGTCATCGCCATTATAGGCAACGCCGCAGAGCATTCGACCGCGGTGACGATGGCGATCAAAGACAAGATGGACCTTGCCCTCAATATTGCGCTCGGTAGCAGCACACAGGTGGCCCTCTTCGTTGCCCCGTTGCTTGTGATTGCCTCTCACTTCACTCAGCGCCGGATGTCGCTGGTGTTTCCGCTGCTCGAAGTTGTGGCGGTCGTGATCTCCGTCGCAGTGGCGACCCTGGTTTCTTTCGATGGAGAGACGAATTGGTTTGAAGGCGTTCTGTTGATAAGCGTTTATGCTATCCTCGCGGTCTTTTTCTTCTATTCCCCGGCCGCTTGAAGATCGAGTATTTGAAGCCTTGCCGTTTTCGAGAACGCAAATCCGCCGCGCTAAACAAGAGCGGCCACCGGTAGGATCCGGTGACGGCCAGATTGATACTCAACTCGAATCGAGATCCAGCGCCTATCCTCTGCGATCCCATGTGTGTTCAATCAGCTACAAGGAAATCCACTGAGCGCATTTTACCGTTGCGTGGAGTTCTCATAACCTCACGCTTGGCAGGGTTCTTCTCTCACCGTTCTGCGTAGGGACGACGATTCGTTTGCGAACCCTTGTTTGTGCCCGCGGAGAATTCTGCTTGGCCAAGGGATTTTTATGTGGCCTACAAAATCTATTTGTTTGCTCCCTTATATCTAATCTCGTATGGTTATCTTACCGGCCATTATGGGTGTGACGAGTACTCTACTTTGTGCCCAGCTTGTTCAACTCCTCGAGAAAAGGGGTAGCTGCAAATGAAGCGTATTGATGCCGTAATCAGACCTTCTCGGCTCGAGCAAGTGAAGGAGCGCCTCCACGCTGTGGGAATTACTGGTCTCACTGTCCTTGAAGCCCGAGGGTTTGGGCGGCAGAAGGGTCACACTGAGACGTACCGTGGAGCAGAGTACTCGCTCGATTTTCTCCCCAAGTTGTTTCTCAGCCTGGTAGTCGACGATGAACTCTTGGAACCGGCTCTTGGAGCAATCATCGAGAGTGCTCGAACAGGCGCAATTGGTGACGGAAAGATTTTCGTGACCTCCCTTGACGAGGTAATCCGTATACGGACGGGCGAGCGAGGCCCAGCCGCAATCTGATTCCTTCTAATTTCAATTGTTTGTAAACCACGGCGCGGAGACGCCGCTGCCGTAATAAGGAGAGGAGCTTACGATGCTCTACGGTTTTGTCAGACGCCAGAGACAATGGGTGCCAAAGACAGTCATTGCCTTCATCTTCGCGCAAATTCTGAGTGGCTCGATGAGCGTCGCGCTCGCGCAGCAGGCGCAGCCTGACCCGGCCGGAATTGCGACGGGTGACAAGTCCGCAGTTTCTGATGCGGCGGGTAATCCTCTTGTCGTTCCTGAACCGACCGACAAGACGGCGCCGGATTACAAACAAAATAGGAAGGCTTTCGACGACTACCAGGCGCAGGCCAGCAAGGAACCCATCGCGCTCAGGCTTGCCGATAGTGTGGGCCATATGCGGATCGCCACGAACTTCTCGTGGACACTGCTTACCGGTTACTTGGTGCTTTTCATGCAAGTCGGCTTTGCCTTGCTCACCTGCGGGTTGGTGCGAAAAAAGAACGCAGCTCATCTCATGATGTTGAACTTCGCGGCGTACGTCTTCGCATTTCTCGCCTACTATGTCTGCGGTTATGCCTTCCAGTACGGCGCGGTTGCGCTCAATGCGGCTCCCGCAAATATTGGCGGCACTCCGACCCTTGATCACTTCCTGATCGGCAGTGGCCTGTGGGGCTTCTTGGGCGGCAAAGGCTTTTTTCTGAGCGGTCCTGCCTATGATTCCGGCAGCCTTTGCTTGACGCTCTTTGAAGTCGTGTTTATGGAGACGACCGGTTACATTATAGTCGGCGCGATTTGTGAGCGGATAACGTTCTGGGCATTCCTTCTCTGTGAGGTTTTCATTGGCGCTATTTTGTACCCCTCCTTCGGCTGTTGGGTTTGGGGTGGGGGGTGGCTATCGCAGTTGGGCACGACCATGCACCTCGCCCACGGTTACGTGGACTTTGCCGGTTCGACGGTCGTTCACGCCATGGGCGGTTTCTGCGCCATGGCACTTGCCGTAATCCTTGGTCCGCGGGTTGGCAAGTATGGGCCAGATGGCAAACCGCGACCCTTTCCGGCACACAACCTCGTCTATGTTGTGACGGGAACTTTAATTCTTCTCTTTGGATGGATGGGCTTTAATCCTGGTTCCACGCTTGGTGCGAGCGACCTACGCATCTCTGTGATCGCCGTGAACACCAATCTGTCAGGGGTCGCGGGCGCCGCCTCGGCAATGTTTTTGTGGTACTTCCTGTTCGGCAAACCGGACATTACGATGGCTTGCAACGGGATGCTCGCTGGGCTCGTGGCAATCACTGCTCCTTGCGCCTTCGTGTCGCCAAACTCGGCCGTCATCATCGGCGGTCTGGCTGGTCTTCTCGTAGACGCCGGTGTCCTCTTCAATGAGCGCGTAATTAAGGTCGACGACCCCTGCGGAGCCATCTCGGTTCACGGGTATTGCGGCTGGTTCGGCGCGGTCTGTGTCGGCATCTTCGCTGACGGTACCTATGGCGCCGGGTGGAACAGTGTCGGCGCTACCACCTACCTCGGGCGGGCTGGTCAAGGGGTCACGGGCTTGCTCCACGGAGATGTGCGTCAGTTTGTTTGCCAGCTTGCCGGGGCGACACTCTGTGCAATTTGGGCGTTCGGGGCAACCTACGTTGTCTTCTCAGTTGTAAACAAGATCAGAGCCATGCGGGTTACGCGCGAGGTCGAACTTGAAGGACTCGACGTTCCTGAGTTTGGCCTGCCTGGTTATCCGGAGGATGTGGCGGTCGGCGTCGGGCCCTGACCGGCGCAACTTCCATTTGCAAGAGACCTACATTTTTTGCCGTAGCGCCATCTCCAAAGGAATGCCGAAGATGCGATGAAAGCTGCTTCTCAATTCAAAAAAACATCTAATTGCGAGCAGGCGAACCTGCTCAATTCCGCACCGGAGAATCAGGGACTTGCGGTAAGCCGCAGATCAGGGTTTTTGGGCAAGCGTTTCAGTGCAGGCAGCGGATCTCCAACCGGGCACCGAGGTGATTGCTCAAGCAGTGAGCTCCCGACACAGCACTAACACTGCCGATCCCCCAAGCGCACCGGGTTGTCCCATAACGGTTGAGAACTGGGTCGGCCGGCCAGCGCTACTGTTTCCCCGGCTCCGGCCCTACCCGAACAAGCAGCTTTCCAAAGTTCTGCCCCTTGAACAACCCCTGGAAGGCAGCCACCGCATTCTCAAGCCCCTCTACTATATCCTCCCGGTACTTGACCCTGCCCTCCCGCAGCCACTGAGCCATGTCCCTCTCAAACTCAGGCCGCTGTTGCAAAAAATCTGACACGATGAATCCGCGAAAGGTCAGGCGCTTGACGAGAATCGCCACCATCAGCGGCGGCACGCCGTCCTGCCCAGCCGGTAAGCCCGTGGCGTTGTAGTGCGCGATCAGCCCGCACACCGGCACCCGCCCAAATAGATTCATAAGCGGCACCACCGATTCGAGGACATGGCCGCCGACGTTTTCAAAATAGACATCAACACCCTGCGGACATGCTGCCTTCAATTCCGCTGCGAATTGGTCGCTGTGATAATCCACGCAGGCGTCGAAACCCAGGTCGTTCACCACGAAATTGCACTTCGCTTTTCCGCCCGCGATCCCCACCGCACGGCAGCCCGCGATCTTCGCAATTTGACCCGCAGCGGAACCGACCGCCCCCGCCGCTGATGAGACCACCACCGTCTCTCCCGCCTTGGGCTGCCCGATATTCAGCAGACCGGTATACGCCGTCATGCCCGGCATCCCCAGGACGCCCAAGGCGTTCGACATCGGAGCCATAGTCGGGTCGATTCTCTGCAAGATCTTCCCGTCCGCGACCGCGTATTCCTGCCAGCCAGTGTAGCCGACCACCAAGTCGCCAGGCCGCAACTCGGCAGCCTTCGACTCTAGGACCTCGCTGACCGTGCCGCCCTCCATGACCTGCCCGACCCCCACCGGCGGCGCGTATGAAGGCCCGGCATTCATCCGGCCTCTCTGATATGGATCGAGGGACAGGTAAATGGTGCGCAAGAGCGCCTGGCCCTCCGCGGGCGCTGGAATGTTTGTCTCTTCCAACCGGAAGTTCTCGTCCTTCGGCTCGCCAGCGGGGCGCGCCGCGAGGACAATCCGTCGATTCTTTGTTGCTGGCATTAGTTACTCCCTTCGAGCGCCCTGCCTCCTGCCTGTGGGGCGCCAGTTCGCTGACCCTCAAGCTCAACCTCACGCCCGGGAACCCCATATGCGGATGGTGGCCCATAAAATGAGCAGTCGCCGTTCGGCCGGCGGCAGAGATAAAGCGGCATCCGTATTCGTCGAGATCGCCTATCATACTACCGCACGCCTTAAGTAGGGTACGAGAGAACACCGACGGCCCGCTTTGCACTCCAACTGCGTCTTGGTGGGCTGGCAACCTCCGAGTAAACATCTGGGTGGACTCGGCGTGATTTCCGGTCGCGGTGGTTGTGCGGGAATTCGTAGATGAAACCCAAGGCCGGCAGCCTAGTCCAGCGAGTGTTGGTCAACTACCCGGTCATTGCGCACGCTGTCCGGGAACGATGGTCTCGAATCCAGCCTGGACTTTTCGAGTACAGACTGGACGACCGCAAGCAGTTCCTTGACGTTGAGGGGTTTTGAAAGATACCCGTCCATGCCCGCCGTCAAGCAGCGCTCCTTGTCCCCTTGCATGGCATGCGCGGTCATGGCCACGATGGGGAGGTGGGCTCCCGTGGCCTCTTCCGTCTTTCGTATCATTGCCGTCGTCTCGAACCCGTCCATCTCAGGCATTTGAACGTCCATGAGGACCAAGTCGAATTCCTCACTCTCAAGCCGCTGCAACGCTTGCCGCCCATTAGCGGCTATGACCACGTTGTGCCCGTGTTTTTCCAACAAACGCGAGGCCAGCTTCTGGTTCACGAGATTGTCTTCAGCGAGCAGGATACGAATGGGCCACCCCTCCTCTCGCAGCGAGTGGCGGGTTACCAATGAGGGTTTTTCCTTGGTGGGCTTCATACCCACCACCCGCAGTACGGCTTCCAGCAGTTCAGCCTGGCCGACCGGCTTGGTGAAGTAGCCGGCTAGCCCCAGTTCACGGCAACGTGCCGCATCGCCGGGCTGCCCGCCCGAGGTCAGCATCATCAGGGCAACGCCGGACAGTTGCGGGTTCTTGCCGATCTCCTCAACAAGCTGGAAGCCGTCCATTTCCGGCATATTGGCATCGATCAGCACCAATGCAAAGGGCTCCTGGGCTTCCACCGCCTGTGCCAGGGTTTGGAGGGCCTGCTGGCCATCCTCCGCTAGCGTCGGCTTCATGCCCCAGGCAGCGAGCACACGTTCGAGAATGCAACGATCTGTCAGACTGTCGTCCACCACCAACGCCCGCATGCCTTTCAGTTGGCCCGTCGCCACGGGCAGCGGAGATCCAGCGGCCTTGGAAACGCCGAAACTGGCTGTGAAATGGAAGGTGCTCCCCTCGCCGGGAGCGCTTTCCACCCAGATGCGGCCTCCCATCATTTCTACCAGTTGGCGGCTGATGGTCAGTCCCAAGCCCGTACCGCCAAAGCGGCGCGCGGTGGAGCCATCAACCTGGGTGAAGGCTTCGAAGATGCGCGCCTGTTGCTGGGGGGGAATGCCGATGCCGGTGTCCTTCACGCGGAAGTGCAGACTCACGGACTCTTCCAACCTCGCTTCCACTTCCACCCCCACCGTGACTCCTCCCCGGCTCGTAAACTTCAGGGAATTGCCCACCAGATTGACCAGAACCTGGCGCAGGCGGCTGGGGTCGCCCACCAGAGCCTCGGGTGCGTCCGGCGCAACCATGCAGAGCAGCGTCAAGTCTTTCTGCTGGGCGCGCACGGCCAGCGTCTTCAGGGTCGGCTCAATGCTTCCTCGCAGTTTGAATTCAAGGGATTCCAATTCGAGCTTGCCGGCCTCGATTTTAGAGAAATCCAGAATATCGTTGATGATGGTCAGCAGCGACTCAGCGGAGGTTCTGGCCATGTCGGCATATTCGCACTGTTCGGCGTCCAATTCCGTTCCCAGCAGAAGATCCGTCATTCCCAGGACGCCATTCATGGGAGTGCGAATCTCGTGACTCATGTTGGCCAGAAACTCGCTCTTGGCGCGGTTGGCGGCGTCAGCGCGCAACGTTTCCTGCTCCGCTCGGGCTTTCTCCTGTTCTGCGCGGGCCTTTTCCTGCACTAATTCTCTGGTGCGCGCCGTGACCGCTTCCTCCAGGGCCCGCTGAATCTGCTTCTGCCGCAAGTTCCGTTGGCGCAAGATCAGGAGCACGATCGCGGCCGATATCATGCCCATCAAGCTAAGGAACCACCACGTGCGCGACCAGGGCGCCCGAATCCGAAACTCCAGTAGCGCGGGGTGGCTCCAGACTCCCGGCTCCATTTCACCCTGCACCTCAAAACGGTAGGAACCCGCGGGAAGCTCCGCAAAATGGACTTCGCGGGCTTGCGTCTGTACCCACGCATTGGCACCCGTTCCGATTCGGTAGCGAAAGGTTGGGTTGTTCCCGCGATAGGACAGCATCGTGAACCGGAGCGCCAACGAATGGGTCGAGGAATCGAAATCCGTATCCTGGGTGGCGAGATCGTTGCGGAGCACCGAGGTGATTAGCGTCGGCGGCAGAATGGGTTCCGTTTGGACGACTGGGTGAAACCGCGACAAGCCCGCGCTGGTTCCGAACCAGATGGTCCCATCGGCCTCCGCGAGATAAGCGTGGGCGTTGCAGTCATCCCAAATGAAGCCGTTGGACTTGTCATAGTGCCTCCAGCGATCGCCCTCGTAGACGGCGACACCGCTGTCCGTAGCCAACCAGTGCCGGTTGCGTGCGTCAAAAAACTGCGAGTAGACGACGTTGCTGGGAAGGCCATCGTCTACCGTAACGTGCTGCAACTGAACTTTCCCTCCTGTGAGGTCGACCCGTGTGATCCCGGTAGCAGCGTAATAGTCGATCCACAGTGCCCCATCCGGGGCGATCACGACCGACTGAATCCAATTATCTTTCAGCCCATCTGCTTTGGTCAGGAGGCGGGACATCGCCCCCCGCTGAATGTAAAGCCCCTTTTTACAAGCGACGTACAAGCTGTTCCCGGCGGTTCGAACATCTTCTATCGCTGCGCCATCAATGGGAAGGGGCACGGGCTCCAGCTTTTGACTGCCGGGGGCAAGACGCATAACGCCGCGCCGGGTCGCCACCCAAATCGCGCCGGCGGCGTCACGGTTGATATCGTAGACCCCGAATTGGGGGACAGGTCGGGAAAGCGGGTAGACCACTTTCTGGCGCGTATGGGGATAATACCTCAGCAGGCCATGCATCGGGTTTTGAAACGTTCCCACCCAGATTGAGCCATCCGCTTCTGCGGCCAGCCCATAAACTGTAAGATCACCCACCGCATCCGATCGCCGAAACCGCCAGCGACCGCCCTTCTGGCTGCCCTGGAATAGGCCGTGGTTGGTGCCGACCCACAAGTCACCTGCGGCGTCCCGCACAATGCGCCATATTCCCGGATCGGCCAGTCCTTCCTCCTCGGCAAAACCCTGCCACTGGTCACGTCCCAGCCATCGGGCAAGACCCTGCCCGCTGTAACCAATCCAGATGGAACCCTCGCGGTCCTCAAGGGCCGCGATCACCCCTGTATGCCGCAGGCCGCTTTCCTCACCGTAGCTGTGGCAAGCGTCCCCTTCGCAGATCATCAATCCTGCGTCATGCGGAATCAGCATCTGTCCGTCGCGGGTGGGTACCAGGAGCGACCCGTGAGTGGTTTTCAACTGGGGGAAGCTGCGGGGAGCGTGAAAAGGCGTGCCGGCCGATTCGCGCACCAGAACCTTATCGTTGGAGCGAATCCACAGGCGCCCGGCGGTGTCCTCCGCGATGCTCGACCAGCGATCCGAGGTCACCCCATCTTTTCCGGTCCATTCGCGTTCCTGCCCGTCCCTTAATGAGCAAACTGCCGGACCGCAACCATACCAGACAGTTTGATCGGAAGCCACGTACACGGCGTACGACGATTTTGGCGAGAGGAGACGAGGTTGCCCGCCGCGCCGGAGGGGCAGAGACCGCAGACCGCTCTGGGTGGCCACATACAGGTTCGCAGCGTCACCTCCGATTGCTTGGGGGCTTTCAAGTTCGACGTCTTCAACGCCCGGTACGGCAGCGAACCGCTCTCCTGTCCACCGGTACAAACCCAAACCTGATCCGACCCAGAACTGGCCATCGGGCGAGCGGTACAGAGAGTGCGCGTCACCCCTGACGGCGACGGGGTCCGCACTGAAATGTCGAAAGCGGTCACCGTCGTAGCGGAAAAGACCGCCTTCCGTGCTGACCCATAGGAACCCGTCAGGGTCCTGGTGTAGGGCGAGAATCGTGGCATTGGTCAAGCCCTGGTCGGCTCCGTACGTCTGGAACTTCCAATGCTGCGCCTGCGCCGTTAAGGCGCAAAGCAGCCAACCCGCACTGAGAACCCAGATACGCGTCCTCATACAAATTCACCTTCCTGATCGGTCCGAGGTTCCCGGTGCGAGCAGTTTTCGATTGCCCCGATGAGTTCCTGGAGCTTGATGGACTTGGAGACGAAGTCGCCCCCCGCCTGGCTCATCCGGCACAGGCTGGTGGTGCAACCGAACCATATAACCCCCGGTTCAAGGAAAATCCCGTGAGTGTCGGGCCCACCGCCAGCGACTGGCGTGGGCAACAAGCGAAGGGCTAAACCGCCGCCTGCGCCTGCGGTTGTGGCTTCCACCAGCCCACGCTCCGTGGCGATGAAGGTTCGCCCTAGGCCATCAAAAAGTATTGAGTTGAAGCCGTCAACGCCGCTGGCACCCGGCAGCGGCAGTTTCTCGAAACGCTCGCCCTTTTGCTCGAAGGGACCCGCTCGGTAACCCGCCAAAAGACTTCCATTCGGAGCCTCGCCGACGCTCAAGACTGCGTCGGAAGGAAGACCCTCTGGAGACCCGTAGCGCTGAAACCTCTGGCCGTCGTAGCGGAACAATCCGTTTTCCGTTCCGACCCACAGAAAGCCCGTGCGATCCTGGAAAAGGACTTTCACCGCGACGCTGGTGAGACCTTCCTCGGGTCCGTAGTAGCGAAAACTGTCCTGCTGAGCCCCTGCCGGCGCGGCGAGGGTGAAGACGACCACGGTGGCCGCGAGACACCGTGGCGACTTGAGATGCGAAAACACCATATCAGATAGATCGGCCAAATCGGGCCGAATATCTACTATCGATCTCATGCCTCGCCAACAACGTACACCTCACCGGCACTGGACACAATGGTACTAATGGATCATGGCGCGAGGTGTTTCCGCGGACACGGCTGTGGCCGTCAGCGTTTCTTTATTCAGTTGCGTCAGGAGATAACTGGGGCCACTCGACTCGGGCGAAAACCTGGGGTGAGCCCATCAAACATGCGAGGCGCCCATCGAATTCAATTCAGTCGGGGGTCCCTGAGGAGGGCAGGGGATCGGCAGAGAATTCAACGCGATTGCGTCCTGCCCGTTCGCTCGTTAAAGAGCGGCGTCCGCCGATCCCGGCAATGCTTCGAGGTCCGCTGGAACAAGTTCCTTGGCGACTGCCACCCCCACGCTGATTGATACCTCGATGCGTTCATTCTTGGTTTTCGCCGACTCCGAACTAACCGGGTGGCATATTCGCGCTGCCAGTTCCACACCTTCTTCCAGACTGCATTCGGGGAGGACCAAGAGGAACTCTTCACCACCGAATCGACCGGTGGCCCAGAAACAAACTACCGCCAACACAGCAATCACCGCCTACCCGATTCGCCTTCGTCACCCGCTTGCCCTAATAGTGCCGTCTGCCGTTTTGACCTCATTCACTGTCTGACAGAGGGTAGGGACAGGATTGTCGCACTCGGAAGGTACTCACCTGTTGAGGGGAGGCGGGGCCGGTTGTGGTTTCGACTTTGGCCTCTCGAATGTAAGTGTGACAGGCGACAAGTTTTGTTTTTGTAGGCGGCGAAAGCACCCTCCGCACAACCCAAAGAGGATTCGGCCTGAGAAACGTTAGTGCTTTATCGGAAGCGCGCGTCCCCGGAGGTGGCGTACCTGAACACGGCGGTCCAGCGCGCTTTCGATAAAGCCGTTTGAACGAAGCCGCGGCCCTACGCTATGGGATTTGAATAGGATTCGGCCGCCCGGGTGCGGACGGAAGGATTGAGGTGATGGCGGCGAACTGGGGTGGGAGGAGTGGTTTGAGTGTAGATCGGGCTGGGTGGGAGACGAGGGGGTGAGAATCGGTGTGTCGTGTGGGGCCAAAAAGAGACACGTGGGGTATGGGCACGGAAGGCGCCGAGCTTGGTCGGAATGAAAACGAGTGTTTCATGAGGCCCTCGCGACAGGAAGGGGTGGAGAGCGCAGTGCGATCTGAGCTGCGGTCAGCCGCTGCAAGATGATCATGGGGCCGCCGCATTGAGGACAGGTCCAGGGAGAGGGGGAAGCCGGGGTGGTGGATGGAACTTCACCGTTCCCTGGTGTTGGGGGTTGAAGGAGAGCCGAACCGGCCGTTGATTCCAGGAGCTGAAAGCAGAGGGGTAGAAGTCGGGCGCGACAACGATGGGCCAGGAAACCGAAATGGCGGATGCGCACGAACCCTCGGGGAAGCACGTGCAGGAAGAAGCGCCGCAAGAACTCCTCCACCGCCAGGGTCATCAGACGCTGCTGGTTGCCGTGCGCGGAGTCCCTCCAGCGAAAGGTGAC
>Ga0209415_10006503_pt1 | contig 20731 bp, 19 predicted proteins | sample PeaSoiSIISIP2007_FD_187696 | JGI IMG/M metagenome (GOLD analysis project Ga0209415, IMG submission 187696) | Peat soil microbial communities from Weissenstadt, Germany - SII-SIP-2007 (SPAdes) (version 2) | ecosystem: Environmental > Terrestrial > Soil > Wetlands > Peat | place: Germany...
CGCGCCCGGCGGGCCCTGTGACCGGCGCGCCCCGGCGGGCCCTGTGACCGGCGCGCCCCGGCGGGCGCCGCGCTCGGGCGCCCCAGGGCTACCCTCGCCTACGTGGACCTCATCCAGACGCTGCGCACCACGGGCGCGGTGCGCGCCTTTCTTCCCGACCCCGTGCCCGACGATGTCGCTTACCGCATCCTCGACACAGCCCGCTTCGCCCCGAGCGGCGGCAATCGCCAGGCGTGGCGCGCCGTCGTGGTCCGGGACCCCGCCACGCGCCGGGCGTTGCGCGACCTGTACCTGCCCGGCTGGTACGAGTACCTGGCCATGGCGGGCGCCGGGCTGGTGCCGTGGGCACCGGTCACCGACGAGGACAAGGAGGCCCAGGCCCTCGCCCAGGCGGGTGCCGTCGCCGCCGCCGCCGCCGACGGCCCGGGGGGCTTCGCCGAGCACCTCGACACCGTGCCCCTGCTCATCGTGGTGCTCGGGGACCTCCGCCGCCTGGCGTGCGTCGACCGCGGCTTCGACCGCTACACCTTCGTGGGCGGCGCGTCGCTCTACCCCTTCTGCTGGGGCCTGGTGCTGGCGGCGCGCGCCGAGGGACTGGCGGGCGTCATGACGACGATGGTGGTGCGACGCGAGCCCGAAGTCCAGGCCCTGCTCGGCGCGCCCGACACCATGGCGGTGGCTGCGCTCGTCACCCTGGGCCGCCCCGTCCACCAGCCCACGCGCCTCACGCGTGCCCCGGTCGAGGAGTTCGCCACCTTCGACCGCCTCGACGGTCCCCCGCTCACCGCGCCCGGCTGACGGCACGGACGGGACCGGTGGCGACCAAGCGACGCATCGACACCGTGGCGTTTCGCGTGGACGACACCGACGCCGTGGTGCGCGCCATGGACGACCTGGGCGCCGCGCACCGCGGCTGGATCAACCTGCTGCCGCAGGTCCCTGCCGACGAGGAGCCGCCGCCGCCCAGCCCGCTCACCTCGGTGTTCTCCTCGGACATCTACGTCGTCCCCGTGTGCACCTGGGTGGTGGGGAAGCAGGGTCGCCACGGCGTGCGCCCGGACGCCGTGGGCATCCAGCACGCCACGGGCCCGAGGGCCATCCGGCGCCTGGCGTCGGTGGGCGTGCCCCTGCCCGAGGGCTGGCGCTGGACCCAGGACCACCCGCGCCGGGGCATCGTCGTGCATCCCTCGGCCCTGGCCACCCATACCGAGGTCCTGGACTGGGTGATGCGGGCGGCATCGGCCCTGTGCCCGATCCGTCTCACCGGCGACTGGACGGCGCGGGTGCACCCCGGCTGAGCCCTCCGGCGCCGCGCCCCGCTACCCGGGCGCCACCAGGGCCACCACCGGGGCGGCCAGGCGCAGCGCCCCGGCCGACCCGGCGAACGGTGCGCCGAGGGCGAACACCCCGCCGTCGGCCGCCACCTCCCAGTAGCCGGCGCCCAGGTCGGGGGGCGCGGCGCCCAGGCCCACGATGGGCGCCGCCAGCGGGGTGCCCCCCATCGATCCCTCGTAGGGCGCGTCGAAGGCGAACACGCCGCCGTCGGCCGCCACCAGCCAGTAGCCGCCCGCCCCCGAGGTGGGCGCGATGCCCACGATCGGCCGGGACAGGGGGCGCCCGCCCATCGAGCCGTGGAAGTCGGCGTCCCCGAAGGCGAAGACGCCGCCGTCGGCCGCCACCAGCCAGTAGCCGTGCCCGTCGGCGCTCGGCGCCATGGCCACCACCGGCTTGGCCAGATGGGCGGCGCCGAGCGATCCCCAAAAGCCGGCGTCGCCGAAGGCGAACACCCCGCCGTCGGAGGCCACCAGCCAGTAGCCCCGGCCGTCGGGGGCGGCGGCCATGCCCACGATGGGCTTGTCGAGGTGCTGGCCACCCATGGACCCGTAGAAGCCGGCGTCGCCGAAGGCGAACACCCCGCCGTCGGCCGCCACCAGCCAGTAGCCGCGGCCGTCGGGGGTGGTGGCCATGCCCACGATGGGCTGGTCGAGGTGCTGGCCACCCATGGACCCGTAGAAGCCGGCACCGCCGTAGGCGAACACCCCGCCGTCGCCCGCCGCCAGCCAGTAGGCCGGCGGCGCCGGGGGCGTGTCGCAGCCCGGGCACTGCAGGGCTGGGGGGACGGCCGCGCCGCTGTGCTGGGGGTCATGGCGCGCCATGGGCCACGAGCCCGCCCCGGTGGCGGCGGCCGACGCGTTCTCGACGCGGTAGACGGCGACGAAGCCGCGGTCGCCGCTCGAGTCGCTCGGCGCATAGGTCCCGGCCAGCACGACGTCCATCCCGCCCTCGGGGTCGGGGGTCACGAGCGGCGTGTTCTGCATGTTGAGGTTGGCCGTGTCTCCGTCCCAGTCCACGAACTCGCCGGTGAGGTTGTCGTCGGCGCTGTCGTTGGTGGGCTGAGGCAACAGCGCCGTCCCCGTCCTGCCGTCGAGGATGTTCCACCCGTACGTCGACGCGAACACCACGTCCTGGTAGCCCGGGGTGAATGCCGCGGTGGCGACGCCCCCGTAGACGTCGGCCGGGTTTCCCGTGACGCCCGGCACGTACTGCTGGTCCACCGGGCCCCACAGCACGTTGCCCTGGGGTCCGAGCGCGTACACCTGGCCACCGCCGTCGGCCTGGCCCGACGCCATCCACGTGGGCTCGACCACGTCGAGCTCGCCGGGGTTGCCGGTCACGTCGGCCAGTGCCGGCGAGGCCGGCGTGTACCCCGACAGCGACGTCTGCCAGGCCGGGCTCCCGTCGGCGTGCAGGGCCGTGACGGCCGTGGCATCGGCGGTGGGCTCTCGGTCGGCCCAGTAGCGCCCGTGCCCGAACACGACGTCGTTGCCCGATCCGTCGAGGTTCCCGACGGCGGGGGAGGAGGTCACCACCTCGTCGCTCTGGTGCACCCACAACACCTGCCCGTAGCCGTCCTCGGCCCGCACCACCCCCCCGTTCCAGTCGTACAGCGCGCCGGGCCCCGCCGAAGAGTCGCTGCCGGCCACGATCACCGGCGTGGTGCCGCCGAACAGGTCCGCCACTGCCGCCGAGGAGAAGGTGCTGTCGGCCGTCTTGCGGGGCCACCCGACGTCGCTCGCCCCGGAACCGGCGTCGAGCGCGTACTGCGACAGGCTCACCCCGGCGGCGACGACGGACGGCCGCCCGGAGCCGGTGATGTCGGCGGCCGCCGGGGTGGCGTACACGGCGGGGTCGGGGCCGAAGCCGTCGAACTGGTCGGCCAGGGGATGGGCCCAGCGCAGCGACCCCGCGGCGCTGTAGTCGAGCACCGAGCCGTGGTCGATCTCCAACGACGGCGGCGGGCCGGTAGTGACGTCGCCCGAGTCGACCACCACGTCGTCGAGGCCCGGGGCCCCGGGGGCGGGGACCACCGTGGGCGAGGAGTCGACCGCCGCGCCCGCCTGCACGGGCCACCCCGCCACCGCCGAGCCGTCGGACAGGTGCAGGGCGAAGACCTGGCCCGAGTCCCGGGCCCCGACCACGATGCTCGGGCCGCCGCCGTCGAGGGTGGCCAGGTTGGGCGAGGACTGGTAGATCTGCCCGGACAGGAAATCCGCCCACTTGCACGAGATGACGAGGCCGTCGCCCGCCGTGACCGGCGCGGACGGACATCCCGTGGTCACCGGCACGACGTCGCCCACCGGGTCGCTCGTGGCCACGAGCGTCGCCGACGCCACCACGGCGGCCACGGCCAGCGTGGAGGTCACGAGGGAGAGCGGGGCGCGCGGGCTATGGCGGCGGCGATGCACGGCACGCCGAGCGCGACGCGCCCTTGAGGCAACGACGGGGGGCACCCGCGCAGACTACGCGCGTGACGCGCCCGCACAAACGCGGGCGCTAGCCTGCGCCGATGCCCGTGATCCGCATCGGCGTGCTCGGAGCGGCGAGGATCGCCCCCGCCGCCCTCATCAAGCCGGCCCAGGCCAACGACGAGGTCGAGGTGGTCGCCGTGGCCGCGCGTGACCGGCAGCGGGCGAGCGCCTTCGCGTCGAAGCACGGCATCGCGCGCGTGGCGTCGTCCTACGACGAGCTGGTCAAGGACCCCGGCCTCGACGCCGTCTACAACCCGCTGCCCAACGGCCTGCACGGTCGCTGGACCCTGGCCGCCATCGCCGCGGGCAAGCACGTCCTGTGCGAGAAGCCCTTCACCGCAAACGCCGAGGAGGCCCGCGTCGTGGCCGCGGCGGCCGAGTCCGCCGGCGTGGTGGTGATGGAGGCGTTCCACTATCGCTACCACCCGCTGTTCGCCCGGGCCCTGGCGCTGCTCGACGAGGGGGCGGTGGGCACCGTGCGGACCATCGAGACGAAGCTGTGCTTCCCGCTGCCCATGCGCAAGGACATCCGGTGGCAGCTCGACCTGGCCGGGGGGGCCACCATGGACGCGGGGTGCTACCCCATCCACATGCTGCGCCACCTGGCATCGGCCGAGCCCGAGGTGCGCTCGGCGCACGCCAAGCTGCGCTCGCCGGGGGTGGACCGGGCCATGCAGGCGCAATTCGCCTTCGCCGACGGGCGCCGCGGGCAGATCACGTGCTCCATGTGGTCGCGCCAGCTCCTCGGCCTGGCGCTGCGCGTCCGGGGCGACGACGGGGATCTCCGGGTCTTCAACCCGACCTCCCCCCAGGCGTACCACCGCCTCACCCTGCGCTCGGGGGGCCGGCGCCACGTGGAGCACGTGACGCGACGCCCGACCTACGCCTTCCAGCTCGACGCCTTCGCCGACGCCGTGCTGCGCGGCGTGCCCCCGATCACGGGTCCGGCCGACGCCGTCGCCAACATGGTGGCTATCGACGCCGTGTACCGGGCGGCGGGGCTCGGGGAGCGCCGTCCGACGCCGTAGCTCAGAAGATCCCCGCCGCCACGCCGGCGGCGAAGGTGGCGCCGAGCTCCTCGACCCGGGCCACGTCGTCGGGCCCGGCGTCGCCCACCACGGCCACCGGCGCCAGCACCAGGCGCCACCGCAGCCCCGCGGCGATGCGCTGCACGCTGGCGATCGCCCCGTCGACGTCGGTGGAGCCCTTGGCCACCAGCGCGTAGGGCAGGCCGACGGTGCGCTCGAGGCAGGGGTAGTACACGCGCTCGAAGAAGTCCTTCACGGCACCCGACATGTAGCCGAAGTTGGCCGGCGTGCACAGCAGCAGGGCGTCGCTCCACACGACGTCCTCGGGGCCGGCGTCGAAGGCGCCGAGCTCGCGCACCGCCACCTCGTCGCCGACGGCGTCCCTGGCGGCGCGCACCGCCGCCCCGCACAGCGCGGCCGTCGAGCCGGCGCGCGAGTGCGACACGACCAGCAGGCCAGGGGCGGCGTCACCCCGGTCAGGCGCACGTCGGGCCATCGACGCATGCTAGGGAGGCGCGGGCCGGGCGCGCGGGGCTGGCGCGCCGGGTGCGCGACGGTCGGTCCCGGGTCCCCGGGCAGCGGTGGCATGATCGTCCGATGTCGAGCGGCCGCGCTCCGATGACCGCCGGTGCAGCCGGGGCGCCGGGGCGCACCTACCAGCGCAACGGGGCGATCCTGGCCCTCGTGTGCGTGGGGCAGTTCATGGTCGTGCTCGACCTGTCGATCGTCAACGTGGCCCTGCCCTCCATGCAGCGGGAGCTCGGGTTCTCGACGCCGGGTCTGCAGTGGGTGGTCAACGCCTATGCCCTGGCCTTCGGGGGCTTCCTGCTCCTCGGGGGCCGGGCCGCCGATCTCTTCGGGCGCCGCCGCGTCTTCATGGCCGGGCTCTGCCTGTTCGCCGGGGCCAGCCTGGTGTGCGCGCTGGCTCAGGACCAGGCCATGCTCGTCGGCGCCCGGGCCCTGCAGGGGCTCGGGGCAGCCGTGCTGTCGCCCGCCACGCTGACCATTCTCACGGTGACCTTCCGCACACCCGGCGAGCGGTCGCGCGCCCTGGGCATGTGGAGCGCCATGGCCGCCGCCGGTGGGGCCTCGGGGGCCCTCCTCGGCGGCGTCCTCACCGACCTGCTGTCGTGGCGGTGGATCTTCTACATCAACCTCCCCGTGGCGGCCGCCGCCCTGGTGGCCGCGCGGGTGGTCCTGGCCGAGACGCGCGCCGAGGGGGAGCGTCCGTCCCTCGACGTGGTGGGCGCCCTCACCGTCACCGGCGGGCTCGTGGCCGTGGTCTGGGCCGTGGCGGGGACCACCACCCACGCCTGGTCCTCGGCCGCCACGGTCGTGCCCCTGGTCGTGGCGGCCGTGCTCCTGGGCGTGTTCGTGGTCGTGGAGAGCAGCGTGGCGCGGGTGCCGCTCGTGCCCTTTCGCCTGTTCCGGTCCCACGCCGTCATCGGCGCCAACGTCGCCATGCTCCTCGTGGGTGGGGCGATGTTCTCGATGTGGCTCTTCCTGTCGCTGTACATGCAGGACGTGCTGCGCTTCAGCCCGCTCGTCACCGGCCTCGGGTTCGTCCCCCAGACCCTCGCCATCGCCGTGGGCGCGCAGATCAGCTCGCGCCTCGTGCCGCGCATCGGCCCGCGCCTCCCGCTGCTGGTGGGGGTGCTGCTCAGCACCTCCGGGCTGGCGTGGTTGTCCCAGGTCGCACCGCACGGGACGTACTGGGGCTCGGTGTTCGGCGGCTCGGAGCTCGCCACCTTGGGCATGGGGCTGGCGATGACCCCCCTGGCCTTCGCCGCCACCGCCGGGGTGGCCCGGGAAGAGGCGGGGCTGGCCTCTGGGTTGCTCAACACGAGCCGCCAGGTGGGCGGCTCCGTGGCGCTCGCCGGGCTGGCCACCATCGCCGCCGACCGCACCCGCGCCGTGCTAGCCGGGGCCCACGGTGCGGCCCACCTCCTGTCGGCGCTCAGCGCCGGCTACGGGAGGGCGTTCGCCGTGGCCGCCGCGCTGGCGTTCCTCGGCGCCACCGGTGCCGCCTTCGTCCCGCGGACGCGCCCGGGGGACGCGGTGGCCGGCGACGCCTCCGAGGGCGGGCGCCCGGCGGCCGTCACCGACGCGGCGGAGCCGGAGGTGCTCGAGGCGGAGGCGGCGGTGCCCGACGCCTGAGCACGCCGCAGGCCCACGGCGTGCGCATCACCGCGGCACCCCGGGCAGGCGTCGGGTGCGTTCACAGGACCTGTTGCCAGTTGGCCACCGACGGCTCGGATTCGGAGGCGGGGCCCGCGCCGAACACGGAGAACACGTTCTGCATCATGCGGTGGAGCACGCTGGTCACGCCGGGGACGGCCGGGGTGGCGATGGCCGCCGGGATCTGGGGGGCGTCGGACAGCTTCTCGATGAACGCAGCCGTCCCGGTGCACAACACCCCCCCGCCGTTCGCCACGGTGAAGTACGTCATGTCCGAGAACCGGCCCGGGCCGCGGTTGAGCACGGGGGAGTGCGCCAGAATGCTGACGTTCGTCGGCGGAGACAGCTGGGGCTCGTAGGTGTTGTACTCGCCCTGCACGACTTTGGTCAGGTGCTGCCCGTCGTCGAGCCCCGTGCCCGCGAACACCCATGAGCCGCTGTCGGCCACCACCAGGTCGGCGTCGGCGGCCACGTCGGCGTACTCCGCCCCCACGAGCGCCTGCTCGGGGCGGGGGTCGGGTCCCTGGGGCCAGTTGGCGGTGACCTCGCTCGGGTCGACGCCCCACAGCGGGTCCTCCTGCGCGAGGTCCGACTTGTAGCACACGACGTGACGGTCGCTGCCGAGCGGCGAGGACTCGAGACGCGTGTGGCGGTAGACGGCGTTGGCGCCGAGGAACGCCAGGTTCACGCCCTGCTGCAGGGCCTCGGTGGCACCGGCGCGCATGGCGCTCGACCAGTACTCGTCGTGGCCCAGGCTGAACAGGCCCCGGTGGCGCAGGAGCCGCTGCGGCTCGCCGTGCAGGTCGAGGTCGGTCACGTAGGTGACGTCCAGCCCCAGGCTCTCGGCCAGGAAGAGCAGGGGGAACTCGTTGCCCATGAAGTCCGGTGCCCCCCAGCCGCGCTGGTCGTAGGGACGGTCGAACGAGACCACGCGCGAGCGATCCGACACCCCACCCTCACCGGCGTTGGGCGTCGAGGGCGCCACGTACAGGCTGTAGCCGCCGTACGCGTTGTACGCCTGCCACGTCTTCACGCTGTGCTTGATGACGAAGCTGGCCGTGCTGGTGTCGTCGCGTACGCACAGCGGGATGTAGCCCGCGCTCAGGCCGCCGTCGCTGCCGGTGACCTTGCATAGATAGGCGCCCGGCGGCCACGCGCCGGTGACGCGGAAGCGGACGGTGGGCTCCCACTGGCACTCGACCATGTTGGTGCCCGGGGCGATGGTGGCTTGCGGCTGCTGCTGCACGGGGAGGTCGCCGGAGCGCCACACGAGCCTCCCGCCGAGGCCCCCGTAGTGCCCTATGCGGTACACCTCGACATGGCACGGCACCGTCGCAGGCGCGTCCACGAACAGCGTGACCTCGTCGCCGTCGACGGCGCTCACGTGGTCGGCGTAGCCGTAGATCCGGGTGTTGGCTCCCATCACCCACTGCAAGGTGCCGCGGCGCAGGTTCTCCTCGACGACCCAGTCCGCCACCGGGACGGTCACCCCGCTGTCGAGGGCGACCCGGCGCACGACGTCGGCGGGCCGGGTGACGCGTCGACGCCGGCGCGTGGCGTGCGGCTGGGGGCCCGTGACGGCCAGCCGGTCGGCGCCGTAGGCGGCGCCGCCCAGGGCGGCCAGGCCCAGGCCAGTGCCGCCGAGGCGCAGGAACCGCCGGCGAGTGAGCCGGGCCCCGCGTCGGCCTGCGCCCGACGGTGCGTCGCCAGGAAGCGGTGGATCACGGTGGGCGATGGCCGCACACTACCGCCTCGCACCCCCTCCCTCCCCGACACGGGCCCCTCCACCAGGGCCGTTGCCCACGTCCTGCGGGGGAGGGCGACGGGGCGCGGCGGCGCCCGGATGGCCATCACCCCTGGAAAAACGAACACATGTTCGATACGATGGGGGCCGTGGGTGAACGCGCGGTCTTCCGCTGGAAGCAGGCCGAGGACGACGACGGCCAGGCGCGGCTGTTCGCCGACGAGGAGATCGTGGACCGCCACGTGGGCATCGGGGAGTACCGGGGCCTCGAGTTCCTGCATGTGAACGCCCGCCGGATCATCAACGAGGTGCCCGCGTCGTCACGCATGCCGTTTCGCTACACCATCAACGCGTACCGCGGATGTAGCCATGCGTGCGTCTACTGCTTCGCGCGCCCGACCCACGAATACCTCGGGCTCGACATGGCGACGGACTTCGAGCGCAAGCTCGTGGTGAAGGTGAACGCCGTCGAGCGACTGCGCGCCGAGTTGCGCGCCCCGCGCTGGGGTGGCGAGCACATCGCCATGGGGACCAACACCGATCCCTACCAACGTGCCGAGGGGCGCTATCACCTGACCCAGGGGATCCTGGGGGTCCTCGGCGACGCGCGCAACCCGTTCTCGATCCTCACCAAGTCCACGCTCATCTTGCGCGACCTCGACCTGCTCGTGGCCGCCGCGGCCCGGACCGATGTGCACTGCAACCTGTCGATCGGCACCCTCGACGAAGCGGTGTGGAAGGCGACCGAACCCGGAACCCCGCATCCGCGGCGCCGCGTCGAGGCGGTGCGCCGGCTGAGCGACGCCGGCATCCGCACCGGCGTCCTGGTGGCCCCCATCATCCCGGGATGGTCCGACGCCCCCGAGCAGCTCGAAGAGGTCACCACCGCATGCCTCGACGCCGGTGCCGTGTCGGTCGCCGCGGTGCCCCTGCACCTGCGGCCCGGGGTCAAAGAGCACGTGCTTCGCTTCCTGGCGCAGGCCAGACCCGAGCTCCACGCCGATCTCAGCCGGCGCTACCGCGGCTCATACCTGAGCCGGACGGAGCAAGAGGCCATCACCGCGCCCGTCCACGCCGTCGTGTCTCGGCGCCGGGCTGATCCCGGCGCCCCCCTCGACCTCATCCGGGGCATCCGCCGGGCACCCGACCCGCCCGCCGGAGCTCCGGCGGGCGGCACGCCACCCCCGCGCCCCGCCCAGCTCCCACTCGTCGTCCCGGAGTGACCTGCCTGCTCGTCGCGCAGTGACGTGCCTGCCTAAGTCTCGTCCTCCCGTGGAGGGTGAGGGTGAGGGTGAGGGTGAGGGTTGGCCACGGTGGGCACCGGCCTAGCCCTCGATGAGCCGTCCGTGCAGGTAGTCGTCGTAGGCGCCGAGGTCGAGCAGCCCGTGGCCGGAGTACGAGAACAAGATCACCTTGGCGGTCCCGGTCTCCCGGGCGGCGAGGGCCTCGTCGATGACGGCGCGGATGGCGTGCGCCGTCTCGGGGGCAGGGATGGTGCCCTCGGTGCGGGCGAACTGCACGGCGGCGTCGAACACCTTGCCCTGCGGGTAGGCCACGGCGCGCATGCGCCCGTTCTTCACCAGGTTGCAGATGATCGGCGCATCCCCGTGGTAGCGCAGACCGCCGGCATGGATCGGCGGCGGGACGAAGTCGTGGCCGAGGCTGTACATGGCGAGCAACGGCGTCATGCCGGCGGTGTCGCCGAAGTCGTACTCGAAGCGCCCTTCGGTGAGCGTGGGGCACGAGGACGGCTCCACGGCGAGCAGCTCCACCGCGGCATCGGGGACATAGGGCAGGGCGATGCCACCGAGGTTCGAGCCGCCACCGCAGGAACCGATCACGATGTCGGGCCGTTGCTCCCCGGCCATGGCGAGCTGGTCCTTGGACTCGAGGCCGATCACCGTCTGGTGCAGCAGCACGTGGTTGAGCACCGATCCGAGTGCGTAGTGCGAGTCCTGGCGCGCCACCGCGTCGCGCACGGCGTCGCTGATGGCGCTGCCGAGCGACCCCGGGTGCTGCGGCTCGTCGACGGGGGACGGCTCGACCTGCGCGCCCCAGACCTCCATCATCACGCGCCGGTACGGCTTCTGGTTGAACGACGCCCGGACCATGTAGACCTTGCACTCGAGCCCGAAGATCGACGTGGCGAAGGCCAGTGCGCTGCCCCATTGGCCCGCACCGGTCTCGGTGGTCAGGCGGGCGATGCCCTCGGCCTTGTTGTAGAACGCCTGGGGCACGGCGGTGTTGGGCTTGTGCGAGCCCGCCGGGGACACGGACTCGTCCTTGTAGTAGATGCGCGCCGGGGTGTCGAGCGCCTGCTCCAGGCGGCGGGCCCGTACGAGCGGCGTGGGACGCCACGAGCGCAGCACGTCGAGGACCGGGCCGGGGATGTCCACCCACGGCTCGCTCGACACCTCCTGGCCGATGAGCGCCATGGGGAACAGCGGCGCCAGGTCGTCGGGACCGACGGGCTGGCGCGTCCCGGGGTGCAACGGCGGCTGCAGGGGCTCGGGCAGGTGCGGCACCACGTTGAACCACGCCTGGGGAAGACGATCGTCACCAAGGATGAAGCGCATGACAGGACTCCCTTGCTCGGTGCTCTGCCGGTGTGTCGGGCCGGCGGCCGCATCGACCCGGCGGGACGCCGCGGCTCGCCGAACTGTACCGGCGCCCGCCCGGGGCGTGCGGGGCATGCGCCGTGGCGGGCGGCGATCCCGGCGGCTGTCGCCCCGTGCCGCGCAGCTGCCAACATGACCCCGTGACCGACGACAGCGGTGCCGAGACCTGGGTCGTGGACCTCGACGGTGTGGTGTGGCTCGCGTCGGAGCCGATCCCGGGCTCGGCCGCCGCCGTGGCGCGCCTGCGCGCCGCGGGCACGACGGTGGTGTTCGCCACCAACAACGCCGCACCCACGGTGGGCGAGCTCCTCGAGCGCCTGGGGCGGGCGGGCATCCCCGCCGGCCCCGCGGAGCTCGTGACCTCCGCCCAAGCGGCGGCGTCGATGCTCGAGCCGGGCACCACGGCGGTGGCGTGCGCCGACGGCGGCGTCCTCGAGGCCCTCGCCGCACGCGGCGTCACGGTGGTGGCCGAGGGCCCGGCCGACGCCGTGGTGGTCGGCTGGACGCGCCGCTTCGACTTCGACATGCTCGCCACCGCGGCGAGCGCGCTGCGCATGGGGGCCCGGTTCATCGGGACCAACGAGGACCCCACGCACCCCACCCCCGAGCGGCTCCTGCCCGGATCGGGTGCGCTGCTCGCCGCCGTGGCCACGGCAGCGCAGGCCATCCCCGAGGTGGCGGGCAAGCCGCACGAGCCGATGGTGGCGCTGCTGCGCCGCCAGGCGCCGGGCGCCTCCCTCGTCGTCGGCGACCGGCCTTCGACCGACGGGGCCCTGGCTCGGCGCCTGGGGCTCCCGTTCGCGCTCGTGCGGACCGGGGTCACCTCCGACGGGCGCGAGCCCATGGTTGTCCAACCCGACGAGGAGGCACCCGACCTGGCGGCGTTGGTGGCGCGCCATTTCGGTGCCTGATCAGGCACGGGGGGACCTTGGTCTCTTGCCGCGCCCCCGGGGCGAGCCGTAGCGTTGGGTCCATGGGAGAAACCGATGGGCTGAAGCGCTACCTCGAAGCCGGTATGGCACTCACGCAGGTGACCCGTGCCCGTGCCGAGGAGCTCGTGCGTGAGCTGGTCAAGACGGGCGAGTTCGAGAGCTCGCGCGCCCAGGACTGGGTCGAGGATCTCGTGAAGGTGAGTCGGGAGCGCTCCGAGACGCTCGTCTCCACGATCCGCGGCGAGGTGAGCCACCAGCTGAAGGAGATGGGGTTCACCAACGTCGACGACCTCGCCCGCAAGGTGGAGGACGTCCTGCAGCGTTCGTCGGACGTGGCCCGCAAGGCGACGCGCCGTCCCGGCGGGAAGGGCAAGAAGTCCGACAAGAAGGGCGCGGGCGGCAAGGCGCCGGCCAAGAAGGCCGCCAAGAAGACCGCCGCCTCCAAGGCACCGGCCAAGAAGGCGACAGCGAAGAAGGCGGCGGCCAAGAAGACGACAGCCAAGAAGGCGTCGGGCTGACCCGCCCGGCGGTGCGCCGCCGGCTCGACACCGAGCTCGTGCGGCGCGGGCTCGCCGAGGCGCGCGCACAGGCGCGCCAGCTGGTGGTCGAAGGGCGCGTGCTCGTCGGGGGCGTCGTGGCGGACAAGGCGACGCGTCTGGTGGCCGGCTCCGACCCCATCGTCGTGCAGGGCGCCCCGAGGCCGTTCGTGTCGCGCGGGGGAGAGAAGCTGGCGGCCGCCCTGCAGCGCTTCGCCGTGGACGTGTCGGGGCGGCGGTGCCTCGACGCCGGTGCGTCGACGGGCGGCTTCACCGACTGCCTGCTGCACAACGGCGCCCGAGCCGTGGTGGCCGTCGACGTCGGGCACGGACAGCTCCACCCCACCGTGCGGGGGCATGGCGACGTCTCCGTGCTCGAACGCACCAACATCCGGCACCTGGGTCTCGCCGACGTCGGGGGGGCGCCTTTCGACGTGGTGGTGGCCGACCTGTCGTTCATCTCGATCACGACCGTGGCACCGACCCTGGCGGGGCCCCTGGCGGCACCGGGGGCGGACCTCGTGGTGCTCGTGAAACCCCAGTTCGAGGCGGGCCGGGCCGAGGTCAGCCGGGGCCGGGGGGTGATCCGCGACCCGGCCGTACGCCGCCAGGCACTGCGCGGCGCGGCCTCCGCCCTCGTGGGCGCCGGAGCGACCATCATGGGTGCCATGGCGTCGCCCATTCTCGGACCGGCCGGAAACGCCGAGTTCCTGCTCCACGCGCGCGCCCACGCGTCCACGCCCGGCACGACCCCGGCCACCCTCGACGCCACGGTCACGGCGATGGTCGACGCCGCGGTCGCCGACGCGCCGGACGCCGTGGCCGGCGCCCCGGCGTCGCCTCGGCCCGAGTAGCGGCCCCGTGGCCACCGTCGCCTTCGTCGTCAACCCCGATCGACCCGAGGCGGCCGCGCTCGCCGAGGGTGCCTCGCGGTGGTTGGAGGCGCAGGGCCACACCGTGGACCTCGTGGGCGACGAACGTCTGCTGCCCGGCGACCACGCCCGCACCCCGCATGCCCCCACCGCCGTGGCCACGCTCGGCGAGGGCGTCGACCTGGCGGTGAGCCTCGGCGGGGACGGCACCATGCTGCGCACCGTGGCGCTGGCGTGTGTCGGCGGCATCCCCGTCCTCGGCGTGAACCTGGGACGGCTGGGCTACCTCACCGAGGTGGAGCCGGCGGGGCTCCACGGCGCGCTCGAGCGGTTCCTCGCCGGGGACTACAGCATCGAGGAGCGGCTCACCCTCGACGTGCACATCGAGCGCGCCGGTGCCGACTCCCGCCCCGGGGCACCGGCGCCCCACGTCCATCGCGTCCTCAACGAGGTGGTCGTCGAGAAGACCGTGCCCGGGCACACGGTGAGCCTGGCCACGTCGATCGCCGGGCGGCCCTTCGTGACGTACGCCGCCGACGGCGTCCTCGTCGCCACCCCCACGGGGTCGACGGCGTACAACCTGTCGGCCCACGGCCCGATCCTCAGCCCCCTGCTGCGCGCCCTGGTGATGACGCCGCTGGCGCCCCACACGCTGTTCGACCGCCCCCTCGTGCTCGGACCCGAGCAGGCCGTGCGCATCGAGGTCGCCGGCCCGCGCCCGGCGGTGCTCGTCCTCGACGGGCGCAGCGTCGACGCCCTGGGTCCCGGCGACGCCGTCGCATGCCGGGGCGGAGCGTCGCCGGCGCGTCTGGTCATCTTCGGGCCCCGGGACTTCCACGCCATCCTGCGCGCCAGGTTCAACCTGGCCGACCGCTGAGCGCCGGACGCAGCGTGCTCGTCGAACTGCGGGTGAAGGACCTCGGGGTCATCGAGTCGGTGTCGCTCGACCTGGGCCCGGGCATGAACGCCCTCACGGGGGAGACGGGTGCGGGAAAGACGCTGCTCGTCGAGGCGCTCGACCTTCTGGTGGGGGGGCGCGCCGATCCCGCGCTCGTGCGTCCGGGCGCCGAGGAGGCCCTCGTCGAAGGCCGGTTCGTGGACGGCGAGGAGGAGATCATCCTCGCCCGGGTCGTCCCGGCGAGCGGCCGGTCCCGGGCGTGGGTGAACGGGCGCATGGCCCCCCTCGCCTCCCTCGCCGAGCTCGGTTCCGGCCTGCTCGAGCTGCACGGCCAGCACGCGCAGCAGTCGCTGGTGGACCAGGCGGCCCAGCGGGGCGCGCTCGACGCCTTCGCCGGTGTCGACCCCGGCCCCCTGTCGCTGGCCCGGGCGCGCCGGCGCGCCGTGACCGAGGAGCTGGCGGGCCTCGGGGGCGACGACCGGGCGCGGGCAAGGGAGGCGGACCTGCTGCGCTACCAGCTCGACGACATCGACGCCGCGGGGTTGTCGGACCCCGAGGAGGAGGACGAGCTGGCCCAGGAAGAGGAGCGCCTGGCCCAGGCGGCGTCACACCGCGACGCGGCAGCCGCCGCGCTCGCCGCCTTGCAGGCGCCCGACGGCGTCGGGCCCGGCGCCGCAGACCTGCTCGGCGCCGCGCAGCACGACCTGAGCGGCCGGGCGCCGCTCGCCGCGTTCCACGCCCGCCTGGCCGCGCTCGGGGCCGAGGTCACCGAGCTCGCCTCGGAGCTGCGCGTGGTCGTCGAGACGTGGGAGGAGGACCCCGAGCGCCTGGCGTGGGTGCGCGCCCGGCGCCAGAAGCTGCGCGACCTGTCGCGCAAGTACGGGGAGGGGATCGCCGCCGTCGTGGCCTTCGCCGAGCAGACGCGGGCCCGCCTGGCGACGCTCGACGCCGTGGAGGAACGCGCCGGGGTGCTGCAGGCGGACCTCGCCGCCGCCGAGGCCGACGTCCGTCGGGCCGAGGCGGCCCTGGGCGCCACCCGGCGACGGTGCGCCCCGCAATTGGCCGAAGCCGTCCAGGCGCGCCTGCGCACGCTGGCCATGCCCCTCGCCCGGTTCGGCGTCACCGTCGGCGAGCACGACCCCGGCGACGACGTCGTCTTCCTGCTCGGGGCGAATCCCGGCGAGGGGACGCTGCCGCTGGCCAAGGTGGCGTCGGGGGGCGAGCTCGCCCGGGCCATGCTGGCCCTGCGCCTCGTGCTCACCGAGGCGCCCCCCACGATGGTGTTCGACGAGGTGGACGCCGGCGTCGGCGGTGAGGCGGCGGCGGCCGTCGGCCGCGCGTTGGCCGAGGTGGCGGCCCACCACCAGGTGCTCGTCGTCACCCACCTCGCCCAGGTGGCGGCGTGCGCCACCCGGCAATTCGGCGTGCGCAAAGCGGTCGTGGGCGGGCGCAGCGTGGCCAGCGCCGACGTCCTGGGGGAGGGCGACCGCGTGGTGGAGCTGGCCCGCATGCTGTCGGGCCAGCCCAACTCGGCGACGGCGCGGCGCCACGCCGAGGAGCTGCTGGCCACCGTGGCCGCCGGGGCCGCCACCTCCTGAAGGCGGCGCCGGGACGCCCCGGCGCCGCGCCCCCCCGGTGCGTGGCCGGCGGGGCGCGCGAGCCCAGCCGGCGCGCGGCGCCTCCACCGGTACTCTGCAGGCGTGGTCTACCGTGGGGCGATGCCCGGGAGGGACCGAGCGTGACAAAGTACGTCTTCGTCACCGGAGGCGTCTCCTCCTCGCTCGGCAAGGGTCTCACCGCCTCCTCCCTCGGCCGCCTCCTCAAGTGCCGCGGCCTGCGGGTCACCATGATCAAGCTCGACCCCTACCTCAACGTGGACCCGGGCACCATGAACCCGTTCGAGCACGGCGAGGTCTTCGTCACCCACGACGGGGGCGAGACCGACCTCGATCTCGGACACTACGAGCGCTTCATCGACGTCGAGTTGCACCGCGACTCGAACGCCACCACCGGTTCCATCTACTCGACGGTCATCGCCAAGGAACGCCGGGGTGACTACCTGGGAAAGACCGTGCAGGTGATCCCCCACATCACCGACGAGATCAAGGAGCGCGTACGCGAGCTCGCCTCCGAGGAGATCGACGTCGTGATCGTCGAGGTGGGGGGCACGGTCGGCGACATCGAGATCGTCCCGTTCCTGGAGGCCATCCGCCAGTTCCGCCACGACGTGGGGCGCGACAACGTGTGCTACGTGCACCTGACCCTCGTGCCGTTCCTCGGCCCGACGGGGGAGCAGAAGACGAAGCCCACCCAGCACTCGGTCACGGACCTGCGCAGCCACTTCACGCCCGACGTGATCGTGTGCCGATCGGACCAGCCCATCTCCGACGCCTTGAAGCGCAAGATCTCCCTCTTGTGCGACGTCCCCGTCGAGGCCGTCATCTCCGCCGTCGACGCGCCGAGCATCTATGAGATCCCCCTCGTGCTCCACGACGAGGGGCTCGACCGGGTGGTGTGCAAGACGCTGGCCATCGACGACGCCGTGCACCCGGTCGACCTGTCGGGCTGGGAGCGGGTGGTGTCCCAATTGGCGTCGTCGGACCGCTCGGTGCGCATCGGCGTCGTCGGCAAGTACGTCAACCTCCCCGACGCCTACCTGTCGGTGGGCGAGGCCATCCGCCACGCCGGGTTCCACCACGGCGCGCGCGTCCACATCGACTGGATCCAGGCCGAGGACGTCCCCGACCTCCTCGGCACCGACCGGATGCTGCACCTCGACGGCATGGTGATCCCCGGCGGTTTCGGCGAGCGTGGCATCGAGGGCAAGATCGACGCCGTGCAATTCGCGCGAGAGCGCGAGATCCCGTGCCTCGGGCTGTGCCTCGGGCTCCAGGTCATGGTGATCGACATCGCGCGCCATGTCGCCGGGCTCGACGGCGCCAACTCCCGCGAGTTCGACACGCTCACGCCGCATCCCGTCATCGACCTCATGGACGACCAGCACAAGGTGGTCGACATGGGCGGCACCATGCGCCTGGGCACGTACGTGGCGCAGCTCGAGCCCGGATCGCAGGTGGCCGAAGCCTACGGAGCGACGGTGGTGTCCGAGCGGCACCGTCACCGCTACGAGGTGAACCCTCGCTTTCGGGCCAAGCTCGATGAGGCCGGGCTCTCGTGCTCGGGCGCCTCGGCCGACGGCCGGCTCGTCGAGTTCGTCGAGCTCCCGGGCCATCCGTTCTGGATCGGGACCCAGGCCCACCCCGAGTTCAAGAGCCGCCCGGACCGCCCGCACCCGTTGTTCCGGGAGCTCGTGGCCGCCGCCCTCATGCGGGCCGAGGGCCGCCTGCCCCGCCTGATCTCCATCGACCCCGACATCGGTGCCGCCTCCTGAGGGAGGCGCCCCGGCGGAGCCGTCCGGGGGCGGTGCCCGGGCGCCAGGCTCGCCGGGGTTCCGCCCCCTCGGGGAACGGACACGCTACGAGGGCTGGCGGATCTCCCTCGTCGAGGCGACGTTCGCCGCGCCCGACGGCACGGTGTTCACGCGCGACGTGGTGCGCCACCCGGGTGCGGTGGCGGTCGTGCCCCTGACCGCCGACGGGGCGGTGGTGCTCGTGCGCCAGTACCGGGGGGCGCTCGACCGCGAGCTGCTCGAGATCCCGGCGGGGACGCGCGACGTGGATGGCGAGCCCCCCGAGCAGACGGCCCGGCGCGAGCTCGAGGAGGAAGCCGGGGTGCGCGCCGGGCGGCTGCGCCTCCTCGGCTCCGTCTACAACACCCCGGGATTCTGCGACGAAGAGACGTTGCTCTATCTGGCGCAGGACCTCGAGCCCGGCGAGCCGCTGCGCCACGGCGACGAGGAGCGGTACCTCGAGGTGGTCGAGGTCCCCCTGCACGACGCCGTGCGGCTCGTGGCCACGGGCCAGGTGGTCGACGCCCAGACGGTGCTCGGCCTGCTCCTGGCGCGCGACGTCCTCGAGGGCCGGTGGCCGCAGGCGACACCCGGCGCGCCGCCCCGGTGACCCCCTCTCGGGGCGACGACGTGCTCGAGGACGCGCCCGACGCTGCGGCGGCGACGCTCAGCCGCGGAGCCGAGGAGTACCTCACGTGGTTGGCCGTCGAACGGGGCCGGGCCCGCAACACGCTCACGTCCTACCGCCGCGACCTCGTCGCCTACGAGGCGTTCCTGGCCGGGCGCGGGCACCGCGCCGACGATGCGGACGTCGCCCTCGTAGAGGAGCACCTGGCCGAGCGACGGGCCGCCGGCCTGGCACCGGCGTCGGTCGCCCGGGCCCTCGCCGCGGTGCGCGGGATGCACCGCTTTCGCGTCGAGGAAGGCTGGGACGGCGACGACCCGTCGGCGGACGTGCGCCCGCCGCGCCTGCCCATGCGCCTGCCCAAGGCCCTCGACGAGGACGAGGTGGAGCGCCTGCTCGCCGCCGCCGGCGGCGACGACCCCACGGCGCGGCGCGACCTGGCCATCGTGGAACTCCTCTACGGCACGGGCATGCGCGTGTCGGAGCTCGCCGGCCTGAGCCTCGGGGACCTCGGCTCCGAGCGTGGGCTCGTGCGCGTGCTCGGCAAGGGCGACAAGGAGCGCCTCGTGCCCGTGGGCCGCTCCGCCGCCCGGGCGCTCGAGGGGTGGCTCGGGCCGCGGGGGCGCCCGGCGCTCGAGCCTCGGCGCTGGGCCCGGCGCGGCGACGCCGAGGCGGTGTTCCTGAACGCCCGCGGCGGGCGGCTCACCCGCCAAGGGGTGTGGGGGGTCCTGAAGAAGCGGGCCCGGGCGGCGGGCCTGGAGGACAAGGTCTACCCCCACGTCCTGCGCCACTCGTGCGCCACCCACATGCTCGCCCACGGGGCCGACATCCGCGTGGTCCAGGAGCTGCTGGGCCACGTGTCGATCGCCACCACCCAGATCTACACACGGGTGTCCCCCGAGCACCTGCGAAGGGCCTATGAGCAGGCCCATCCGCGCGCCCGCCGGAGCGCTGCGCAGTAGTCTCGCGATGTGCCCAACGAGGCTCCGACCGTCGATTACCGCGCCCTGCTGGAGGAGGAACGCGCCGAGTTGCTGGCCAAGCTCGAGGAGCTCGGCCTGGGCGGGCGCGGCCTGACCTACGACTCCAACTTCGCCGATTCGAGCCAGGTGACCGCCGAGCGTGGCGAGGTCGAGGCGCTGGGCGCGACCCTGCGCGAGACCCTCGCCGAGGTCGAGCAGGCGCTGGCCAAGCTGGCCGGCGGCACGTACGGCATGTGCGAGGACTGCGGGCGTCCGATCGACCCCCTGCGCCTGGAGGCGAAGCCCGCCGCCCGGCACTGCATCAACTGCGCGTCGAAGCACTGACCCCGTGACCGACCGGTGGGGTCCGCCCTCGCAGGGCCCGCAGCGTCGGGGCGTGAGCCCGCGCACCACGGCGTGGGTCATCGCCGGCATCGCCGTGGTGGTGGTGCTGGTGCGGACGCACCACATCACCACCTTCGAGCTCCTGCTGCTCGCCGCGCTCGTCCCGTCGGTCATCCTGCACGAGGTCTCCCACGGTGCGGTCGCCCTGGCCTTCGGAGACGACACCGCCAAGCGAGCCGGACGCCTCACGCTCAACCCCATCCGGCACATCGACCCGTTCGGCACCATCATCCTCCCGGTCCTCTTGGTGCTGAGCGGCCTGGGTGCCTTCGGCTACGCCAAGCCCGTCCCCGTCAACGTGGCCCGGCTGCGCAGCCCGCGCAACCAGGGGGTGCTCGTCTCCCTCGTCGGGCCGGCCGTCAACATCGGTCTCGCCGCGCTGTGCGGCCTGGCTTACCGCGACGCGGTACCCGCGGGCACGAAGGCGTTGGCGGCGGTCGACCTGTCGCTGCAGCCCACATGGGCGCAGCTGCTCTTCGTCGCCGGCTACGTCAACGTCATCCTGGCCGTGTTCAACCTCATCCCGCTTCCCCCCCTCGACGGGTCCGCCGTCGTCGAGCGCCTCCTGCCCCGGCAGTGGTTGCCGGGGTACTACCGCATCCGGCCCTACACGTTGTTCCTGCCGCTCATCGTGATCCTGCTGTACCCGGGGGCCCTGAACCACCTGTTCCAGCCGGCGCTCACCGAATGGGCCCGGGTGACCGGCATCATCTGA